>Ga0099826_10002840_pt1 | contig 11427 bp, 5 predicted proteins | sample Mtrugardesep15_FD_76830 | JGI IMG/M metagenome (GOLD analysis project Ga0099826, IMG submission 76830) | Root nodule microbial communities of legume samples collected from California, USA - M. trunc garden sep15 | ecosystem: Host-associated > Plants > Roots > Nodule | place: USA: California...
AAGGTACTATAGAAAATAATGCATGATTGCTCTTTGGTCCCTCGCCAATCCAATACAATTTCTCCAGCCTCACGACGGACACGAAACGAAGCAAGACCTGGCTGCGGCCCTCCCCCGTGATCGGAGAAATTGGTAATCAAGGACACCACCTGGATAAATTTAATATAGCGATCAGCTGTAGGCGTACCGTCGTAAAAATGTTCAGAGTATTTCCCTTTCCCCCCAAAACCGATCATCTCAGTGAAACCGTTTACGGTTTCAAACTCTGCACGAAAGGCGTCTTCCAACGTGTGCGTCCGCCTGACGCCTTCAGCGATAATTCTTTTAAACAACATTTCGCTTCCCAAAAGCACCGTAGCCGAGTGCCCCTCCGGCAACAAATACCTCAGGTCCGCATTATCGATAGGCACGGTGCCATTCCCATCGCCTTCCATGGCGACGAACAGCAATACCTCGCCCTCGCCTTCATCTTCGTCAGCCAATAAGCTGACCCCCGACTCCTTCTTGCTACGGGTGCGGATATGAAACTTCGAAGGTTTCAGAAACTGATCCGGTTCGAACCTCAAATCGTTCAACACGAATACTCTCTGCGCTTGCGGCAACCCCTTGAAATGGTCTTGGAAGCGTTCCCCCGCTACCCGCTGCAAATGCTCGGACGGCATATCGATCAAGCGATAATCGCTGCCATTCGAAATGTCCAGTTCCACCCGCCCCGCCGAAGTGACCGAGCCGGTGCTCGTCATGAGATCGATGTCGAACTTCAACCCCGGCCCATCCAGTACATCCTTTTCGGACACCCGGGTAAGCGACCATTGCTGTGCGCCCTCCTGCTTGCTGAAAGACAAGTGGGTGCCGCCGACTTCTTTCATCGTCAACTTGGCCGAAGACTTCTGCAGTTTGGAACCGGCAAATGAAAGTCGCGGTGCGTCCATTTGATAGTTATGCAGAAAATCCTTATGGGTCGGCGTCATATTGTCGCGAATCTCTTCAGTGATGGGCTGCATGAAGTCGCCGGAACTGAACCGGGTGATGTATTCCTGCAACAACACCTTGTTGGTTTCACTACGCCCATACGCCAGAATTGCCCCCCAACCTAATGTCCGGGGTTTTTCCTTGAGCCAGTCCAACAAGGTATCGACGGAATTGTTGTCCATGATAAGTCCCTCTCTCACTAAAGCGGATCGGCAACGGCAGTTCGATTTATCTAACCAGCGTCGCCGTGGTATCTCTAAAGACCGTGAACGTTTCACCGCCGTCAAAACTGACACGTGCTTTTAATGAAAACTGTTCATTGAGCTGTAAGATTTCCAAAAAGCTTTTCGGTAACTTTTCCGTAATTTTCTTGTTTCTGAATTCGGCCTCTGACACAGGCAGGGCGTTACGCACCGGCAATACGACCGGGCCGGCATCGCTGATACCCGCGGCTTCCATCGTCAACAGTTGCCCCTCGGCCATGAAGGGCCAGGCGTCGTAGCCCGAGGACTCAATGACCAGATCGGCCCCGCTGAAGGGGACGTTGCTCCGAGACATCTGGTTGCCCGTAATATGCACGGAGCTCGTCGAGGGGTAGCGGTTGGCGTCCAGCGGCGTGACGAGCAGGTTGAAATGGACGGAGTCCTCGCCGTTCACTCGATAGAACACTGGAAAGTAACGACCTTGCGCGACCGTCGACATATTGGCCGCAATGGCGGTGGAGGGAATCTGAAAACACCTGCCCGAGACAGGTGTCGTTGTAACGTATCGCCCCCCATTGGGGTGACCCTGCCAATGCACTTCCACCGTGCCCGAGCCGATTTCCGCCGTGTCGGGCACGGTGACGAAAGTGCCGTTGGTGCTTGCCGGCCATGTGCCCTGGTTTTCCCCATTCGCGGTGGCGCCCTCGACACTCGGAGCCGGCAAATGCAGAGGCTTGCTGATCTCCAGCACCAGGGGTTCGGCCGTTTGGGCCGTGCCGGCTCGCGCGTACTGGTAAAGCACCTTCACCTGGCCATTGCTGTTGGCTGCCAGCCATTGAGGCTCGATGTGAAATTCGATGCGTGTGCTGTCCACGATCGAGGGATCGACCCGTAGCGCTTGAGTGACACTCTTGGCCGATTCGCTTCCCGTCCAGTACAGCACCACCCAGTCGTCTTCCTGGATGTCCGGATAGACCGGTTCGACCAGCAGCGTCAGACCGTCGGGATAGTGCCCGGGGTTGATCGGGCCACCGGTGTAGTCCTTGACGGTAATGGCGGGCAACAAGGCGGAGCCGGGCGCCACGATATCGATTCGCTGCTGTTGCGACTCGCTGTACCGGGCAGGCGCAGACTGCCCAGCGTACTCGACGCGGTAACTGACATCGGCGTAGTCACCCGCGATGCCGATAATTTCGATAAAGGGCACGGTAAACGTCAATGGCTGGCGCACGTGCTCGGCCCTGATTGCCCTGGTGTCCTCGTGCACGGGTTCCGGGCTGTCTGCAAAGTAGCCTTGCCAACGGAAGGTCACGGTATCCCCGACACTCATGGCCTGGTAAGGCGGTATCACCGCGATGGCACCTGACGAACCGATGGTCGCAGCGTCTATCGAACGGTCATGAGATTCCTTTATGTGCGGGACGGGAAGCTTGTTGACGGCTTCAGGGTGCCTTCCCACGTAGCAGAATACGCGAAGCGATTCCGGCCCCTTTGCATTGGGGTCGTTGGGGGCATCCAGCGAACCCACGGCATAGGAATAGAGCACCCATCCCTGGTCCAGGCGTTGAAGCAGCTCATTGGGCAGATTCACCGGCATGCCCCGCTCCGGGGTGTACCCACCCTCGCTACTCACCTGCACTCGAAAATCAATGAGATCGACCGCTTCGCCCTGGGCGCCGCACCCTTGCCAGTTCAGCCAAAGCGTGTCGCCGATGCCCATGCCGGGAAACTTGATATAGCTGAGCAGCGGAGCGCCGCGCATGTGCTCCAGATCGATCCAATCACCCGGTTGTAACGCCGGTATTTCCGGGCGAGGGTTCACATCCGCCATTTGATAGTCCTCGAAAATTCGAGTGCAACAGGACATCGGAGATCACACTCTAGGTTTCCAGGCGAGACACTGTCCACTAACAGAACTGCTAGGTTCCAGATCACCATGAAAGTGTTAACGTGAGGCTAATTACTGTTGTGCCGCCTTCTTTCATGATTGATATGGAACGTGCTATGCCTTCTATCAAAGCGATCGCTGTCGGCTTATTGCTAGGCAGCCAACTGCTTTATTCAGCCGCCGCCTTTTCAACGACGGGCACAATTATATTGAGGGATAACGAAAACGCTATTTGCTCTTTACCCGTGCCGGAACCTGGTAACACTAAAGCCTACAGTTTTGTCAACGCGCCACTGCAATGCGAGAGATGGAACGATAGAGCCCGCTCCATTCAACTGACGAACGTCCCTTCTGCCACGACCATTATCATGAGTGAATCAGGCGATTGCGGGCGATACTCCAGCAATTCATGGCTGGTCATGAAAACCACAAAAAAGCAGACCAACTCGACCATCATTGCCATTGAATACCTGACGACCTTTCAAAAGAACCAGATCATAGAACCAGGCTTGCAGATGATCGACCTGCAAATAAAAAACGAATTCAGGGACAAGGTTTCCTGCATCCATATCACCACCTCGGCCACACCGCCCTCGCCTTGATTGGACTGGGTAACCGGACGCTTTATGCGGCCCTTGGCGGCGGCTCAACCTCCAGGACATTGGAGACCACACTCTAGATTTCCAGGCGCGACACTGTCCACTAACAGAACTGTTAGGTTTCAGATCAACTTCGAGGTGATACCGTTGAGGCTAATGTTGCTTGTGCACTTTCCTTCTCTATCGATATGGACATGTCAATCATGAACCACATCAAAATAATGGCTGCCGGTTTATTATTAGGCAGTCAACTGATCTATTCGACCGCGGCCTTTTCAGAAATCATATTGAGGGACAAGGACAATGCGATTTGTTCCTTACCCGTACCGGGGCCTGGCGAAACCAAGACCTACAGCTTTCTTAGTGGACAGCCGTGCAAGGATTGGAGCGATAGGGCGCGTACAATCGAACTGGCAGAAGTACCGTCGGCCACCACTATTCTTCTGACCGACAACGTCTCATGTGCACTATTGGATAACTCTTCCTGGGTATTATTGAAAACCAAAAAAAAGCAGTCTAACACTACCATTATTGCCATTGAATACCTGACCACCTTTCAAAAAAGCGAGATCATCGAACCCGCCCTGCAAATGGTCGACCTGAATATAAAAACCGAATTCCGCGATAAAGTTTCTTGTGTCCAAGTCAAAACATCGGCCGCACCTCCTTCACCTTAAATCTTAAATCATGTTCAAGCATTGACTCTTAATAGTTGAGAAACGGACCATGACCACATCAAAAGCCGTGAACTCCCAGGCGTTCGGTTTCATGAGTTTTGTACAGGGCGGCGTTGACCCGCGCACCGGCCAGTACACCGTGTCCATCGACTTGCCCGAGGTCAAGAACAATTGGCTAAATGGCCCGGCCTTTCCATTGAGCCTGGCCTTCAACCCAATCAACACCCTGGACTCCGGCTTTGGGGTCGGCTGGAACCTCAACCTGACCCAATTCACGCCCCATGACGGCATCCTCGCCCTGAGCACCGGCGAAACCTTCAAGGTCACCGGCAGCGGGACGACTCCCGACATTCGCGAGAAGAAACTCGACACCTTCCACTTCGAAAACCTCGGCAACGAACGCTATCGCGTGCTGCACAAGTCGGGCATGGTCGAACACCTGCAGGTCGGTGGCAGCCAGAACGACCGGGTGGCCTTGCCCGTGAGTATCACCGCGCCCACCGGCCACAGCCTGACCCTGGCCTACGTGTTGTTCCGCGGTGGCCAGCGCCTGCAGAGCATCAGCGACGCCCAGGGCGAACTGCTGCGCATCAATCGTCACGGCGGCAATGAATGGGTGGAGATCCTCGTGCGCCCCGACGCCGGCCCCGGCGGCGCGGCGCTGGCGCGCTATGAAATGAAGCTCAATGCCAGCGGCTGGGTCACCGAAATTATCCTGCCCACCCCCGACAAGGGCTCCTGGCGCTTTGGCTACGGCAACGGGCCGATTCGCAATATCCTCTGCCTGCACGAGGTCAAGACTCCGGTCGGCGGCCGTGAAACCATCGAGTACGCCGACACAGGGCACCCCTACCCCGGAGGCGTCGTGCGGCCCAACCTGCCACGGGTGACCCGTCATCGTAGCTACCCTGACTTTGGCCAGGATAACGCTGATGACACAATGATCGAGATCATGTTCAGCTACACCAGCCATAACTTTCTCGGCGCCGGTGAAACCGTCAGTTGGGAAGAGGGCATGGATCCGCTGTACAAGCTGAGCGCGCGCTATGAATACGGCAGCACCGCCAGCTTAATGGTCGGCGGCCACTCGGCGCGCCGGGTGGAACGCACCTACAACCGCTTCCACTTGCTGACTGAAGAAAAAACCACGCAGGAACATTGCGTCATGCGTGTTGCGACCCAGTATTACGCCGAGGACGTGGCGTTCGAGCGCCAGGTGCCGCAGTTCCAGATGCCCAAGGCTGTCACCACCAGTTGGGAGCTGGACAATGACGCAAGCCAGTACCGCGCCGAAACCGCCCTCAGTGCCTACGATGAAAACGGCAACCAGACCGAGCAGGTCGAGCCCAGCGGCATCAAGACTGTCTACACCTATTACTCGAAAAACGGGGAAGACGGTTGCCCGCCGGACCGTTTTACCCGCAACCTCAAAGACACCACCGTTTTCCCCTCTCCCCAGGGCGAGTCCGGCGCGCCGACGTTGCAGACTCGGTTGCGTTATGACGATCACGCTCCGCTGGCCAACAGCGAAGTGGACAATTGGCTAGCGGTTGACAGCGAAACCCTGGTGCAAATCGACGGTACCAGCGAAACCACCTTGCAACAGACGGTGCTCATTTACCACGAGCTGCCGGATGACGCGTTTCTGCATAGCCGCCTGCTCAGCCAGCAAACCACCCTCAATGGCACCACCAGTACGCAGCGCTATGAGTATGACAAGCTCAGCAGCGTACTGGCCGGCGAGACGGTGTTGGAGACCCGCGAACTGTTCACCGGTTTTGACGGCCTCGAAAAAATGCTGTCCCGGCAGGATTCACTGATCACCGGCGAAACCCTGCTGTCCGGTGACCTCGATGGCGTGCAGCTGCTTCGCGAGTACGATGCGCTGGGCCGGGTGATCAAGGAAACGGTCTCGCCAGGGTCAACCGACGCACAAGCCGAACGCAGCTTCACCTATACGTTGGTCAATGCCGACGGGCAAAAGTCCTCGCAGAGCGTGACCGACGTCAAAGGCGTTACGACCCGCAGCCGCTTCGATGGTCTGGGACGCATGGTTTATCAGGAACGCGCCGAGAAGGCAAAATTGCCGCGCCAGATCTTTGCCGCTGCTTACGACAAGCTCGACAACCTGATTGAAGAGGTCAACTACGACTGGCTGGAAGACAACCCCATGCCCCTACGCCAGGGCTTTGAATACGATGCGTGGGGTTTCGCCCACCGGGTGACCATGGCCGATGGTGTCGTGAGGTGCCGCCTCTGGTCGCCGTTCAGTAGCAAAGGGACGATCGAACACCACTGGCTGGAAACACCGGCGACAGAATCGACGATGATCATCAGCAACCTGAGTTCCAGCGAGTACAACGTATTCGGCAAGCCCGACCGCACCCAGCGATTCGACGCGCAGCCGCTGATCGAACGATGCAACGCAAACCCCGAGCGCCCGGTCACAGAGCATCTGCGTCAATTGCTTGAAACGACGGGGCTGCCGGTCGTAGGCGCGGTCGAATACGCCTACGACGGCAAGAGCAATTGCGTCCAACAAAAAGAGCTGCATGATGGAGAGGAACGTACGACACGCTTTACCTACGATGCCTATGACCGGGTGAAAACCACCACCCTTCCTGACAACACGGCCTTCAGCCGGACGTTCGCCGCGCACAGCGTTGACGAGCAAACCACCAGCCTGCGGGTAAAACCCAGCGCCAAGCCGGAGGTGGTGATGGGGGTGCAGTCATTCGATAGTTTGCAACGCCTCACTGAACGCCATGTCGGCTCGATGGGCAATCCGCGAATCGAAACGTTTCGCTACACCGGCAGCCAGATGCAGCCCCGTCAGCGGATCACACCGGCGAATGAAGTTTTCGATTACGAATACAAGCCCGAACTGACCCAACAGCCTTTAGCGATTACCACCTCCAAGGATGAGTCGGCGACCTATGTCTATGACCTCAAGACCGGCGCGATCATCCGTACACAAAACACCCATGGCCAGCGCGAATATCGCTACAACGACACCGGTGAGTTGGAGTATGAAAACTGGACCGACACCGACGGCACACGGATGGAAACCATTTACCGAACCTCCCTCCATGGGCGTCAGATCCATCGAAGCCACACAAATGGCCTGGATACGCTGTATACCTACGACGCCGCCGGGCGGGCCAAAACGGTCGTTCAAGGTGCGCTGCAAGGCGACTTCGACTACGACACACTCGGCCGCCTGTGCCGCACCACGACGCGCAGTCCGCACTCGACACTGACCGCCGACGTGGAATACGACACCCACGGACGGGAGATCGAGCGAACACTGCGACTCGACAATCAGCCTGCGCGAGTCATTACCCAGACCTGGCAAGACGACAATCAACTCAAAAACCGCCAAGTATTCCTGGACGGCCAAAGCCTGCTCCACGAAGCATTTGTCTATGATTCACGAAACCGGCTCGTCCAGCACACGTGCACGGGCAGCGTCCTGCCCAAGGATGCCTATGGCAACAGCATTATCGGCCAGCTGTTCAGGTTCGATGAGCTGGATAATATCCAGCGCGTGACCACGCAATTCGCTGATGGCCTTAGCGACATGGCGGTGTTCACTTATGCCGATGATCCTTGTCAGTTGGAGCGCATCACCCATACCTACACCAGCGGCGGCTATCCTGCACTCCTGGAATTCAGCTACGACGCCAATGGTCATATGCTCAACGACGACCAGAATCGACAGTTGATCCACGACAACCATGGACGCCTGATAGCGGTCAAGGATGCCCAAGGGCAAACCCTCCTGAGTTATCGCTATGACGGGCACAACCATCTGGTCGGCGTTCGCCGGGGCGATGAACAGGAAACCTTGAGGTTTTACCAGGGCTATACCCTGAGCCACACCCTGCAAAACGGCACCGGCACCCAATACCTGTTCCACGACGAGCGCCCTCTCGGCCAGCAATCCATCGATGATCATGACCAAGCCGTCTTGTTGATGACCGATGCCAGCCCTAACGTCATTAGCGAATGCTCGGAAACAGGGATGCGCGCAGCCGTCTACACCGCCTACGGTATCCGCAGCAGCGATGATGTCTTGCAAAGTCTGCTGGCATTCAACAGCGAGGTGTGCGAAGACAACGACTGGTACCTGCTGGGACGCGGTTACCGGGTCTACAACCCCAACCTGATGCGTTTCCACAGCCCGGATTCGTTCAGCCCGTTCGGCTCGGGCGGGGTCAATCCCTATGCGTATTGCCTGGGGAATCCAATTGCGTTCCGTGATCCGACCGGGCATAGAATCAGAGGGGGTCGTCCGGATAATCCGGATTATATCGACCCGATTGAACAGCCCAAGCAATCCATCTGGGGGAAAATAGCCACTTACGCCTTTGCAGCGATCGCCTTGGTTGGCGCGGTGGCAGCAATTATTGTTACCGGGGGAACAGCATTAGCAGTGGTCGGTTTCGCCATAGTTGCGGTAGGCGCAGCACTAACTGTATGGGGAACTGAAACAGGCAACGAGGCGATGAGTACAATTGGTATAATATTAACCGCTGTGGGTGGGCTTATAAGTGGTGGGGCTTACTTTACCCGGCCAGGCGCTGCCAAAGGTTCTCCCACGCCCTCGCCCTCACCTAGATCAAGCAGTTCAAGTAGCGGCAGTTCTAGATCCTTCCATATTCCCCGCCCCAAGTATGATGCGCCTACTAGTAGAGGCGCTACTTCGGGCCAGCCACATAATAACATCCGTAATACGAAGCCCACTCCCCAAGCTTCTGATAATGAGCCAATCGATTTAAATAACGCCCAACGTGGTCTCTACCTACCGCCGATGGAAGAAGGCCCTAACCGTAGGCCTTCGACCGCTTCTAGCGATTATGTTCCAGGTCCACCAGCACTAGAGGTATCCAATCGAAACTTAACACCCGAAAACTCAATACGCAGAAAGCAAGCACTAAGAGGGGTCGTTACCACTGACGGTTATTTTAGAAGAGCTCTATTTAACTGAATCAAAACTAGCGCAGCCCACCAAGTATGCGATAAAAACAATCACATACTTGGTGGCAACTACCTCACAGTATTGATAGACGAAAGCCATCACGATTTTCCACCCCACCTTATTTCCAATGGCTTACCTTGAATAGAGAGGCGCTCTTAGCGTTCCTCACCCCACCAACGTCAACTGCAACAACGGAAAATTAGGCGCCGCCAACGGCGGCCATGTCTGCCCGCCATCGAAACTCACATAAACCTTTCCGGTTAACGGCCTGTTGCGCTGCAGGGTGTTCAAGAAGACCTTGGACACCCTGACATCCGTGCTGAAACCAATCCCGGCAACCAGCTCCTGCGTCGTCACCGGGCGTTTTCTCACCGCTTCGAACGACGAGTCCTGGCCTGTCGTGCTGACGCCGGTCATCGTGATCAGGACCCAATGATCCGTGGTGATAAGCGGCCATTTCTTCAGTGTCAATCGAGCGCCTTCAGGCGCCACTGAGGTGTAGCTCAGGTTGCCACCGGAAAGGCCGTCGCACTGGACGGCCTCGAGTCGCTGGCTGGGAAGGGTTTGCACTTGCAACTGACGTATTGCGGACAGGTGTTCCTGCTCCCTGGCGTCAATCACCCCATAGGACACCGGTAACGCCCTGCCGATATGGGCGGCCAGGTACGGCATGTCGACCTGATAACGACGTGAACCGGAACTGACAGGCTGCTCCACCCGGGTCGCGCCCAGGGTCCCCGGTTCGCCCCACTGCACCCAGACTTTTTCGCCAGGGTAGATCACCGCCTCTGGCGGGACCTGCACAATGACCACGCCGTTAAGCGGCACCAACGGGTCCAGTGTCTGTTGCTGCCCGGCCCCCACGGCACCTTCGACGGCAGGCCACGGCAACACTCGCGGCACAGGCGTCGCGGAAACATCCAACTCGACCGGCTCGGAACGCAAGCTCAGGTTACCCGCACGGTCCTGCACCTGATACCACACGTAGCGCCAGCCCTCTCCCCTGTCCCGGATCAAGTCGCCCGGGATCGTGACGACCACCGGGTCGGAAAAATTCCGGTCATCCAGCTCGATGACGCCGGCCTGATCCTGGGTGCCCGGGGTGGTGCCCCAGTACCAGGTGATCCGGTCCCAGGGTCGCGGGATTGTGTAGGCTGGCAGATCGACCCGCACCTCGTCGTTGTTCAATTCGAGGTAATGGGCGGTGAGCTTGTTGGGAGGCAGGACTTCAGAGGGGAAAACCAGTTCGCTGTCGGCAGCCAGTATGGGAGGGGTTTTATCGATGGTGACGTTCACCGGGACGCATTCACGAGGTACCGAACCATTCCAGGGCAACACTTGGTAGTACAAGGAATGGACGCCCTCATCCAGCTCGGTGACAGGCACCCTCAACCAGAGGTCCGCCTCCTGGACCGGGCCCTGCAGGAATTTTTCGTCGACCTTAGCCCCTCTCCAAAACAACCGAACGGTATCGGTCATCCCGGGTTCTTGAGCGGCGTCACTCCATAGGTCGAACTCAACCCGTAGCGGCAACAGCCAGGCGTCCTTGCGCAGCAGGTTCTCTTCACCACCGGGAGCCGGGTCGAGCACTCCGATGATATCGGGCGGAGAGAGGTCCACTTTAGGTTCATTGAAACGCTGCTGGTCTCTGGAACTCGACATGGCTGTTGCCTCACTAAAAAGCGAGCCGGCTCATTAGCGTGGTCGGCCTGGCCGGCGGGCGTTGAAATATGAAATTCAGTTCTCACCCATTCACGTCTGGCCCTCATGACCGCACTTACAAACCACGCGGGCGGCCCCTGAGGCCCTCCCCTCGTGAGCGCTCAGATCACCAGTTGTAACGAACACCAAAATTGACACCCCACGGCTGTTCGATCTTGTCACCGTTGCTGTAGTCCAGATCCGCGTGCATCGAGACCTTGTCGGTCAGCGTCATGGACACGCCCGCGCCCAGCTCGCCCCGAGATCCCGACAAGTCGTTGTTGAACTTGTTATCGTTGACCCTGACTTCGTTGTTGTTGGCGAACTCATGGGCATAGGCGACACGCACATACGGCTGCACCACCTTGCCTTCGCCCAGATTGAAATTGCGTCCGGCTGTTGCCCC
>Ga0099826_10002841_pt1 | contig 11425 bp, 8 predicted proteins | sample Mtrugardesep15_FD_76830 | JGI IMG/M metagenome (GOLD analysis project Ga0099826, IMG submission 76830) | Root nodule microbial communities of legume samples collected from California, USA - M. trunc garden sep15 | ecosystem: Host-associated > Plants > Roots > Nodule | place: USA: California...
AACAGGAAAACTTAAAATAGTTTTCAAAAACTATATTGCAAAACAATACTTTCAAACAAGTTTTTAATTTTTTAGTTTTTAAAAATAGAAAACCGTTTTTAAAAACTGCTATCAAACAGGCCCTAAGTCTATATTTTAATTTTCTTTTGGTTTTGATTATTGTTTCTTCACACTTTTTTATTCTTTTAAAAAAATTGTTATTAATCGGTTCATTGGGTCATCAAATGTTTAGGCTGTTATACTTTTTCCATCCAATTTTGTTAACAAAGTATTTATGAGACTGTTTTAGATTGAGGTGGCATGTTCAAAAAGTGTTTAACAAGCAAACATAATTACTTATAGGGTTATGTTAACCGGTGCTTCCAGGGCACTAATTAAGAAAATAAAAAATAATGTCTTAAATTAAAAAGAATGATCTTGCTAACAAGTGTCATAAAGACATTGTTTAAGAAAACCATAAATAAAAATATTCTCTTAAAAATATAAGTCAAACATATGAAAAAGTAATAATCGTATAAGTTACTACTATTGATTGCTTAAATAATGCCCCAAAGGCATTGATTAACATTTTCCTTTATTAATTTCCTTAACCGGTTAACATAACCCAAAAAAACTACAAATTTGGCATATATTGCCACGTCAAAGTGTGCTCCACGTTGGATTAAGAACGGAAGCAACCATATTATGACTTAACCAAGTGATTGGGATTGTTAATGTGCATGTAGAACAAATTGTTTGGAGTTTACAAACAAAAAAACGAATTATTTGTAGAACCTGATTTTAATTTTTATTGATAACAATTTTTTACTTAGTTTTCGAACAAATTCCAAATTACTAAGATTTCTTTCCTCTAATAATCGAAAGGTTAAAAAAAAAATCGTAAGATCATGAATTGAAATAAATAAACAAGACATTGGTTTATAAGTGGTATATATTTTGTTAAAAAAAAAAAGAAAAAAAGTGGTATATATAATACCAATATCAAAACAGGGTGAGCTCCTGAATGAAGGATCCAGTGTGTAAATTAGACATTGGTCCCATATTGATTAAAATTGAAATAAATAAATGATTAAAAAGTTACATTTTTTTTTGACAAAAATAAAATGATATTCATTCATTTAAATCGAGGGATTAAATCATTCAACACCGCTAAAAACGTAAAGAATGAATCTGTGAACAAACTCACAACATCCAAGTTAATAGTATATAACGACATAATGTCTACAAAAATATATGATAAGATAAAATTAAAGTGACCGGAACATTCATGCCTCCGGTGCAACGTTGACGCTCAAATCTTTGATTGAATAATCGATCTTCAATATGAATCAAATGAACACCGCAAGAAGACGGGAAATCAAACAGCGCCGCAAAAGACGACGAACAACAAACCATCACACTTAAATGATAAAATCACAAAGAAAAAACCTAAATCTATGTGGAAATCACTCATTTAGATTGAAATAGAGAGAAAAAGATGAAAGTTATATTTTAAAAAGTTCATTTTGTGAATGAAAATGATGTTTATAAAATGGGAAGAGGGAGTAGTAGTACAAAAAAAAAAATTACTGATGAATTCAATATTGCAGAGAATTTATTTTAATGTCTCTTACGAGTTAGTCCTTGTTTCGTAATATTTTGAGAAATTGTTTGTGTTCATAAAAGGGGTTAATCTAACAAAAGGGGTTAGTTTTCACAACATAGCCATTGAAAGTTTGAATTTGACTATAAAAAAGGTGGTGATATTTAGTTTTGGACCTATCTCAGAAATTGGAAAAGCCAAATGAAAAATAAAATGACATATTTAATTTAAAGAACGGTAATATTAATCAGATATTTCGAAACACCGGTTAACATTACTTTTTTTTTTTAACTTTATAGCTTGTTTGACTCTATATGTGGAGTTGAAATTGTTAATAACGACATTTTAAATATTATATTTGCAAATAACGACCTTTATTATGATATTCTTTTAAGTTCATGCATCCAACTTTCAATATGGACCCAATAATTCCCTAAAAAAAAAAATGGACCCAATAATTAAAACCATATATATATAATTCATTCATCCTCTCTAACGTTGCAACAAGTGTTAAATATTTGAATTTGAAAATTGGCCTAAAAGAAAAAAAGTCCACTTGTGTTTGTTATGCACCACACAGAATTGCAAAACCATGTTCAATATCTGATTTGTTGCATTAATTAATTAATTTTAAGAGAAATCACGCCACCAATCACCATCAATTCACCCCAAAAAAATATATCTAAGTGGCATAACATTTTTCATTGATGATAGCAACAACACCATGTGTCAAATAATTCATAAAGAAAGAGAACATATAAATAGCAACTTAGTACGTAACACCAAGCAAAGTCATATATGTTCTCTTAAACTTCAAATTGTTCATAGTAATTTCTTTGTTCTAATTAATCACTATGTTGTTATTCTCTAATAATAATTATGCAGCTGAAAAATGGCTAGGATTTGTGACTGCCATATGGGTACAAGCAATATGTGGAAACAATTATACATTTGCAAACTATTCAGATGTGTTAAAGTCTCTAATGGCTTTGACTCAGATGCAGCTTAATGATCTCTCTGTTGCTAAAGATGTTGGCAAAGCTTTTGGTATTTTATCAGGTCTTGTTTCTGATCGTTGGCCAACTTCAGTTATTCTTATGATTGGTGCTGTCATGGGATTCATTGGATATGGAGCTCAATGGCTTGTTGTTAGCCAAAGAATAGCTCCACTCCCTTATTGGCTGGTAAATATAGCTTCCTTCTCATCATAGAATACCTCATTTAATAATTAGAGTTTAATTTGATGCATTCTTATAAAATGTTACATTTTCAACCTGCCATTCACAAATCATGTTGTGTATAACTAAACTGTTTTTTTGAAAACTCGGTATCTGATCCAAGAATCGACTAATCTGAAGGGACCAATACTATACCGCCCACTTGTGGGGGCTCTATTTAAAGTCAGAGTAAAACTTTGTATACAGTTGAACATTTTTCATGAACCGAAGATTATAATAGTGTAAAGAAACTATATACTAACAATAGTACATACAAATTAAATCTATAATTTTAAGCCAAAAGTCAACTATGTGTAGTTCTTTTTTGTCTTAACGCTCCGGTTCTTAAGGAAAGGGAATCCTAATAATTTGTAGGCCTGTTTGGATTTACTTATTTGATCATATCTACTAGCATAAGAGCTTGTGAAACTGTTTGGGAGAGCTTAGGGAAATAACTTAAGACTCGTCCATAAGCTGTTTTCAGTTCATTTCCATAAGCTCTCCAAGATAGCTTATGAAAGCAACTTATAACTTATATGAAAACAATTTCACTTTATTTTATCTTTTGTTATAGAAATATCTCTATACATAAGCACTTTATAATATCTTTTGTTATATAAACGTTTAGTTAAGCTGTATATTTAGACAGGGTGTTGGATGAATACAACATTTCGAGAAGGAAAAAACCAATTTATTTCATTACTTTGGAACTATTTTGCAGATGTGTATATTTTTATGTATGGGAGGAAACAGCACAACATGGATGAACACTGCAGTACTGGTAACTTGCATGAGAAACTTCCCAAAAAACCGCGGTCCAATTTCCGGCATTCTAAAGGGTTATGTAGGACTCAGCACAGCAATCTTCACTGATATATGCACAGCTTTATTTTCCTCAGACCCATCGAAATTTCTATTAATGCTCACAATTGTTCCTGCTATCATTTGTCTCATTGCTGCTATTTTCCTTCATGAAACTCCGCCAGCTTCAACTTCCACAGAAGAAAATAAAGAGACGCAGTTCTTCAACGTGTTTAACTTTATTGCAGTGACAGTAGCTGTTTATCTCTTGGCATTTGATATCTCTGGACCTCATAAACATGTTATTTCATTGGTTTTTACAATAGGACTTTTGATCCTATTAGCTATGCCACTTCTTGTTCCTTTATATTTGGTCATATTCAAATCTAGTGCTAGTGTTGACAAAGAAAAACAGGTTCATGAACCTTTGTTGGAACGAAAGGTTTCAGAAGAAAAGGAAGAGACATGCACCAAGGTAGAAGAAGTTGAGATTAAAAGAAAACCGGTGATAGGTGAAGAGCATACTATCATTGAAATGGTGAAAACTGTTGATTTTTGGGTTTTGTTTGTGTCATTTCTCTGTGGTGTTGGAACAGGACTATGTGTGATGAATAACTTGGGACAAATGGGACAGGCACTTGGTTACCATGATGTTTCTTTGTTCATTTCATTCATAAGCATTTGGGGTTTCTTCGGACGCATTCTTTCTGGATCAGTCTCTGAATACTACATCAGGTTTGCTCCCTAGTCACTGCTGTTTGTTCAATTCCCATATACATGACTTCTTGATTTGTTATAATATATATAGTTTGAAGAAAAAGGTATGCGCGCCCTAATCTATGAGTTATGGTTTTTGATACCAATGAAACGACAGTTTAGGTCGCATTAGCTCCAGTTGACATTGATTATTTGCAATGTAAAGGATCGCTACCACTAGGACTGTTCATGGTTCGGTTAAGGAAGGAATTTCAAACCAAACTGAACCAAACTTATGTTAAAGGTTTTGTGCATGGATTCTATAGTTCTGAACCCAACTAAAACTACCTTTACAAAAAAATTGAACTTTACTTTTTCATATCGAACTGTATTGAATTGCTGTTATTAACATATAATTAGGACAGTTGAAAAAAGAAAACAAAATTGTATACTAGAACTGTTTAGAAAAAAACCAAACTGTTACGGATAGTTCACTAAATGATCCGATCCAAATTGAACCGTCATGAACTCCCATTCACAGTTTTTTTTTCTTCTTTCTATTCGGTTAAGTTCAATTTTTGGTTTTTTTAATAGTGCTAGGGGACCGCGTTTTAAAACCTCTTTAGAAGCGCTCCAATTTACTGACCTTGAATGTTAATTTTATATGGCAGAAAATCAGGCATGCCAAGGCTAGTTTGGAATGCAGCATCTCAAATTCTGATGTTTTTTGGTTACATTGCATTGGCAATGGCCTTGCCAGGATCACTATACATTGGTTCAATCTTAGTAGGAATATGTTATGGAGTTCGTCTTACAATAACACCAGCAGCAGCTTCAGAACTATTTGGTCTCAAATACTATGGTTTATTATACAACATCCTCATTCTCAACCTTCCTATTGGTTCATTCCTCTTTTCTGGTCTCATTGCCGGCTACCTTTATGATATTGAAGCCACTAGTGTGCCAGGAGGCGGAAACACTTGCACTGGAGCACATTGTTTCATGCTTGTATATGTTATTATGGCTTTTGCTTGTGTGTTGGGGTGTGGATTGGACCTGTTTCTTGCATTTAGAACAAAGAATGTATATTCCAAGATACATATAGAGAGAAATCTTGTCAATTCTCAAGTTCAACACTGAGATGATGGTGTTTCTGGACTTTTTTTTTCGCATAGGCTTAGGAATTTTTTTAGAAGAGTTTTATAGTTTAGTTAGAAGAAGATTTCCAATGTGTGTTAATCAAAGGTTACGCGAATTTGAAATAAGTTGTGTATGTATTGTTAATGTGTATATAAGAAGTAATTGATGAGTTGTTTTTGTGTTAATAAGGACAAGCAAAGTACTGACCTTCCATTTGATGCTTTGACTGCAAAATCCATTTCACTTGACCCTCATAAACCTTCACATTGTTTCCTGTCTAACTCAACTAATTTGGTTTCTTGCGGTCTCATTGCCGGCTACCTTTATGATATTGAAGCCACTAGTGTGCCAGGAGGCGGAAACACTTGCACTGGAGCACATTGTTTCATGCTTGTGTATTTGATTATGGTTTTTTCTTGTGTCTTGGGGTGTGGATTGGAATTGTTGCTTGTGTTCAGAACAAATAATGTATATTCCAAGATACATATAGAGACACAATTTCAACATTAAGATGATCATGTTATTTTGAGTTATTTTCTTCTTCTTTTGGCATGGGCGTACAGAATTTTTTAGAGGAATTTTAGACTTTTAGGTGTGAAGATGATTGTCAATATTTGTTAATCACAAGTGCAACACATCTTGACTATTCTATTGTGTAACTTAGCCACAAGCATATAATCATTGATTTCGACTAATCGTGCCTAAGTCTCTATATCAGAACGGCTTTATTAGTGTTTCGATTTGTAATAATAGATAAATATGATGCATAGTCAATGCTTTCCAGACGAGAAAGTAAGACATCTTTAGTTTTTTTGAGTAAGTAAAAGTTTTTCTTTTTTTTTTTAATAAAAGAACTTTTTTGATAGATAATAGTCTGTCAGCACATATTAGTGTGATGATAAAATTCAATGAATATTATTGTCTGTCAAGTATGATCAACAGAATGCAAAAATACATAAATCACTTTATGTAGATTTTGTAAAGGTGATAAAGTACTTGGAATTTGCTCTTGTTATCAGGTACAATCTGAAAGAAAAAGTTCACTTATCCTGAAGATTCAAAAGTGCTTATAAACTGTATATGAGTAAACAAGAACACAAGTGTCAAAGTTTTCAGGTATCCTATTGGCTCAAGTAAGTTAGAAGCTGACTTTTCTGGGGTACATCAATGAAATGAGCTTTGCGTTACAGTTAGAGTATTTATGACATGATTTCAATTACTTAGACATTACGGAAACAATTAGTACTACTATTAACTTACATTTATTACTTTGTTAAATTTTCTAGTTATTATCTGAAAACATATGATCTACTACATCGGTAATGTATTTGTGAGAAAGTGGGTGTTAAAGACAAGCAAGTTACTTACCGTACATGTTTGATTATGCATAATAACAATAACATGCTTAGTTCTATTTTAATCAATATTAAGAAACTTTTGATTGTTTTTTAGGCAAAGAAGCTCTAACAAATCTTGTGGAGACATCCTTCGGAGAACCGGATCAAACTCAATGTTATTGGGGCTTACAAATCTCACTGGTATGTTGCCGGATGTGGCCTTCTTCTTCGTGATAACTGATGTGGGACTTGAGTTTTTTTCGATAGAAGATGTAGGCAATGTTTAATGGCATGGAGTTACCTTGACAAGATGTATCTTGAAGAGTGACTCAAAAATCCTTATTGACGATGGACTGACTCGTCAATTTCACACATATTATTGAATTTAAAAATAATATAATGTAAAGTTATTATAATTATACAATATTATTTCGTAAAAATAATAATAGTTGTAAAATTAAATTCTTAAGATTTATACAACTCATAAGAAAATAATATTTCAGTGCAAAGTGGATATCTTCATGCTGTGATGTGAATAATATATGAGAAATGTACCTTTCTTTATCTTCACTCATCGTACACCCAGCCATTTTCAAGTAATTTTTGATTACTTTCTCCTTTTCGTCTTCTTTCTTTTGATTGCTATATTGAAAAGAATGGACGTGCCCTATCCTTTCTCATGACATATCGCTAAAGGGTTTGAAATATACTATACATGTTTCATAATTCACTCATATTAGCTGTATGTCTCTAATAATGATTTTAATGATCAATGTTTATCTTATTCTACAGCCAATTAAATCCTGATAGCATCCCTTTTTGTGGACGATAGAACGTAACGTTTCTCCCATCCCTGTCCACATTTCGATCCTACAGGAATATCTGCTAAATATCTTCTACTATGCGTCAAACATTTTAGGACAATAGTTATTTTAGTCATTGATTATGTAACGAGTTGCTACGATAATTACTCAATATATCAAAAAATTTAAATAGTTATTAATTGTGTATTATGTTAGTCAAAATAATCTCGTATGATAAAATATTTTCTTAATTTGTCTTATTAATCTCTCAATATACTTGCATATTGTAATACTAGTCTCTATAAGTATTTATCTATCTATCTATCTATTTCTCTCTCAAAAAAAAAGTATTTATCTACTGTCGTATTAATCTCTAAATGAAAAGAGTTAATGTCGGCATTGAAGGACTATTCTAATATCATGAACTATTTTGACCGACGAAGTGCACATTCAAGAATTATTTTAAAATTTCGATACATTAAACGTCTATTAGGCCTATTCGTTACACATTCAAGAATCAAAATGACTATTATCCCAACCTTTTAATATGCATATAATTGAGTTTAATAGTACTATTGCTTCCTTGTTGTAGCTCTCAATTTATTTATATCGACTCTCAAAACTAGGGATTTCAAATTGCATCCATAAACGAGGAACCCCATAGAGACTACCCCAATTGGGGATCTATAACAATAAAAAAATTTCGACGGGGATGGTGAAGAAAGTCCTCCCAAAGATAATGCGGAGTTGAGATAGGTATCACACCTTCATATTTTGGGGACACTAATAACTAGACACATAGTTTTTAACACAATACAGATATCATGGGTAATTTGGATATTTCAACATTAAAACAGTGACAATTTTGTAAATACATCACACCCCTCTTCTTCCTCTATTATCTGTGTGCGCTTTTCTTTCTCCATTCATCCACCATCCTCCTCACTACCACCATTATCCACCGTCGTCGTCCTCACCACCGTCTCGGCAACTCTGTTGACACCCGTTCTCCTCTTCCTTCTGCCTTTATCATAGCTAATGTTTACTGTCTCTCCTCACCACCATCAACTCTCGTTTGTCTCTCTCCCTCGTCGTCTCTTAGTCTCGTCTCTCTCACAATGTTTACTGTCGTTGTCGCTAAACTCGCAGTCACTAAACTCGCACAAATGGAATCAAAGAAAGACAGATGAACACGAGGTCTGGAATGAAATAATGAATGAAAGAAAACGACGATAGAAGGTGGTGGTGAGGATGTCACGGTGGTGGAGGTCCATATCTGAACTGAAGATGAAGGGGTGGCCACTTAATGAAGACGATGGTGATTGTGAGGGTGGAGGGCATGGTTGTGAGATCGACGGTTGTGATGGTGGAGGTTGATCTATATCTTATGAGGGGGAGAGGAAAAAAATATCAGATAATTATACATATTGTGTCGATATTGTGTAAACCGCCAATTTCTCTTAAAAAAAAAAGAAAGAAGATATTTTGTTATTTTTTTGGAGTAAACCGCCAATTTGATATTTATCTTTGTAAGTCACACTCAAATTAGTTTTCAACTATATTAAAATTTCAAAATAATCGTTGTCTTTGTCAAAAGTTTTTCAATTAGACTCCTAACTCTAGGTCTTTTCACATTACAAGACACTTGATTGAGAAACTTTTAACAAAAAACAATGACTATTTTAAAATATTATTTGAGTAAGTGATTAATTTGAGAGTGAATTATAAAGACAAAGATCAATTTAGTAATTTATTTTTTTCTTGACAAGGGAGTTTCTTAGGGACAATGGGTATTTGCAGGGGTGGGGACGGGGAGGAAATTAAAAAACCCCATGGCGGAAAATGGGGACAGAAAATTGATCGTTAGTAATAGTATGTCACAATACCATATTAGGAAAAACATTGTTACTTATGGGATTAGTGCTTCAATTGAATCTTTTTTTATGCAAATCGAGTCATTAAATAGTGAACAAGTGTCATGATGCTGCATAAATTAATGGTTTAAATTTTAAAACTATAATAATGCAAAGAAAAAAACATTGAACTTCACAATCGATTCTTTCTTCCATCTCACTCCCTAACAGAAAAGGTGATGGCCCTCAAAACCCACTAATCCCATTATTACCTATCAATTCAGTAGACAACTTGGTTTCATTCCCCCACCATACCCTCCATTTCTTGAGGCTCATAATTGAAGAACTCATCACCACAAAATTATACAACAAATTAATGATTGGATTGCTTATTACTTTAGACATAATTCAACTAACAATCAAAATAATCTTTTTAAACTATACTAATTTTACCAACCGTATCTTTCTATTTCTATTTATATATATGTTTCTAAAAGAAAGATAAGGATACAAATTACAACTAAACATAAAAAATAGTAAAAATGAAACCAACCACCACCAACAACAAAGAAACCATTGAACTTCTGCTTCTAGTAGCCCCAGAAGCTATAGCCATATCAGCTAGATATGAAGCTGAAGCCATTTCTGATTGATTCGCGTCGGCTCTGGAAGAAGAATTATCCGTTTCATTCGGATTTTTAGTAGATGAATCGGCTGCTGACTTTAGACTACACAAAAATAACAAACCACAATAAGAATTATCATTGATTTAAATTTAATATAGTAAAGTACTATACACTAAAATTATTTAATTTGAATTACCTTGGTGAAGAAGGACAAAATGTGATTGTATAATCAGCACCAGAACAAGTAAAAGTGCTAGTTTTATCATCATAAGCGTAACTATAAGCTTTAGGACACTCAGATTTGAACATTTGTGAATACACCGAAGGCTTACACGTGTCAGGGTTACTAAACGCGCCGTTACAACAATATTCCGGTTTCCCAAACGCGCCACAAGCACTATTACACGCACCACCACCATCCACCCTCAACTCCGACGGACATTTCAAATTAAGATCGGAACTACAACCTATATTGAAAAAAATCCAAGTCGCACATTAAATAAAGATAAAAGTCTAAACTCTAAAATGAGTTTATAATAATAGACATATGTCACCTTACAATACGGTTTTGTAAGATGAATTAGGTCTAATATAAAAACCTAATTACCTGTAATGTCACACGGCCCTGTACCGCCACTTGTGGCAACCAACATAGGGAGATTGTAACCGTCTACGAGGCTTACATCGTAGAAGTCCATTGAGCCAGTTCCTAGTGTGAATTCAGCTAATGTTGCGGGCGGTGAGGCTGTTGCGCCGTTGCAGGAGATTTCTCCGGAGCCACAATCGGCAGTTGAGCAAGTTCCGTGGCCTGATGCATCGAATTGGCAACCGGTTCTTCCCCAGAATCTACCTGACCAACCGGTTGGTGCTTGGAAGGTTCTGGAAGTCCCTTTTGTGAGCTCGAAACCGGTAGTTCCGAGTTCCGGTTTTCCATAAATTCCTGGCCATACTGGGTAGTCACACTTGTTCATAAATGTAAATGTTGCCCCTGAAACTAAAACCCCTGCATTTGAAAAAATAAAATAAAAAACATAATCAGCTATTAAATTTTTGGTGTGAATTCTAGTGTTTTTAAAAATGATAAAAGAAAGAAATATAACACTCAGTTTTGTTAAATTAATGAAAGAATTGAAATTTACCTTTGAAAATGAGAAAAAGTATGAAGCATAAGAAAGGCTGAGGATAATGTTGGTTATGTGATAATAGAGCCATATAGAATATTGGTGAAAACACTTGAAATGAAATAGAATATTTGCTTTACCAAGTGTTTGTACTATAGTATTATATAATAATTATATGATATAGTATAGTATATATTATCACTCTTTTTCTCGGGAGAAAAAGAGGGAAGAGGAGGAAGATTAGGAGGG
>Ga0099826_10002842_pt1 | contig 11424 bp, 5 predicted proteins | sample Mtrugardesep15_FD_76830 | JGI IMG/M metagenome (GOLD analysis project Ga0099826, IMG submission 76830) | Root nodule microbial communities of legume samples collected from California, USA - M. trunc garden sep15 | ecosystem: Host-associated > Plants > Roots > Nodule | place: USA: California...
CGCTACTTAAGGTGCGCAGCGCTACTTAAGTGGCGCAGCAAACAATACTTGCGCTAGTTAAGGTGCACGGCGCTACTTAACTAGCGCAGGGGTAAAATAGACATGACTGCAGAGCGCGAGTAAAAATTGCTGGGGGCATAGCAGAATTCCTTTTTTATTAGTTAAAGTTTACCAAATTATATGGGTCCATATAAATTTGTTCAAATGCATGGTTTACACAAGAATTGTAGAAAGCAGATAATTATCACATTTGACTTAATTTGATTGAATATACGTAAATATATTTCAATATATATTATCATGTGGCCTACGTTTTCTTGACACTAGGTCAACCTTTTGTTCTCTTGTAGATTTGAATTAAATCATAAGTTTGAAAACAAAATTGACAATTTTAGTAAAATTCTATCCTAGGCGCTAAATAAATTAATTGGATGGACAGATGTTAGCCGCATGAAAATTTGAAACAACTTAACCTTTTTTTTTTTTTTTTGAGGGAAACCATTTTATGTTGTTGGAAAGTTCATTTGTGGAACCACTATTTGATAGCAAAAATTATTTTTCTAATTTCATTTTACCAGGGGGCCATGCTCTTACGTTCCATCGATCCACATTTTCCTTTACTTTTAAGGGATTTTTACCCATCCAAATGCCAATTATTGAGTGCATAAAACTTTGCATTTGACATTGTCTCACTGAAGATCCAGATACAACAAGTTGTAATACATTACCACATACAAATCCAGATTATGTGTTTTGCATCAAGTTGTAATACATCTGTATTTGAAATAATACAGCCTTGGATTTGCCACCGACTCGAAGGCTCTATTACAACTAGCAGCAGGACTTCAATTCAGAACAGTTAGCCTAAAATACAATCCCAGAACTAACCATAGATCAAAAGACAACAACAGTTGATCATCACCAAAATGGTTATCAACTTGCAGATTTTCTATGCCTTTCTATTCAATTTTTGATATCTACGACAAAAAATAGTACGCCATGAAAAGGAAGTGTGTACTTGTAATAAAATTTCAACTTCCAAGCAAAAACAAACTGTTCATGCTTTTCTTTATACCTAGAATGATAAAACGACTATTTGAATCTCAAGAGAACATATGGTTGAATCTCAAGGCAGCTGAGATAACACACCCCAGCATGATAAATTGACTATTTGAATCTCAAGCATAATCAGGTGATAGATGACTTGCACACCGGGCACGAACTTTTCCTACCAAGCCAAGGATCAATACACTGCCATAATGGAGGTTAATACACATTAGTATTCTGACAATTTTACAAATAAAAAATACAAAAAAATAAATCGTTTGAGTAGTCTCACATCTTTGTGAAATTTATGCAAACAAGGAAGGTGGCGAATAGTGTCTCCCTTGACAGGGGTCTCGAGACATACGGCACAATCCTCTGTGTAGTTGTCAGTCTGTGGCAAATGAACAACATTAATTAGTGTTGAACCCCATAACATTTATTTTCTTCATCCGCTGGTTCTCTGTCCCAAAACCATAAAACTGACAACAGAAGAAGAGGGGTGTCAGCCGATGAATTACCTGGACAGTGGACTGTGGCAACCTATTAATCAGATTGGTAGATGCACCAGTATGCTGGTGATTATGATCATCAAGAGCCAATAACATTTCATAATCATCTCTGCATGATAGTGCGAGGAAGGCATGAAATTCTAATGTTATATTTTTAAAGAAAACAGAATAAAGCCAGAAAATGTTTGTGTGTACAATTGTGAAGCTACCATACACAAGAACCTTGTAAGAAAATTCAGATATACAAAAAATAAAAAATAGATGCCAAACTGGGTCCACTATGGGCCCCTTCCACATCCAAAAGACTTCTGACCTTTACAAGTGCAATACTACTTTGTATAAAAATGGAGGGACGGCTTCTATGTTACCTTCCCTCAAGATTAAAATAAACTTGTAACCATTTTGATAGAGGGTAGTGTAAGAAAATAATAAACCAAACCAAAATGTTACCAAGGGAAACATCTGCCTGGTTGATTCATCTATCATTTTACTACCATATAGCAGAAAAGTGATAGTTTGGATCTCAGCCTAAATGAAAATATATTTGTTTCAAGTTGTCACAAAACATCATATATACAGTTTTCCATCGACATACAATTATAAATTTTTGAAGTTATTGGATTTTAGATAAAGGGAGGAGAAAAATAATGACTTTGAATATAATAATGGTGCAATAAAATAGATAATGGCTCGATAAAAAAAACTAAGCACTAACCGCTATTTATAAAGATACAAGACTCCTAATCAATTAGAAAAACAAATCATGATAACAGCCAAGTGAGACGAAAACTAATCTTCAGATATATCTAAGATAAGAAAATAACCCAATCAGATAATTAAAGACGAGCTATAATAATATTAAGATATTATGAGATATTTCATATATTGTAAAAGAAACAAAAAATGATGATTCATAATGTATATCTTAAATGAGAGTGAAATACTCCTACCCACCAATAACAAGAGTTAAGACCACCTTGTTAATGATGCAAAATCTGTTGGTTGCCATTCTACACAAGAATATGGAGCATGATTCACTAAAAACTTACTCATTGAAATCACGATGAGCATTAAGGATGTCATCAGGCATTCCCAGATCATTAAAATCCCCTACCGCATTCTCTAATGCTTCCAATATATCAAGTCTCTGCACAAGAGAGATAGATGCCATTAGGACTTAAAACTCTTCTGATGTACACAACAATCAAAGTGTATGTTAAGAGAGAATAATTTCTACATTGACATTTAATAAAAGTTCTTGCTATTTTATTATTATCTGATTATAAAAACAAAGGTTATTGAAAAACAAATTTACAGGGACAAACATTTAAAATAAAATGGGCAAAATGAAAGGGTAAGAAAATACCATGTTTAGGTCCATCTCTAGAGGAAACCGAGGGAGTCTTGCTCTTCCTCTTCCTCTTCCTCTTCCTCTAGATGGTATGATAGGTCTTGACGATCGAGTTGTCATGCGACTCAACTGTGTCGTTCTATTAGAAAGAGGAACTTGAGGCACAGTTCTCCTCCTATTTGAAGGATTTTGATTAGGTCGTGAACGGGGCTGTCTACTTTCCCCCGGAATCCGTGTCTGCATAAATAAATATAGTTTGTTCATTATTTAACACATTAAACACCTCTGCAGGAATAAAGACCCATTACCCAGTCAGCAATCAGTTATCAATTCTCCACATTTGGCCACACTTTGATGGATTAAGGGGCATATTAAAGGATAAAGATTTGGTTAACGGAAGCAGGATACTTACATATGATAATTAACAGAAGTATTTTCTTCATAAAGATTCCTCTCAGAGAAATATAAAGTTAAGCAAAAAAAAATATAGATGCACAGATACCAGGTTAAGCAGTATATAGCTTTCAAGTTCCATGGCACTCCCCCCTTTAAATTTTGATATTTAGAAAAGACTAAATCATGATAATGAAAACTAAAGGCAAGGGTCATTTTACTAACACAATAGTTGGTATTACCCATAAAATAAAAAATTTGCTTATATAGAAAGGAGATCTCTGATTTATGTATATAAATTAGAGAAGAAGAGAGAGAGACTTAGTTACAGGATGAGGTATCTGATGATTATAAGTAGATGTGTGCAAAAGATCCCCTGCATCCTGCGGCTCCCGTGCTAAATGTTCGTCAATCTGCCACAAATCAACATATAACAAGTTATTGTAAATAAATACACACTTTAAGTCTTAAAAGACAACTTACATAAAATTGAGCAAAAGAAGATAACTGACCCAACTGCCTTCAATATAATCATCATTATATAGTTGTTCCTGGAGTTCACGTGCCAATCTCTCATCTGCTTCTAATTGCATTGCCCGAGCAACCGAAATATTGTTGTCATTGTCATGTAAACCTTCATTAAGTTCATTGTTGAAACTTGGTATGGATAACAACGCAGCTAATTCAGGATCCATGTCACAACTTCTGGATGAACTTGATGATTCCCCAGATGAATTGACGAATACAGTTTTAGAATTACGAGATGCTACATTAGGATTTCTAGAAGATGATTCACGTTTCCTTGGCCTTTTAGTCGCTGAGTCAGCAGTAGTACTAGGTCCAGTTGACTGACCTACCTGTGGAAGAATCAGTGAAGCTGGAACATCCTTGCCATTTTGACTGCTCCCAGTATCACTTCTGTCCAGTCTGTTCATATTTTGTCTGTGAGTAAATCTTTCAACGTAACTTCTCCTTGAATGATGCCCATTCACATCATACAAGTGTTGATCATTATGTGTAGTTCTCCAACCACCTTGTCTCTCCCAGTTTTCATATCCATTTCTTGGTATATTACTGCTACCACTGGCCTCTTCATGATTGACCACAGGGCTGCTAAAGAAGCATCAAATTTAATTGTCTTTAATCTCAGGATAAGTAGTCAAAAGAAATGAGAAATGGACTCATTTAAACAAAGGAAACCAAAGAGAAACCTGATATATAAGTCTAAACGTCATGTCATTTAAACAGCATTATTACTTCAAAAACCCAACCCACACCACCACCATCCCCCACCCCCCAAAAAAATTAAATTAAGTTTTTCAAATCATACAGGATAACTGCCGGTATTCATGCTTCTAACAAAATAGTTGACAAACTGTAAAGCAAGATTGCAACACCACAGGGTCGGCGTCATATATCAAAATATCTATATCAAATAAAGCTTGCCATTATCCTTCGTCTTATACAAATGTAATGGAAGATCTTTCTTCAGCTTGACAGGCTAGCTATTTTTCTAGGTCAAGTCTAACCAGAAGTTGGAGTTGTAGCCAGTGACTAGAGGTCATCGATTCAAGTAGAAGAATCAACCTTTTACAAATTCGAGTTAGGTAACGCTATTTACAGAAGATTGCCCCTATCCTAGACCCCTCCATGGTAGGCTGCAGGAGCTATGATCAACCAGATTGCATCTTTTCTCCTAACTCTGATTACACGTGCCTTTAACAAAGACTTTACCAAGTTCTAACAAGTCAGTCCATGTTAAAGATTATGAGGTCAAGACAACATCCATGGTAATTTCATCATAAAGTTGACCTCTAAATATGAACCACTCAGGCAATTTTTAGTTTAAGTGAAGAAAGAAATAATCTTATTTCATTTTCAGGTGTGACTTCGAAAGTTGAAATCACATCAATTTATCTAAAAAAATTCCTTGTCTCCATTGTGGAGGGTACATTTCAACTGTGACTAGCTAAAAATACATAGACTTCATAAATGATGCTGGCAACAAATAGACCAAAAAAATTTGCAATTTTAACAGTGACCTCTAAATATAAAAAGCACACATGTTGATGCGGGCAACAAATAGACCCAAAAAAATAAATTATGAAACACACCCAATTTTAAAAAAAAATAATGCAAACTTGATAGTTGTCTTTCCAATTTGTTAGATTCAATGCATTATTATGTTCTCTAGGACGCTGTATCATTTATGCCATTTACGTTTTCATTTATGAATTTATTTACAGATTATTCATATAATGTATAAACGCATGCTGAGAAATCATGCCTAACTCTTGATGCAAGGCAGCAAGATTTACACTAAGAAACACTTAAATCTGAAACAGACAGATTACCTGTGAATAGTTCCATGTGATGAAGGATGAATAAGTACTCCCTTTCCTTTCAATCTACCGCCATGTCTCTCTTCAGCAACAATATCATCAACACTAATTGGAGACATTGTATTGCTAGAAACTGAATGCCCAGCACAGATCTGTTCATTATTATTGGTTTGAAAGATGCTCTGTTCAGCTGATTGTTTTTCCCTTGTTGCAATATTTTGTGGTGAAATGCACCCATTTCGTACCAATCTCCTGTTCCCTCTACCTCTTGGAGCAGTGGAAAGACGAGGAGGCAAAGAAACTTGCTTTTCAGCTTTTGGCTGAGATTGAGAATCATTAGACAGAGAAACACTCTTGCCACGGTCCATAAAAGTATTAGAACCTGGAAGTGTTGTGTTATCTAGTTTACACTTTCCAGTGACAGCATTTCTAGATGTATTAGATGAATTAGTGATTAAGGGTAGCGAAGAATTCCCAATACTTGCTTTCAATTCTTTCTTGTCTTCATTTGTGTTATCTCTTGATCCACAGTGTGAGAAAGCTGGTTTTGGTTGTTGGAATTGCCCATTCTCTCCAGTCAAATCGAAAACAGAAATATGCCCATGGTGAGATGACTTAGAAGGAATCTTGGAGCTTACAGTTTTCCCTTTCTCCATCATTTCAGCTTTACTTGAGCGTGATGCTCCAAGTCCAGAAACTTTCCCAGTTTGGGTTCTCCTAAATATGGAGGCATTTTGAGATGGAGAAGGTTTATCCGGGGATATTAGGTTTATGTAGTTGTTGTTGCCTTTACTTATTTCATTAGCGACAGGAAAAGCCCTTCCCCTCTTCTCCGGATTACCTACAAATTTTCGATCATTGTTTCCTGCATTTGATCTATCTGGGGTATCAGGAACGTCGATAATATGATCAATTTCCATATCTTCTGCCATATCCTGTTTTTCATTATATGTAACTATCAAGAAAATACCATAAAACAGAAAGTAATGATAATTATGATTGACAGTAACTGATGTGTATTAAAATGATTGCCGCGAATATAACAAAATCCACAAATGTACAGGAAACATACACTTCACTCCACAAAATTGAACAGAAAACCTATTGACAGGAATATAACATAAAATATCATGTGGGTATATGAAACACACTTAAACCAAAACGATTTAGGATATTCAAAAAGACAGTGAAGAATAAGAATACAACAAAGACACTAGTGTCGCAAAACAATCCAATCCAATGCCTCAACTATCTTCATCAGAAACCCCTTAGGGCCATGCACATTACACTATATGGTAGTCAAATTCTTAATCTTCTACAAACGAAGTTGCTTATATAGAAAATCCTTAAAAATGGAATCTCACACCTCTAACCATACATGCCAAAGTGTAGCAACATTGCGCATTTCACTTTTTTACTTCTAATAAAACTATACCAAACTGAACTCTGCAAGCATCTTGAGCACACCCAACATTCTCCCAAAAAACCAAACTAAGTGCTCCATAATGACATAGCAGCAGAACAATGTAAGAAAGGATGATGAACTGATTTATAGCTTACATCAAGAACAAAACAGACATTTCATGGGTACTGTATCCAAATTTTCGTATATATCACCCAAAATAAAATTAACAGGCCTAATCTAAGCTTAAAATCTGACTTCAATATACCACGATCTAAAGAAGTTAAGCATGATAGTGTAGAAATCCCATGATCGTCTATTCTAGTGAAAGAACTAATGTTTCTAGTCCAGTGTTATCAATTGCGGATCACGGAAAAGAGCGGTTTGTTCAAATTTCTCTACGGAACACTGCTATAGCGCCACTATTTCACAATATTTTGTGCTAAATAGGGTATTGTGGAAAACTAGCGGTTTGTATGAATTCCACTATGCAGTAGCACTATAGAGCCACTATGGCTGCCATTTAACAGCACTGTTCCATCACACACTCATACGCAATATACAAAGCAGATATTTCAATCAATAGTATAGGAACGACAACTACATCAGGCTGTGATTGCAGACCACATAGGCCAATGTTGGCCCTTGTCAGCTCACAACAGCCTTAACGTAACCGCAACTGTAAATTAAAACCCTAATTCCATCTATCAAAAAAATATTAGGGTACAGGGATGACAAATTCAAATCAGAACCAAATAAAAAAAAAAAAATTAACCTTTTGAAAGCCACAACACAATCAATACAACACACTATGGCTTGAGTGGTAGATAACAGATTGCAGTGTTGTAGATCAAATTTAATATGCAAAAATAAGCTTATGAAAATAAACTACTTCAAGAATAAATTCAAAATTAAAGCAAAGTTCAATTTTTTCATCAAGAAAAATGAAATCCCATATATTACCAAAAAAAATAAAAAATGAAATCCCATAAAGGATTATTTCAATAATCACTGAATGATTACTTCAATAATCATAATGGATGGGATAATCTTATCACAAAATCATAGATAAAAAAAAAAGTTTAAAACTGGAAAAACAAATTGCTTCACTGCAGCAACATGATTTGACAGGGCATAACCTTATCACAAAATCATAAAATAAAAAAATTTAAAAAAAAAATTGAAATTCAAATAAATTAATGAAAAATTTGAAAGCGAAGCAGAATCAATTCAAGATAAAAATTAGATTTTTCTAAAAAAATGATAATCCTAATGATAATAACAGAGAAAGTTAAAATGGAATAACAGAATCGAAATGTTGATTAGCAGAAAGAAATTATGATGAAGATTCGAAATAAAAAATAACCGTTGCTGCTAAGATAAAGAAAAAAAAAATAGAATTTTGAAAAGGAATACCTGAATAGTGGCGAGAATGGAAACTGAGAAATTGAGATACGGACTTAAGAGAGGGATGAGAATTTATGAGTGCGGTTAATGTTCTGATGAAAGAAAACGGGTCGGGTCGGGTATGTGATGGGGAGAGAGCCCAGAAGGTAGAAGATAACACGACAGCATAACAGTGTACGGGCGGCGAAATCAAACCAAAAACGATATAATTCTATTTGCAATTATGTTTTTTGGTTAGAAAACAAATTATATTTCCAATCTCTTATTACTAAACTTCTCTTATTACTAAACTTAAGATGTTGTCTTAATTTTAACCTAAATTTTTTATCAGTTTTCTCTCTTCTTTAACCTAATCGATCATTCCTAAAAAATTAAATTGAAAGATATTATTCACATCTCTTATTATTAAACTTAACCTCATTACCCTAATTTTAACCTAAAATTTCTGTCAGTTTCCCTTCTCTCTAACCTAACTGATCATTCCTAAAAAATTGCATTAAAAGATATTATTCACATCTCTTCTCTTATTACTAAACTTAACCCTATTACCTTAATTTTAATCTAAAAATTTCTGTCAGTTTTATAAAAATGAAGAATAACGATTTTTTTTAATAAGAATAACAATTACTTCTAACACTTATTGTTGAAATAAATTAAAATTGCCATTATAAAAATATTACGATACAAAATATGCAATATAAATTTAAGTATACTTGTGTTCTTAAAAAATAAATTGAATTATAGTTGCCATCAAGTTATAGTTAGGGACAAAAATTAATGAGGTGAAATTTTTTCTCATGTGTTGGACTATTGGTAAGAAAACCAATTAAAATTTCAACTAATCAAAACTAACCCAAAGTTCACTTAAAAATAAATGCCAAATGACTGGTATATATATCTTTATTTATTATTTTTGTTAAGTCTGCAACAACTTAATCTAATTCTTTTTCTTCACTAATCTCTTCTTAGGTTTGCAACAACTCTATCCTAAAATTTTTGCTCTAAATTTGAATCATATATGTTTTTCGTTTCTTTCTAATAACCGTGAATATTTTTCAAAGCAAAAATTTAATAGATATTTTAATCCTTATCCTTATTTATTAATTTTGTTAAGTCTTAACCTAATTTGTTTCCCCCACTAATCCCTTATTAGGTTTGCAACAACTCTATCTTAAAATTTTGGCTCTAAATTTGCATCATATTTTTTTTTATTTCTATCTCTAATAACCGTAAATATTTTTTAAAGAAAAAATTTAATAGATATTTTAATTCTTATTATTTATTAATTTTATTAGGTCTGCAACAACTTAACCTATTGTTTATGTAGATTTTTTTTTGACAAGCTGTTATACATTTATTTAATACATTTACAAACAGAATACCCTAATTTCCATGCAAACTCGGCTACCCTAAATAATTTGTTAGGAACCATGAACTGCATTAATTTTTTATGTTTAACTATAAAAGTAATAAATTAAATTGACATGTGCAACAATATAATTTTGTATTCTTTTTATCTTTCTTCTTTATAATTTTTTTTATTATCATTTGATTGTAATAGTGCGTCTCTAATAATCTAACTTGCGTTTATTGATCGACTCATAATCTTACAGGTTAAAGATTATTTATTGGTCTCTATTATAGTCGAGAAGACCCGTGCGACAAAAGTCTAGTTTTGAGTAAATTTCTCTTTTGGCAAATTTTGAGTAAACAACAGAATCGAAATTTTGGCAAATGGATGTTCTGTGAATAAAATTTGGTTTCGTATTTGAATTTATAAATTAATATAAAAATATTACTTGACATTGAATGATTTGTGGAGAGATAAATACTCAACTAAATTTTATGAGTATTATTGTGTTTGTATTATTTAAAATGCATGTCTTTGATTTGTTAAAAATAGGAGATTCAACAACTTTTTTGTATTTCTTTGATTTAGAAATTGATCATGGTACTTGACAAAACATCACAAACACCGAAGATCATGGGATAATAACTCTTGGATTTTTTTGTATGGGTTACCAAAGAGTCCATCATGATCTTATGCTATTTGGGTTATGACCAATCAATTGACTAAGCTTGCGCATTTCATTTCGATGAAAAGGGAATACTCGTTTGAGAAGATAGCTCGGATGCATATTGAGGAGTTTGTAAAAGTGAATGGAGTGACGTTTAGCATTGTATATCTGAATTTTGGAAGAGTGTGCAAGAAGTAGTTGGGACGAAGTTATTAATGAGATTGGCTTACTATCCTTAAACAGATGACCAATCGAAAAAGACCATTCAATCGTTAGAAGATTGTTAAGAGCATGTGTATTGGAAGAAAATGGAAATTGGGATAATTTTATTCCTTTAATGGAGTTCACATACAACAATAGTTTTCATTCAATTATTATAATGGTACCATGTGAAACTTTCTTTGGGAGGAAGTACAAAACTCACTCTGTTGGTATGACTCAAGAGATAATGTCATACTTAGACCCGCGATAATTGAGGATACGAATGTTACAATCATTTTGATTCGAGAGAAGATACAAGCTTCACAGAGAAGGTATGAGAGTTATCATGACATGAGATCTAAGAAGTTATCATTTCAAGTATGAGATCATGTAGTTTTAAGAGTCTCAACTACTAAAGTAATTAGTAGATTGTTGACGGCCAATCTATTATACCATATGAATTATTGAAAACAATTGAAGTTGTAGTGTATACGATTGCATTATTGTCGTTCTACTGAATATGCATAATGTCTTTCAGGGGTCGCAACTCATGAAGTGCGTGTATGTCCCAAGTCATATAGTGCAATAAGATACAATCCATTAAAGGATAACTAGATTTCTGAAGCATTGCTTAATATAATAGAAGACCAGAAGAATAAAGAGTTAATAGGAAAGCAGATCCCCTTAATAAAGATGATTTAAGGAGGACTATTAGATGAAAGGGCTACCTGGGAACTCGAGATTGCATAACCCC
>Ga0099826_10002843_pt1 | contig 11423 bp, 3 predicted proteins | sample Mtrugardesep15_FD_76830 | JGI IMG/M metagenome (GOLD analysis project Ga0099826, IMG submission 76830) | Root nodule microbial communities of legume samples collected from California, USA - M. trunc garden sep15 | ecosystem: Host-associated > Plants > Roots > Nodule | place: USA: California...
ACTTCTACACGTTCGGGGTAGCAGACTTACAGAGAATGATCATGGAAAATATGTCCTCTCTTTGCTTTTTAGTTAACACCAAAACATAAGAAAAAGTGATAATAATAAATTTCCTGACACAAAATCACTGAAAAAGTTTTTCACTTTTTTCTTTGTGGTATTTGGCTTAGTACACCTTTACTTTGTAGATAGATAACATAGAAAGTGAAAACCTACCAATTATTTATTTTGGAACCATAGAAAATATGACAAAATCACGGTGAGCCACACTGATTTCGCAAAGAAATCATGGCGCTGCTACGATTTTGTCAAACTCATTGTGATTCAAAACATACACTACGGGTTATTTATTTATTTTGGGAGGGTAGGGAAGGTGGAATTGCTAAGGTGAAATTGAAGGACAAACTTCACATGCACAATAATTGATGACTAAGATATTGTTTGTTGTTGAGAAAACATTTATTCCCATTTATTTCCCTTTACACAAATAAATGCATGCAAGTATACTCAAATGTTATGGTTTGTTGGATTGAATCAGGTTTCTAGATAAAGCAGCAATTCTTCATGAAAACACTGAACCTCAACAACCATGGAAGATTTGCACAGTGACACAAGTTGAAGAAGTAAAAATCCTAACGAGAATGTTACCTATATTAGCAAGTACAATTGTAATGAACACATGTTTAGCACAACTTCAAACATTCTCAGTACAACAAGGGAATGCAATGAACCTTAAACTTGGTTCCTTCACAGTACCTGCATCATCCATTCCTGTTATCCCACTAATTTTCTTATGCACATTGATTCCAATTTATGAACTTTTCTTTGTACCATTTATTAGAAAAATCACTCATCACCCTTCAGGTATTACACAGCTTCAAAGAGTTGGTGTTGGACTAGTACTCTCTGCCATTTCAATGACAATAGCTGGTTTTATAGAAGTTAAAAGAAGAGACCAAGGAAGAAAAGACCCTTCAAAACCAATAAGCCTATTTTGGTTATCTTTTCAATATGCTATATTTGGTATTGCAGACATGTTCACTCTTGTTGGACTATTAGAATTCTTCTACAGAGAAGCACCTTCAACCATGAAATCACTATCAACTTCATTCACATTTTTGTCCATGTCACTTGGTTACTTCTTGAGTACTGTTTTTGTTAATGTTATTAATACTGTTACTAAAAGGATCACACCAAGTAAACAAGGTTGGTTACAAGGTTTTGATTTAAATCAAAACAATTTGAACTTGTTTTATTGGTTCTTAGCTATCTTAAGCTGTCTTAATTTCTTTAACTTCCTCTATTGGGCCTCTTGGTACAAGTACAAAACAGAAGATAGTAACAATTCAAAGGAATTAGGTGAAACACCTCTCTTAATGGTTGGTGGAAGAAAACATGATGATAAAGCTAAGGCAAAAGAAAGTAGCCAAACTAGTGAAGCCAATACTGAGGGACCCTCTTCTTCTGATGAAACAGATGATGGCAAAGAGAAAGAGAGACATAGATGATGTTGAAGACATTGATTTGATGTTAAGGAAAACATAGTAGTAGGTTGTGTATGGACATGGTAAGCTTTGGATGTGGAAATAGGAAGTGGTTGATATTTCTATTTTATGTTACATGCGTGCTTGTATAATTGATTGGTACTATTGTTGATTCTGGCACGGTCTCTATGTCTCTGTGTGTGCAGAGTCAAAGGTTTTCTCTTCTTTCATTTTCTTCTTTTAACTTTTATATCATAATATATTATAAGTTTTAATTTTATTTTTTTTGACAAAACATGATAATATAAGTTAATGAGATAAGTTTACACCATCTTTTTTTTTTATTTTTTTTTTTATCATGTCCGTATGTTATTAAAAAAAGTTGACCTACTTGGACTTTGTATATTAGACCATGTTAACGTATGTCTTTTGAGAGGTCATTTGGTTGAGAGTATCTCTCATCAGTCTTGAGAAACTTGGTTCAAAACCCGACACCGAAAGACCATGTTAACAATTTAGATGTGTACGGATATTAGTTCCTCTTAATATATTTATACAAATATATAAATGATAAAATCGCATTTATATGGAAGTATTAGTATATAAATTAATGGGTTAAATAAGTTTTATGTTATTAAAATATATCACATTTTGATTTTAGTCCATAAAAAATAAAATGAGACGTTTTCATCCTCATAATTTTCTGTTTTGTTTTTGGTACCTAATAGGTATAATTTTGATATGTTCTTGACACTTTTGAACATAATAATATGAACATGCAAATGTTGAACGTAATAAACGGGCATAATATTGACACGTCTTAAATGTAAAAGAGTCGTACTCTTGACATTCATATGCACATAAATCGGCCATCGGGACCAAAAACATTTAACTGAAAATTTTGTGAAGATAAAATCATTTCATTTTATTTTTTTAGACTAAAATAAAAATTTGCTATATTTTTAGAGACAAACAATTTATTTAACACTAAATTAAATCACACGAGGTAAAGGAGTAGGTTTGTACTACTTCCTCCGTTTCAAAATACATGTCCATTTTGAAGAAATTACAATAACCAATAAATCAAATAAATTTTGTTATTTTTGATAAAATAATGTGTGTGTTTTCTATAATACCGTTAACCATTTATTATTTTATTCTATTTTTTTTCTATCTCTACAATAAATATGTAAGGATATTATTGACAAAACAATAATTAATGTTGCATTGAAACTTGAAAGTGACAAGTATTGTTGAAACAAAATTATTCTTTAAAATAGATATGTATTTTGAACCGGAGGGAGAAGTTTTTTTTGATGATTTGTACTACTTATTATCATCATTGATATTACCTTGATACTTTTTTTTCGTGAGTATCTAAAAGAACTTGTAAAAATGGTTGTGAAAAATATCTTCTTTTTTATATGATTGTTGTAAAATACATGTGACCTATATTTAGAGTAAACCCGATCGCAGCGAAAATGGGCCTCGGTGCCTCTATTTTCTTCCCAGATTTGCAACACTACATACTTAAAGTCAACAAAAAAAGTCATCACGTCAGTAACTAACCTTGCTTTATTACAACAGTAGAAGTTGGAATTAGGTAGTGGGGTTTTGATTTTGAGTGTGAATCTCTTCACTTTTCAGGAGCATCCAATTTGAAAATTGTACCATTGTTTTCCTCACAAGACAAGTATACGGTATCTTGCAATGATATTTACAGTGTTATTTTGGACCACAAGATTACATATTCATAATCACCGATCAACACTTTTCAAAAAAGAAAAATCACCTTAGCAACATTCTTCTTGTTTGGCAAATTTATGGATTAGGATTTTCTACTGTTAATATTACACGCAGTTGTACGCTGTAGCACATCTCAGTTGTAGATGTGAGATCGATTAGTCCAACTTTTAAGCGTAATTTCATATAGTAAAATGATCTCAGCCATCAATTTAAAATAGTATGGCCTAAATCTGTTACAGCACCCTGCTGTAACAACAGGACCCTGCTGTAACAGCAGGGAATTTGATTCCCAAATTTATAACTCAGGTTATCTATATTAATTCGTCAAGAAAAAGTTATATACATTAATATATCATGAATTACTAGTATGTCAATCATATGATAGTTATTAACGTAAATAGTCATTTTCATCTAAATGCATAATGAATAGCTATAATAATCTCTTAATATATCGAACTTCTAAAACAGTGTGCGATTCTGTACCATATCGATTAAAATAGTCTTTGATAATATTGATATATCAGTCCCCAAGTCATATGTTTTGTGTGGTTATGATTCCACTTGAGAAAAAAACCAAGGTAGATAATCTCTTTTCATACACAATCTATTTTTCCAAAAAAGATAATGTTAAAGAGTGTATAAAGAGTATCCTATAGTTATTGGTTAAACAATCAAACAGATAAATTTTTATTAATAATTGAATAATTATTTTTTTTTTTTACAAAAACAAAATGATATTCATTCATTTAAATCGAGAGATTACATCATTCAACACCGCTAAAAACGTAAAGGATGAATCTGCGAACAAACTCAAAACATCCAAGTTAATAGCATATAACGACATAATGCCTACAAAAATATATGATAAAATTAAAGTCACTGGAATATTCATGGCCTCCAGATCTGCAACGTTGACGCCCAAATTTTTGATTGAATAATCGATCTTTCAATATGAATCAAATGAACACCGCAGAAAGACGGGAAATCAAACAACGCCGCACAAGACGACGAACAACAAACCACCACACTTAGGTGATGAAATTACAAAGAAAAAACCTAGATCTATGTGAAAAATCACTTGTTTAGATTGAAATGGTGAGAAAAAGATGAAGAGGGGTGATTTCAGGTCAAGAATTGACCAAAATCCACCCCCTCAATGAAAAATCTCGAAGAAAAAACCTAGAGACAGAAAACTAAGACCGTCTTGTTGAAGATGAAGAGTATATTATAATTGAATAATTATTGTCAAAAAAAACTTATATTTTAAAAAAATAATCTATTTTTTAATTTCTTAACTAGTGTCATGAAGACACACTAGTGTCATGAAGACACCGGTTAACAAAACCCTCTCGCTAGCCATTTTGGCTTTGGTGGAGGGTTGATTTGGTATCGAAGACATAGATGGTAAATCATCTAAAGGTAAAGGGATGAGTCGCTGGCTTCGGCAGTGGCCGTTCCTACCTCTGTATAACACAAAGCAACCAACAAGACTTGGAATAGGACCCCTTAATTTTGAGGACTGTGCGAAGGGCCTTGAGTAATAATTAAAACATAACGATGTTATTTAAAAATATTGAAAACAGGTTGAGCTAAAAAAAAAATTGCTACTCAATTTTTATGAGTTGCTACTTAGAATGAATGATACAGCGTAATTTAAGGGTAATTCTATTCACGTTAAGTTTGTATCAATTAAAACTATTTATTTGTCTTTCATATTATTTATAGCGGAAAACAAATAAATTATTTTAATTGATGTTAACTCGTATCAACTCATCACGGATAGAGTTGTCCATCTTTTATTGATAGATAATGTAATTGTCACTTTAATCAAAACTTATAATTAAAGATTAACTTATATAAACATCTAACTTAACTTAAAAAATGCATATGGTATTTTGCCTAAATCGTGAACAATCTCATCCAAATGGTTAAATTGACAATAACCCTTGCATTTTGCGCCAAGAAAAATCTCCAACATTTTGATACCGGTACCTTGAAAATGGTTTGATATGGTTTAATTATGTCTTTAGATTACCAGAATTCAGGGGGAAAAAATTTCCTTTTTCAAAATTGCTTAATGCATGCATCGCACTGCTCATTGCCAGGTCATTATCAAAAGAAGGCTTGAAATAGAATGTCTATTTCACAAGCAACTAAAAAAGAGATAGAAAACTGCTTTTAAGGCACTAGCAAAGCTTATATGCACCATCCTTACTCAAGCAAACAAAAACCTTACTCCATACTTCAACAAATCAAACCCCATCAAAATTCTCCAAGGTCAAACAATTATTCAAAATCTCATAAAATAAACATTGTGATTTTTATACGTTATGGATTCTTTAATTGCTTATTATATGTTAGGGTATTTGTTTGTGAAGTATTATGCTAATCGGTCTTCATGTCTACGTAAGGTATTTTTTTATTTTTTTTATTTTTATCAAAAGTCATAAAAAAAAAAACTTTGTATCTTAATCGCATATCCCAAGTGCAACTCTATTAATTTGTCATCCTTGATAGCCATATTCTTCCTTTATTTCTTGAAATGATCTACCGTCCAACATTAAGGAAACTTAGGGGCATAGTCATACAAATGAATTCCCCTCATCCATAATACCATATGTGGTAGTACATGCCACCCTTTTACAAATTTAGGCATGGGCATTTTGCGCCAACGTCCTCGCAATGAAGTACATGAACTTGAAGTTTTTAAAGGAGTCTCTAAGGACCTTAAAAACATTCAGTCACTACTTGAATGATATCAAGTCTTGAGTGTCATTGGGATTCGGGGCCCTTTAAAAAAAAATCACTTTTTTTATTTTTAAGTGTTTGTTTAGGATTTTTAGAAAAATCATTTTATCAAAAAAAATTATTTTGATCCTAAAATGAAAAGCATTTCAACAACAAGGAGATGACATATGTGTATGTTAAAACTCATTTTTTTTTTTAAAAAAGGATTTTTATGGATAGTAGACAAATACAAATAATTTTAGATTTTTTCAAAATCTCTAAAAAAAAATCTCTAAATTCTTTTGACATAAAATCTATTTTTTTTTAAAAAATGAAACAAACGGACCCTCAATATCTCCTGGTGAAGGTGGAAGATATTGAAAAGTATACAAATTCCAACGATCCTTAAGGCTTTATATCCTTCAAACGGTTACCAAAGGCTTTTGAGGCCTTTACGGACTCCTTAAAGAACTTAAAGTTGGGGGACTTCATAGTAAGGCCATTAACATATAATACCCATGCAAACAATTTTAAAAGAGTGGCTTGTACTTCCACAGATAGATCTCATATTACAGATGTATCAGTAAGTTTTTTGGTTATTGCTCATCTCACTCTCCTATACCTGAAAAAAGATCTTCAATACCTCCAACTGTGGTCATTTTAGGTGTGGGAGATCGTTTATTTGAAGTGTAAAGAGCAATTTCCAATTTTTTATTTATAGAAATGTCATTAAAAGAATGGGCCAAACTCAGCCAAGCCTAATATTACTACCGAACACATTTAAACCATGAAGCTCAGCAATAATACTTTTCGCACCCCTCGAACATTTGATTGACTGATTGAGCATCCATTCATAGACTTTGTGCCAACTTTTTCTCGCAAAACTACACGAAAAAGAAATATAGATGTGTGCACGATTCAGATAGTCTCACTTGATTTAGGGTTAAGTACTTAAACCCATAAAATATAGTCAAATATCTTAATGCAACTGAATAGCCTCCTCAAAAGAATCTATTTTCTTAATACACATGGTAACCATGCCATTTCCATGTTAATTTGTGAGGCTAATTCCTTATAAAGTTCTAATTAATTTTTTTCTAAATCCTCCAATGCCACAAAATGCTGAGTGTTTATTGGACTCCCTCTATGATACTAAAAAAAAGAAAGGCATCTTACCTGCATGGCTGCATAATATACCCATCCTTTTTCCCTTTACAATATGAATTAAGGGGAATGGAAAGGAGAAAACAAAAAACAGTTTAGCAGTCAGTGTAGAGACATGCCATGTGTAGAAACATGCAAGCTTCTTAGATAAATAAAAAGATACTATGTATGATTTAGATTTCAAGATCTGAATGGTTATTCTTCCCATCGCTTCTAGCTCCTTATCAATTATATATCATTCAAACTAATAGTATATGGATTCGGATTTATCACATTTTTTAAATTTCCTTGACTTCCTTTAAATCACTATAAAATTACATTAACTTTCATATTATAAGTCAAAAAGTCGTGTCTACATCTAGACATAGTTGAAATTTAATTACTGTAGTATATGGAGTACACTATATGCTCAAATTAATAGAGTTGAGAATTCACCAACGCTTCTACACGATACGTACACAAAAATTTGCCATTTGGCAAAAAAATAAACTGAACTAAACCCCTCTTAATATATCATTTAATTAGTTTAATCTAGGTTTCAATCTTTTGGGAATGAATAATATTGTGGATCGTGATAACATGGTAGGGCTTTGGTGTATGATGATATCTTGCTCAATGCAGGCCAGACCTAAAGTTGTCCCTTCTATTTGCTTCTGCCTCTTCCTTTAATTAAGTAGGAGTTTAACAATTAAACTATGTTTGCACATATGCACACACTGACACCACGTTTAATTAATACATAGTCAATTTATGTTTTTTATAAGTTAGATAAATAAAAAAGAAAAAAAAATCAGGAGTGAGACAACAAAAATGGACATTGTGATAAAAATAAAATAAAATAAAAAACATGTAAATTTATATCATAATGATATTTTTTTAAAGGCCCTAATTATATATTAATAAATAAATAACATTAACTCACATATGCGACAATGATATAAGATCTCAGTTGTTGAACAAGTTAAAGTGGCAACTGGCAATCAAATCATGAGGGCTAGTTAGGTGTGTACGCAGTTGCACCCTTGCACATGTGCTTGAGAAATATTTTAGATCCCCCCACCTTTGTGTGTCTTTTGCAAAAGAATAAAAACCTTTGTTTGTATATCAATATCACAATAATTGATCTTTTTGACAGCTTCACCAAAATAAAAGAAATACATATAAACGAAAAAAAATCATAATTTTTTTGCTAAATCACTCATTTTAACTATTGATATATTTACAATTATCATACACCTAAAGGAATATGTTGACTTAAGAGTGAAACAAGTAGTTGTCTTATTTTTATATTTTTATATTTTTCTTTCCATTTATGTATGAATAATTTTGACAAAATAGTAATATTGCTTTAAAAACGATAATTGAAAATGCAAAAGAAATTCAATAAACGACAAAGAACGAGGGAATAATTAAGTTAACACATCCACATTTGGCTTTAATACCTAGACTAGATCTCGCAAGATCACTGTTGTTGCATGTTGCTTCATTTACAAATGGGGTTGCACTGAAAGGTATAAGTATTTTGATTCTTAAAACTTTATTTTTCTTTCCTTTTTCTGCCAAAGTCAATCAGGTCGATTGAATTAGGGTCATGCTAACTAATATTTTTAGAATATTTATTAATAATTTTAAAAAGAAAATAATTGATAAATTTATAGATATAAAAAAAAACTAATTTTTAATGTTTTAATTTAATGAATACACAATTTTTAAAATAGATTTTTCATTTAGAACTTCTTAACAGATATTTTAGGACTTTTTAGCATTTCTCATTCAATTATGGTATTATTAGTTGGCTATGTTGCGAGCATCAACTCCATGATCTTATTCACCTTGATCATTTTTTTTAAGAAATCAAATTATTATATTTCATTAGCTAAGATATGTCAAATACATGACGATACATCATCATAAGTATGAGGGTTAGGATTATATGAGGTTACATGAGCTAACTTGTGAGCGACTCCATTAATTTGTCTCATATTAAAATCGACATGATAATTTTGAAATCTAATGTAAAACAATTGTCTACATACATCTATAATACAACCAAACTCTTTACGATATTTTATACATGTTCCGAAAGCATCTACAACCTTCTTGGAGTCTAAAGCAAAATCTATATTATCAAATTGAAGTCCGATGTCTACTCCAAAGTTGTATGCAAGTCAATTGCTTCTCAAATGTCAACACTACAAAGAGGAGGGAACCAAGAAGCTTTTGCAAGGACAAATTCTTCCGCATCGTCGCAAATACACATCTTCCCACCTTATTCATAGAGGAAGAAAACGAGGCATCACTGTTGCACTTGTACCGTCCTCGAGTTGGTTTCTCCCACCGAATCATTTCATGGCTGTCTAGATGCGGTTGCTTCATGTTGGCAGACATATTAGGATTACCACAGATGACATGTGCCGCTCTCCAATCATCAATCATATGTGTTGCTCGTTCAACCACCTACATACTTGTTTCATGCTTTTGCTGCCACAGTTTCAAATTCCTTCTCGATCTTGATCATTTCTTAAAATCAATATAATAATGCAGTAGTTAAGGTAACCAAAATTAGTTGCTTTACATTGGAAACAACAATTTGTAAATTTTTTACAAGTTGACTTGACCACTTTTCATCACTTTCCAACACATAATTTATATTTTTGTTTCTTATCCAATGCCTAAAGGGCGCTCTTTAACATTTTCCTATAATAATTTGCAAAAATGATCCTTTTCTTAGCTTTTTTAAATAAAAGTAATTATAATTTTATAAACTTGCCGGAATGAAAAAAATGGAAGAAATTTCGAGAACAAGAAACACAATAAGACTCAATTTTTTGATAAAATCAATATATTATTTTTCTTTTGATTTTCATTCTTGGTGGCTACATCCTATTATATGTGTTTTGGTGCTATAACTTAACTTGCACATTTTTTTTTCTTTCTCTTTGTTTGTTTTGTTTAAGATCTTACTTTGTAATATCTTGATTTTAACCTCTTTTTCCGGCACGTCTTATGTTTGAAGGACTCAGGTTATGTGGTATTATAATCACATTTTAGATTCGTAAAAAATAAAAATTATAAACGTGATGCATCATGCATGTGCAATTTTTATTTTAGACATATCTTTTTTGCTTTCAAAGTAACTTGGTAGTTGTTTAAGCGAAATTAGTTATTTTAAAAATATTATTCTCTCCTAAGAAAAAATATTTTTATTGAAGAACCCCTAAGAAAAAAAAAAGTTATTCTCAAATCTTAAAACATTATATAAATATATCATATGCTCTAAATTGACGTGAGCAAATAACAAAAATAAACTTAACGTAAAATATAATCAAGACAAAGACGAATACACACAACTGACATAAGTCCAATATTGATCAACACAGGTCAAAAGCCCTCATAAATGTGCACAAAACTTGGTTAACGAATGTGTTGCGTGAGAAATGTGCAAACTTGTGTGAATGTATGTTATATATAAAGGTATCCATGGAAATATTTACACATGAGAACATAAATTAGAGGCAGAAATACTAGAATGGAAATAAAGATGTTGCGTGAACGGAACGTAGACCCCAGCTTAATTAATCAACTGATGAGTTGTGGATTTGAGGTGAGAACTGGTCACTATATATTTGACGTTGCACCAAATGTTTATGTCACTCAGTTAGTTAGTGGTATTTGTGATCTGTAATCACTTATATTCCTATCTTGTGTGCCCATTGATAATAACAAGTTTGATAACGTATAATGTATATAGCTAAGAAGGAAAAGTTTCATGATTCCAATCTTGGTCATCATCAAATTAAAGAAAATAAATTAACATAAGCTGACGCATAAGTTGAATTTAAGTTTTTTTTTTCTTTCTTGATGCAAGTTGAATTTAAGTTGAGTTTTCTTTCTTGATGTTGTCGGCAGTTATGAATTGGATAGAAAATTGATCTGTTTCGCAACTAATTTGTGTTTACTTACTTATGTGTAATTTTATTAGTTAATATGATGGACGTGTATGCGTAAAAAAATGATGGATGTGTAAAATAATAATTAAGAATGTGATCATAATTTAAATATACAAAATAATATTTTCATGATCCATTGAAGGAAATAAACTAAATAAAATAACTTTATGGTTTCTTTTGAATTTGATTATTAGATATGATATTCAAAGACTATTTTATTTTTCTTCTAAAAAGTTAATTAACATAGAAAAATTCTTGTATTAAAATATATTATTTGAGACAATAAAATATATTATTCTTTTTGATATAGTATGTTAAAGCATTCAAACATGTTATCCCAAAAAAAAAAAAA
>Ga0099826_10002844_pt1 | contig 11422 bp, 7 predicted proteins | sample Mtrugardesep15_FD_76830 | JGI IMG/M metagenome (GOLD analysis project Ga0099826, IMG submission 76830) | Root nodule microbial communities of legume samples collected from California, USA - M. trunc garden sep15 | ecosystem: Host-associated > Plants > Roots > Nodule | place: USA: California...
ATATATATATATATATATATATATATATATATATATATATATATATATATATATATATATATATATGAATCTTCTTCACTTCTGAAAGTTCAGAACTAAAAATTATATTGAAGTTCAATGTGGCAGTTTAATTCTCGACAATAACCGTCGACATTAGTGGTAGAAAAAACTTAACAAGAGATACATGAAAAAGTTTTCTTGTGAAAATGTATGTTACTAAAATAAATGTTTTATTTGATTGGCAGTAATTTTGATGTTGTGTTTTATATGCACATTAAGTAGATTTTTGCACTAATTTTTTATAACTTTTTAAACCGGTTATGAATTAAAATCAGTGTAAAACTAAATCATTCGAAGTTGGTTGTGTCTTGTGTGTATGCATCTGGGTTAAAATTTGACATATTAGTGCATTGATCATGCATATGTTAAGTCGACTCTTTCTTTTAACGGGTTTAAAACATGTTATGGTTGAAAAACTGTGTTAAAAAGTTTTACATACTAAGACGAGACAACTTAAAATTAAAAGAGGTTTAATATCCACTTTTTTGCACCAGTGGATCATTAAACTTTTCTACTCTACCTGGATTTTGAGACACTATCATTTTGGTGAAAGCATAAGTTACCTAGAATTTTGGCATAACAAATATAACAACAGTGTTTGTGTTGTAAATTGTAATCATTTGTCACTGAGGGTGCATCTATATTGAAAAAGAAGTTTATACTTTAAATTATCTTGCAAGAGAATTCACAAAAAAGGTAAAACATACCAACATAGTCAGAGAATTTTTCAATCTTTTCTAAACGACCAGATTCTTTCCTAAATACTTGGGGGATGATCTTCTGGTCTACCTTGGATGTTTGTCGCCGGTAATGCGAGGCGGCGGCAACGGCTGTCAAACCGGCTAAAGAGGCAGCCAATGTGAGGCGGATGGCTTTACCAATAGAACCATCTGAATAACAATAAATGGTTTAATTTAGTCATGTTACATAGATAACATATACTTGATTTATTAACCAAATTGAACTTATGCTTATTTATAATGAAAAATGAATAGAAAAAAATAAATACCTTGTTCCATCTTGTTCGATATTCACAAACACAAACACAAATTGACTTGAGCCAAAGTAAGAACTATGCCTTGATTAATATTACTCCTCTCACTCAAATCAAAGTGGCATATAATGAAACAACTCATCAGTCCATTATTAAATATCCCTTCAATTCATCAATCAACTTGATATAATTATAAGTGCTTGGACCAGATTAATTAAGTTGACCTTATAGCCAGCCAGCTTCTACATTTTTAAAAAAATATTTTCATCGGCACGTCTAACAAATTCATAGCCTTACGTTAGTTGATAATGTCATTGATTCATACATATATGATGTACTTATGACGGGGACACAGTGTGGATAGGATATAGTTTATGCAGATTATTTTTCATAAAAATGTGAAAGGGAATTATTTTTCAAGAAATCAACTTATTCATACATATGTGCTGATGACAAAAATTAAGTCTAGGTCAACACATAATGATGACCTCAAGACATTTTTTTTTTTGAAAGAAAGAAGGATGACCTCAAGACATGTTAAGTGATTTTATTGAAAACAATATTAAAGTAAAATTTACACTTAAAATTCTTTGATGTCTTACTAAAAAAAAGTATAATTCTTTGATGTTTGAATTTGGTTGCAAACCGGTACTAAGTGGATAAAATTAATTTAAAATTTATATTTATTTTAAAATAATTAAATATAAAAACGAACATGACGATAATGTTCTTTTTTTCATTGAGAAAGAAAGTCGAAGGAAATAATGTAGGAGGAAAAAATGTTAGAATGAAAATTAGTAAAAAGTGAATGGGAAATGTGATTTTTTATTGTTTAGTAGCGTTGAAAGTGAGAAGAAAGAAAGATGTATGTTTAATAAGGATTTAAAAAATAGAAACAATGATAGTTTTTATGTAGTAAAAATTACTTTTTGATATTTTAATGTGTTGAATACACAAATTTCAAGATAAAATTTCTATTTTAAACCTCTTATAAGACACTTATTAATATTTCCATGATAGAAATATTCACGTAGACATATAAAATTTTGTTTGAAAGGTTGAAGAATTGTTTTATTCTAGAGGACCACAGAACTGAAAATTGTTGCACCATTGACGAGCCACCAAACATTTTAAAGATGTCGACCTAATCCGTAATTCAACCTAATGTTTTGTTCGATGAAATTATTTTTTGATTTCATGTTTGACAAAGAATTTCAAAGTGTTCTTGAATTGAAGAAACAATAGATAGCAACATATTATATTATCGGCCATGTCTATCAAGCACGACGTCGTTCTTGTTGATCTCAACTAGTTATTTCATTTTCAACGTAAACATTTCAAGGAACTCCAGGAGTTGTTTATGGTGAAATCTTCTAAAGGTACGTCTTATAGTAATTGATAATTTGTCTCTTATTTGGAAATAATTTTAATTGTGAAATTTACCTGAATTTCACTATATTATTCGCAATATTCTATTAACTTGTTTTTGCAAGTAATCTTATAGAATTCCAACAATTCATTGCAAATAGTATATAGTTAGATTTTGAGTACCATCATAACTAGAATCTTTACCATTTGATTGTAGGTTAATTGAAAAAGGAATATTTGGAGTATCAAAGAACATGAATTAATTATGAGTATTACGCAATCCGATAAGTGAGTAAGGAGCAAACCAGCAGTGAGCAAAGTTAGAAATTCGAGGAAATCAGTTAAAGCCAATTTGATAGGCGATCCTAAAGCAAGGTGAAAGAAAGCCAAATCGGAAAGTAAAAGGTGGATTGCAAACGTTGATTCACTAAACGAGCGTCGATTCACTTAGAGAATTAAGGTGATATTAGTGACATGTTGGATTAGTTGGCGTTGGTTGAAAATATACATATATATACAAAGTCCTACATCACTTAGAATTGAAAAGAAAGAAGGAGACAAAGGGTTGAAGAAGGTATGACATGACTTATGAGATTACCAAGGGTAATTGGAGGCGAGGGGATCTTCAGAAGGACGAAAATTGATCACTCTAGGGAGTTGAAGAGGTTATGGTAAAATTGTAGAACTACTTAAAAAGCCTGGTGTAAGTTGGGTGAAAGGATCTTCAAGATGGTGGAAGACATTATGAGGGTTAAAGAGGTAGAAGTGGAAGCTTGCGGGACTACATAGTGTAGTTGGATGCAAGGATAAGGATCATACTTGGAAACTTGTGGGACTACCAGGGATGGTTGGATTCAAGTAGAGGTCGATGTCAAGATCAAGGTTTAAGCGGGGCTTAGACTTGATCGACTTTGTCTTGAAGAGTAGTTCAAGGAAAGGTTAATGAGCAAGGTGGTTGATGGTTAAATTGACATCACTGTCAATTTAAAGGTAAGGTGGAGTATGACAATAGAAGTAGATATCATTTTATTTCAAAGGGGATTGTTGTTGTTGGTTGAAAATATACATATACTTGGTAAACAATATTGTGTGTTCCTCCTCTTCTCTATTACTCTTTTATGTTGTCGTTGTTCTTCGATTCAATTTAACCAACATATTAAGTCCCAAATCGCTCAGATTGAAAAGAAAAAAAGGAGACAAATGCTATATATAGATAATGGTTTTTATTTTTAAGTAATAGTGGAAAGATGTTAATCTTGGGGGACTGAACTTGATAAACAATATTGTGTGTTCCTCCCCTTCTCTATTACTCTTTTATATTGTTGTTGTTCTTCGATTCAATTGTGGTTTTGTATTACATTGTTAATATTTCTTGCGATCTCTTTGGCTATCAGTTGTTGTTGACCCTTGTTCCATGGATCAAAGTTTATTGGTGTGAGTTTTGATCCAAATTCACAAAGTTTGGCAATTACTTCACATCGAAGAAGCCTCAATTCTCTAAGCGAGCACCCATTTTCTTAACAAATCCCCCTTTTTATGCAAAATATATAAAGCAAATCATAAACCAAATTGGGGCATTCTTACACTTTTGGAAGGAAACATTAATGCAGCAGAGGAAGGTGAGCAAACAAGGTAGGAAGGCTTGGAAGCTTGGATCATCAAGATTTCATGTTATTTCACCTCATTCTCATCTCTTTGTACAAAATAAAATAAGTACGTGTAGCTAAATTTCTTGGCTAAGAAACAATTTCTTGGCTCAGAACTCTGTTATTTTATCAGAACACCCTAATGTCGACATAGGTGAGTTTGTGACCATCGAAGGTTTGATTGAACATTAAAACTATTATCGATTGAACATTTATGTTAGATCAAGTTTCTAAAGTTAGGGTTAGTAATCATTCAATACTTTAGATCAATTCATATATTTGTCAACGTATAAAACACTTTATACACAAATATAACTGAATAATACTAGGAAATTCAACTACATAAAGAGTACTCAACATTTACATGGTTCAAGTAGATTCATAGAAGTTCGTCTACTGACCTAATCTAATGAAATCTAACTGCTCATAATCAAAAGGGGCATGACAACAAGATTAAGAAATTATACATGAATAGATGATGAACAAGAAGCTTCGATCTTGTTTCCAGGGTGAATCTTCAGTTTGGATCTCTTAGAAACCGTGTTCCTCAGCTTCTCAGTGCAAAAAACCAACCCTTAGGTCTGAGTTGTTCGCTGGCTTATATAGAAAAAACGAGATCCTTGATATGTGGAACAACTTGGGCGATGCGCACGCAACAAAACTTTGTCCTTTTCTTTCTTCATCTTCCTGCGTGAAGCGCAAGATGTGTTGCGTGATGCACAACCTCCAATAGCTTGTATCATCTATCTTCTTCATTCTTTGTCTCATTTCTCTTCATTGTAACATTCATAGTGATTATGCCCCAAGAGATCACTTGATACATCTTGTAACAAGCATAGCATGACCACATAGCTGTCTGGTTGGAATGAATTTGATCTGGTTCAAAATGTCTTCTCAGTACTAGCTATGACAATTCCTTCAACTTGTTTCTGAACTCAACTAAAATAATCCTACAAATGACTCAATTGACTGCCAAATGACTCCAAAACAACGCTAAAATACTGTTATGACCAGGAATCATCAATATACTTTTTATAAACAAATATTTTCCCCGTACATGTCACAGGTCAACACTCAGCACTAACATACACACCAAATTAGAGCTGAAAATAAAGCTCCAATGGTAGGCACTTTTCACTAAATATACACAGACATTTACATAGCTAAACTTAATAACAAATAATCAGAGTTGGTTTGATAACAGTTACCTTGTTCTCCATGCTGATGTTAAACCATAGAAATAATATATGTACAAAAAGTTTGATAACACATCATGCGATGATATATTAGTTATTGTTTTCTGATGGTTTTTTCTATTTTTTGAATGGATTCCCTTAATTTTTCCACATCATTTGACCTTGAAGGAGAAAGAACAATGTCATTCCAAACAGAGCCAGGTCCCATAGTAGTGTCGGTTTCATTATAAAGCTCGTAGATGGAATCTGCCTCAGTATTTAAACTGCTTATCATTTGCAAGCATTTGAGAACTTCAGGTTCCACTTGTAGATTGTGAGAATCATTCATCCATTCTATTAACTGCAATATATAGTACAACTAAATTATCCTTTTCCAATATTAATGCTAATAAAGTGTAAAATTGAACATTTCACCAAAATAGTATGCAAAACTGTTCGTTACCTTTGGCGGACCACGGACATCATTTGTGTAATAAAGCCTAGCACTGTCAACAAGTTCGCAATATTTTGGAAATGCATTAGCAAATCTTTTGTGAGATTCCAGTTGTGATTTCACCCTCACTGCCCTTCTTGTCATGATAGCTCTCCTGTCCAAATTTCAATGAAAAATGTCAACTATCGTATCGACAAAATCTCTACAATGAAGCACATTAGTTGAATTCACATGCAATTAGTACCTAATGCCTCTAACAACAGCAAGATAGCCATCACAAACCACACCAACTAGCACAATTTTGTAAGGCTTTCTGGTGTGTAGTTCCCTTTTATAATTTTCCTTTAATTCGTGCTCTTCTTCGGCCTCATTAACTTGCTCCCAATAATTTTCAGTTATTGTCCCATCTTGAGCCTTTCTATATCCTACGCCCATTCGATACCTATATTTATGAATATTTCTTGCCATAGCTATAGTCTGCTCTACAAAAGGTTCCCATGATAAGGTACCATCCATGATCACATCTCGTCCCTTATTTAGAGCTGTCACTAGCAGAGATGATGCAGCATCAGTGGAAGACTGATGCACCTGTTTAGATTTTGACGACAAACTAATTAGGGAATATAGTGAAAATAGTAATATGGAAGTTTCACACAAAATAGAAGCATACCAATTCAGCAGTTTCGAGCATGTCGTCATGGTGACCCCTAGAGTTAAGAGCTTTATATATGACATCACTCTCCTTAAAAGCATCGGCTTCAACGACCACAGCGTTTGAAGCTTCAGACCAAAATGATCTGCCAAAACCATTTAATAATCAAGGATGAAACTAGAAGAAAAGAAAAGTGAATGACGCCAAAATTTCACACATGATAAGTAAGATGTTCATATTCTTTTTCGTTGGGGGCAACATGTGCCTTAGTCTATTGTATAAGATATTATGCTAACAAGTATTCTTAGGGCATTTGTTAAGGAATCAAAAGTTGTAAGTTTCTTTTTGTTGATTCCTTAACCAATGTCTATAGGAAACTCGTTAGCAAAATCCAATAATGAATTTATAGAAATACATAGAATTGGGAGTTTAATGGCAACTAGCATTACTTGTGGAAACAACAGAACCAAATATTTATCCATTTTATAAACTCATTTTCTTAATTTGGATACAGATGGTTCAGATCATTTGCAACTGATGGAATTGAACAATGGTATTATATTGAAGTAGTAGAGTTAAGATGATAGTTACTCTTTTAGAATGTCTTTAAGAACATAGCTTTTTCCAGATCCCATGCCTCCACCCATAAGCAGCAGCACAGGACTTCTCTCACTGTGGACAACGGAGTCCTTAACGTCACAACTTTGATGGTCTCCCTTTATTGGTTTAATCTCTTCCACTAATGTAGAGAACACTCTTGTCACCTTTAGATTCTTTGCTACTCTCTTAAATCTACGTTCCCTGTAAACATAGCACCATATTAGTGAATGATGTGGCATTTCCTTGTATCTATTAGAAACTTGAGTACAATATAAGTTGAAATTACTCAATATTTTTGAAAGGTGATTTTAATATAATGTAAATGGTTTTAACTGGTATGCAATGTCTGTAGAAAATAATTTTACACAATTAGTCGACTATAATCGGTGGACTGTTAAAAATATTTGGCTTTGCTTATAAATTTATAATTAATTCAAAAGTAACACATGCGATTGATTGCAATTGATTTGCAGTGTAAAATCTTTACTGTGACATTGCATCAAAATTAAATTCGACGTAAATTAAATATAAATTTACCTTGTGGCTGCCAAAAGAATATTTTTGAGATGTATTTTCGGTTGGGACTCAGTACTCAATACCTATGATTGAGAGATTCAAAACATAAAAACATTAACATACAGAAGTCAAATAAAACAACTGCATGGCTATAAGAAAGAAAAAAATAAAATGCTTGAATAAATTCAAAATAGATAATAATACTCATTTATCAACTTTATCAGGGCTTGTTATAGCGTCTTCTCCGGCGGACCGAGGGTCGATTGATAGTGGAATCCGAATGAATGTTGGAATAAGTGTTTTTCGGGTGTTTATTTATGCTCAGCTATAGAAGAGAAAGCGAGGTGCTGTTATAGGGGTTTTGGTCAGTTTTGATAGTTTTTTGGACGGTTTTGGTGCAAGTTGCATGTGATAGGCGTCTGTAACTTGTTTCTGTGGTCATCCGCTATGCAGTTTGGGGTTTTGTCTCAACTTTGGTTTCTGCAGTTGTATGGGGGTTTGGCGTTGGTTTCGGTGGTTAGTTTTTAATGGTTTAAAGTCACTAATTACATGAAAAAAGAAAGCAATGAGAAAAGTAAATGAATTAGTAGTTTTAGTATAATGAATCATGTACCTGACTAATGATATATGAAGCTTGGTTCCAATGAAAAGCGAAATAACTGAGGATGCATCTTTCAAACTCATCAGTCAATTTTGCATATAGTGGATTAGGGTCCTCTCCATTGGCTAGATATTGATAGATACTTTCTTTACACCCTTCAGAATTTCTCAAGTAGTCCTGTGCCAATCTGCATAATTCTGGAACCTCACTGGCATCAACAAATCCTATTTGCCTAGCTGCAAAAATAAGTGTAGCCATGGATTCAATTCAAGAAAAGGACTTGTCAAGATTCATACTTTTAACATTTCTACTGCAATGTTTCATTCTATGATTGATCAATTTCAGATTGCCAATAAAAGACATGTGGTTTAAAGTCTTGCATATGTTTGGATTGATGGTATAGGGTGAAATTGAACGGAAGGAGATAAAATCTATTTTTTAAAATTTAACTAGTCTTTTTCATTTCATTCCACTTTTTAACATCAATCATAAGGCTTTTCATCTGACTGAAATTTAGTTGATTGTACAAATTCAGGGTTTGGAAGACATTGTTTTGTAAGAACAACCTGATTTCAAAATAAATACAAAAAAAATGCAAACAGAGATCACACAATATATGATCATAGAGTTCGACCAACTGTGCCTACGCCTCTAACTACGGAGTGGATGCGATATATTTCTATCATCACTGAAAGCTTAGGGTTTAAGAAGTACAACTTGTCTATTATCACCCAACCGCACCTCGCAATCGCAGCCCAACAAACATTTTATCCAAGTCGAAAGGGCAATCGCTCTCGGCTCTCATCCCACTTGAGCAACCTGTTCACTTAGGAGTAAACTATGATTCATATGCAAAGTTATTTGAAATTGGATAAATTTTGCTTTCTAAGGGAGGAAAACTTTGATACTAATTAGCTGACAAGGTTGAAAACATGAAACAAGGGATTGGGGTAATGATTTCTAATGAGGCTGATTAATTGTTTACATGGCTTAGAAGGTAGCCATGTATTATAACAAGAGTTGGGCCATATAGAAATTTTTTTGTAGGCAGATTGGTAAACACCACCTAAAAACTTACATATAGACAAAAGGAAGATTCCAGCTAAACCACATAAAATGTTCAGATAGAATCACAGTGAGCCACCTTGATTTTAAAGAAAGCTTCCATAAACTACAGTGACACTGTAATTTCGCTCAATCCACCGACAATAAAACATGCACTTATTCTGTTGGTATGCATGTTTAACTGTTGCACCGACACTTTTGATCGAATATGTTGTGATTATAATTTATTATGTTATTTTCTCAAAATTTGTGGTGTCGTGTCGTGTCTAGTGTATGTGTTCGTGCTTCATATTAAAACTAAAGTAAGTAGTAGTAGGAGAAATTAAGGTTAAAGAAGAAGTTAGTTACCAACATAGTGAGAGAATATCTCAAGTTTAGCAACACGTCCAGACTCCGTTTGATGTAAGTAAGGAATGATCTTGGAGTCTACCACCATTGATCCGATCATATTACCACCAACACTACAAGTAGCATCTGAGAGAATGAAATCACAAAAGTTATACAAAATAACTGTAACGTGTTAGTGTAATAAATGCTTAAACCAAAAGAACCTTGTAGCTGTATGGTGTTTGAAGATTGAGAATCACAAATCGATGTTACCGTCATGAATAGGAAATGAAATTGGGATTAGAGTTTTGAATGGATTAGATTATATATATAATGAATGAATAAGCATAAATAATAACGTCACATGTTCTTCGTCACTTCTTGGAAAAATAAAAGCATTAAATATAATGGCACTTGCTTTTGTTGACATGTTACATTGTTTCAACGTCTAATGATGATGAGTTTCTTTAAAGTTGAAGTAATTGACCTCCTTTTTACTTTGCCATTTCTTGAGTGCTTCCACTTACTTACTCCTACTTTGTCGGCTGCTATCCTCTTTTGTTTTAGAAAAATTTAAGTGCGAGGGATTGATTAAGTCGGTATAAACAATGCATAATATACGTAATATTTAGGGTTTAAACTTTGGCAACAAAAAAAAAAACTATTGATAGGAGTTCAAGTATTACAGTGTAAAACTATTTGTTAATGTTTTAAAAAATAAAAAAATATTATAAGAATAAAATTAAGGTTTATTTGGTGAAGTATCATATAAATTTAATGTTTTATAAAAGAAATGTTTAAATGTTCAATTGGTCTCTTAACTTGATTTCAAGTATTGGTTTGGTCCCATAAATAATAAATGGTCTGTTTAGGTCCCTTAACTTTATCTAAAGTATCGGTTTGGTCATTTATCCTTTATGTTAATTTAATTCAAAAAAACGTTAAATTTAGGCACCAAATTAATACTAATTAAATAAGTTAAGGGACCAAACTAATAATAATTAAATAAGTTAAGGGACCAAAATTTAACGTTTTTTTTGCATTAAATTAACAGAAGGGACCAAACCAATACTTTAAATAAAGTTAAGGGACCTAAACAGACCTTTTATTACTTATGGGACCAAACCGATATTTGAAATCAAGTTAAGGGACCAATTGAGCATTTAAGCCCAAAAGAAATGTAGAGTTGATCCATTTGATAATAATTGTTTTCAAGGAAGAAATTCATTGCATTTCATTAGTTATAATGTGCCAAATACATAAGGGTACTTCATCTAGAATATGGGAGCTATGATTAAATGGGGCTGTCTGAGATAACTCGTGAGCGATCTCATTAATTTGTCTCCTATTGAATTTGACATGAGAGTTCTGAAAACTATTATGTAACAATCGTCTATAATCAGCTGTAATACAACCAAACTCGCTATTGTCATCGAAATCTGAATTAACTTGATCAACAACTCTTTTAGAATCAAGGGCAAAGTCTACATTGTCGAATTGACGATCTGACACCCATTCCAAAGTTGTATGTAGACCAACGACCTCCCCCACATCAACATCACATAGAGGAGCAAACCAATCCGTTTTAGCAAGCACAAACTCACCAACATCATCCCTGATACACATTCCCAAACCTACCATGTTGAGCGATGAAGAAAGGATGCATCAATATTACACCGTGTTTTTTCTTCCCGCACTACATGATTTGATACATTGAGCCGCTCTCTAATGATGTAACGCCCTAGTTGCTATTTATTTATTTTTGGTCCATTTTAGTATGTTTTATGTATTTCATATAATTTATGTGATTTATGTGAATATTTGATGTGTTGTTATTATTTTATAATTATTTGTGTTATTTGATAAAATAGGAGATATATATTATTTATTTAATTAAAAGGGAATTATTTAGAGTTAATGGAGTTAAGGAGGGGTTAAGGAGAATTAATAGAAAGTTAGTGAGG
>Ga0099826_10002845_pt1 | contig 11421 bp, 3 predicted proteins | sample Mtrugardesep15_FD_76830 | JGI IMG/M metagenome (GOLD analysis project Ga0099826, IMG submission 76830) | Root nodule microbial communities of legume samples collected from California, USA - M. trunc garden sep15 | ecosystem: Host-associated > Plants > Roots > Nodule | place: USA: California...
GGATATTTAATCATTTTTCAATGTGATATTATCTCATATGTTTATTTTCTAAAATACATGAACATATATTTACGTGATAAAATATGATAGAACAAATTTACAAAAATACACAATTATACCTTTGATACTCGTTTTTTCTTCTCTAATTGATGATGGGAAACGACCCTTGACGAATTTTAAGTTGGTACATAAATTAAATTAAATTTGAACAAAAAACGAAATTGCATAATTTCAGCATTGAAGATTTGGTCATTCTTTCAACAAAATAAAAAAAAATAGATTTGGTAGTAAAATTCCTTAAAAAAAAATTGGTTATAAAACCATTTTGGAGCACCCGAGTTGAATCATGCCTGAAATTGTCTTTAGATTGACTTTACTTATCGTTCGACTTTAACTCTACATTGTTGAGATAATTTTTTCTAGGAACTAGAGTTAGGAAAAAAGGGTCGTAATGGTAGGATGGGGATTGTTAGCAACATTCTTTTTTCAATATTCTCTTTAGCATTCACTCTCTTATTGTATGAAATTAATGTGAGTCCTATACTTTGGAAATGAGACCCACATAAAGTGATGAAATCTACATTGATTTTATCTAATAAAAGAGCGAGTATTAGAGACATGGTTGAAAAGAGAGTGTTACTAACACTACTCGTCATAGAATAGTAAATATGCAAAGTAAGAATTCAATCTTTGCCATTTGTCTCTAATGGAGACCTTTAGAATGAGAGATCCATCCTTTTTGAATGCTTTGCACCATGCCACCATGGATTCACTAATTAGTTTGACTCAGTTTGGTTTTCTCATTTTTTTCACTTTGGTTTCTTAAACCGTCCAAGGTGCGGTGCTCCACTGAGTTTAGCTTTGTTTTCTCTCAATGAAGGTGACCTTTGCCTTTCAACTTCCATTATATTTTAAGGTCATAACGTATAGAAAATCTCTTGGTCATACATAATCTTCATATTAAAAGGTAAATCACTATCTCGTTTCCATCATTTTTGTCCAAATGCATCCTTAAATTCAGGGTTCTTGCTCCCTAATAACTTTCCAAAGACTATAAATTATCACCATGAAAGGTAATGGATACAAAGTGATGATAATTTAAACTTTAAAATTCTTCCATATACCAAACCACACTACGTTGAACCTGTCCAATCAACCCCACGAGTCAATATTATTGGTATGCCATGTCTTTTTGCTTCATTTTACTTTTGGAAATTAAAATGATGATAACAACTTGCCGGCTTTGACACTTTAAAGATGTTGAGTTCTTTTTGAACCTAAAACAAAATTAAAATTTCCAACCAAGTGATTTAATTCAAGTGTTTAATAGTTATGGTTAAGAAAAAGTCATTTGAGAGAACTTTCGGTTCGAATTAACTGAAATAATCTTTTGTCAGATTTTACCTACATATCGGCCAAGTTTCAATTCAATCCAAATTATTATAACACTTTCTCCTTGGTATAGGAAGATTAAGGAAAAAAAACAATTTCATTAATGTTAAATGCACAAAGCATGTTCTTCAAAATTATTTCATAACCATTATTAATAGCTTCACATTAAATGAAATATGACATGAAATTGTGTTTATAAGTGGGAGTTGTCATCATCGTAAAAGCTAATTATGTAGGGTTTAATTTTTCAAAATGTTGGCGGAGTCTATCCAAGATTCATTGGACTACTTCTCTATCAGGCTCTGCACCCACTCAAATCACACGCTCCAGATATCCATCCCTTAGATAAGAGTGTGTTATTTGTTCTACACTTCATGAGATATGAGCTGAATTTGTGTCTTACAAGTTTTCTAGGGTAGGTTTAATCCAAAATCTAAGAGAATCAAGTGCAAATAGCTCCTCAAAAATGTTCTTAAATAATTACTGAAATCTGTAATTTTGTAAATTACATTTAAAGTGTAATTTTGTAAATTACACTTTAAAATCATTTCATAACTGTAAGCAAAACCAAATCTTTCTAAAATTTGCTAGCCAGGTCAAAAGTTTCATGGGACATACTTGGTCCATTAAACCCGGAAAAGGTTATGTTTCTTTACAGCATTCAATTCAACGGTGTCTTGAAGAGTGGGGACCAAAAATAGGAGGGGGGCCAGAATTTAGCAGTTTCAAGCAGATTTCTGCAGTTGTTTTGACAGGAAAAAATGGTGAAGATTTCTTGCAATGATTCATTCCACTTTATGCAATGATGGTACCAGCCTGAGCAAACTGATGAGTATCATTAGCCAATAAGGGTCAAGTTCATCATGACTGTGACTGGGAGTGAGTGCTTTCTTGTTTCCTTCTGGGTATAGTGGATTTGTAACTTTAGTAGGAGCATGATGACTACATTATGCCACAATTTGATTAGCATCAACATATGAAGAAGAACAAGAGTCATATTTGAACAAACAAAATTTCACAACTTTTGCGACAACAATCTACGTGATTAACACAGTTTAAATAAATGGTTTATTAAGTTAAATAGATAGTTAATAAATATATCAAAACTGATTGATCATTAATGTAACTTCATTAAACATGAATTTAGACGTGATCACCACTATCTTCAAGTGTTCAAATTTACATGTAATTGAACACCTAAATGGTATGGTTAACTAGGTATGAATTCATGGTTAATGAATTCTGAAAAAAAAATATGGTTAATTAGGTCTGAATTCATGGTTAATGAAGTTATGTTGGCGGTTAATGTGTTTCGACATATGATATATAGTAAATATAATTAACCATTTAAAAATTTCTCACAAAAATTGTCAAATTTTAGTTATACAAAAATTATTTCTCTATAAAGAGCGGGGGTGTAATAGTCTGCATTTAGTCTTTTACTTTTATATCTGACTTGCTAAAAGCTATTAAGCAGATTCTAGCAAACTATTACTATAGCTGATTTGTGGTGATCTGATTCAGAATCATTGAATGAAACAAGTTTGTTAAGAAATTTTGAATACGTGTTTTCTCACCGCCACCGAGCATTGGATGGATCAGAAGCTGCTATTTGTAGCTTCAATGTGATGTTTAGCCGTGATCTCAAACCTCCCACCACATATCCAAACACTAACCAATATTACTATTGTAAAGCCTCCAACGTTTGTGCTTACTTTTAGGGGATCCATGACTTTGTCGCCATAGATTTCTCCATAGACGAAACTCGTCGTCAGCGACTCTAGTAGAAGAGGCGAGCCTGAACACGAGAGAAAGCGGGCAACTGTTTGGTACAAAGGGTGCACCAAAAGGCTACAAATGATGGATTAATCTTGTTACTTGACGACATTGTTGAGCTTGCCTAAGTGAACGGCAAATAAGACCCACACACAATGTAAAAAAAAAAAAAAAGGCAACCCGATGCACTAAAGCTCCCGCATATGCGAGGTCCGGGCTTAAAAATTAGACAACCCAGTGATGAAGGGATCTGGTTGTGACAAGATGAATACTTGGGGATCCAAAGCTGCACAAACATAATACCTTTGGTACTTGAACAATTAAGCAACAAATAAAAACTAGCTTCTCACCTTTATTTTGTCCATCATCACAAAGTATTTGTTCTTGATCCCCTCCACAAGCTGAATTTAAGTCAATAGATAGAATGTGCCTTATCAATTGGAATTTGGCAAAAGCGTCGAAATAAAGAACATCATCCACTAAGTTTGTTTACTTCCATTTGCCTTGGCGATGTTTAGTTAATCAGCCATGGATCTAACAGGGTGCCATACATATACTCCTCTAGCCCTTGTTTTGTTTTTATCATCAGGTTTATCCATTAATAAATGAGAGATAGCACATTGTCACTCAAAGGTGCACAACCAGTAAACAACTGAACATAATAATAATACAAAAAATATATATACAAAGGAACTTTTAGCACAATTGGCATCGGTTCAAACTCAGGTGTGATGAATTCAAAGGTTTCTATTTCAAATCGCAAGCTCTAACTTATTGTTCAAAAAAAAATCGTAAGCTCTTAGTTGATATATCCGCATATATTCCATGATATAACACCATACTTATACTCTGATTTAGGAAAAAATATTTTTAAATTTCATTTTGCAGAAGAGAACAGGAAAAATGCAACATTTTACTTCACTAATCAGAAAATGTACATTTAGAAACTTGGGTTTAAGAGGATATTCAATTTTTTCACTCCGATTTGGCAAGTCGCAACACACATTGAACTCTAAGAAAATGTTAGATGATGCTTCAACTTAGCAATATTCATAAGTCAATTTGGTTTCAGTTGATAGATCTTTGGAGACAAAATGTACAAGCCAACTACTACATAAGGAAACATTTGACCTTAACTGCTATTAATCAAAAAATTGGTCACCTCCCAAAACATCTCATTACCGAAGAGGTAAGAGCAGAAGTCAGAAATGTCATTCCAGCAGATCCACCAGGAAAGTATGATATAGCATAGTACCCAAGTGAGAGAACCTACAAGTAAAGACAAATTCACTTTAATACAAGACTATAGTTTTCGTAAGAAGAAACTAAAAATTATATACAAACATATGCAAGGAAGACAAATTCCCACATCCCATTTGCTGGAAGCATGTTAAAAGCACAGCACAACCACGAATGTGGGAATAGTAGCTTTTAGATTTATATTGGTTTTGCTATGATGAATATTGTTGCTATTCACTGTAATAGATATTATGCTCAAAAGTCATAAACCTTGGATATACTTAAACCAACATATGCAGAAAATACATGCCGAAGAGAAAAGCTACAAATAACTATTTTAAGAATACAAGGAATTGTTACCTGCACTACAGAGAATATCACAGAAAGAAAGTAGCTGTGAAGCACCATTGAAACATATATGGTACCTATCATACTTCCTAGAAAGACCAGTGTAAAAGGGAGCCTCTGAAAAATAATCACAAAGAGACAATTAGAAAGTGTGACAAAACATGAGCAATCAAATCAAAATAGACTATTTTTTGAAAGTCCAAACTCAAACTGAAGAAACTGATCAAGTTTTTTCCCTTTCAATGCAAGCAACGGGAAACTAAATTCTCGTTACCTCCTTTGACAACATGTGAGCAAGCTGATTCTTTGGACCCTTGAGAGCAAAGAATGATCCAATAATAAATCCACACCCAAGAGTAAAGCATATAGCAAACTTTTGGGGCATAACCACCATGACAGGCAGGAACAGTGTAAATGCTATGAAAACAAAGAAGACCCCACTTGCCAGAAACAAACCAAAATACACTAGTGCTTTGCCAGAAGGAACACTACTAGTGGCAGACTGGAAGCTGCCAGGTAGATCTCTCACACCTTTGGAAACCCTGAACAATAAGACAGATTGCATAAGTACTTGAGGACAAGCTCAGGCAAAAATACTCTGCATTGGCTAGCATGTTCTTTCACCAAGATGTAGGAAAACCATTTATGAAGAAATTAATACAGGACATTGCAAATACCCACCATCTGTTCTATCTTGCTACAATATTATACAATCAATTAACGCAACGGAAGAAGAAAAAAGAAAACAATGGCCTGCCACATTCAGATACGGCAGACAGATTGATATATAATAATAATAATAATAATCTATATCAATATATAAAGGGGATACAACACTCTTTTGGGCTGGATTTTTCCTTGTCAATTTTCCCCCTTCATTTAAATAATTTTATCATTTTATTTAAATTATAAATTAAAAAATTAGTTAAATTCCATTAAAATGGGAACAATCAACAACAATCCAAAGCAATAGGAACAATATTGAATACTAATAACAATAATAAATATAATTATAATAATAATGAAGCAGACAGAAGAACATAAAAAAATTTCATATGGAATTGTATAGGAAATTTTTGCATGAAGACGGCAACGAGTTACCGACACCAAGAGATGGAAATGGAAAGTTCAAGCATTGGTGTATGTATATGATTGCTTCCGTGGTAGTTAAACTCAATATTTTACTCAGAATCAGGAAGGGAAAATGAAATCGTAACATGATTCATAAGATTCAGCAAAGTTTATAAAACTCATATATGCACCTACGAATACATGTATAATTTCATAAATAAGAGAAAAAAACCTTTAAATCAACTAAATTAAAATACATAAGCATAAGGAAGTCAATGAAAAAAAGTCATATGTCCCCATGAGCTTAGCTCGGTTGGTAGGGACATTGCATTATAAATGCAGGGGCCAGGGATCGAACCCCGGACACCCCACTCATTCACTTTAAAAAAGTGAATTTCTAGCCACTAGGCTACTTGACCCAAAAAAAAAAGTCATAAATAACTCATTAAATCATCACAAACAAAATAACTTTGTCTAGTAAAAAATACCAAGACGTAAACACCTGGTCCTCATAGATTATCTAAATTAAACTTTCCGAAAATATAATATAATTAATGTTTCGCTTTCCAAGTATAATGAGAATTCATTATATCATAGGATTTATTGCATTCTTAGATTCACAACACCTTAAAAACATTAATGCTACTTTTAATTTCTCTTGTAAATTGTACTTAACACGTATATAAACGGTTGTAGTGTTACTCATTCAAGCATTCTGACATCCCTATCATATATGCATACAGATGAATTTATGTGTGTCATATGAGTTTTATATTTTTTATAAAATCTTCTTACAATTTGTGTTACGATTTGGCAATTTACAATTTTACTTCACTTTTGAATAAAATCTTAAGTTTGACTGCCTCGCTGATGATGCCATATTAGAATTTTAATAGGTGAAAAAGTGTGAAAAGGGCGAGAAACTGGAGAAAATGTGCAGGGAGAAATTGAGAGAAGCTACCATAATCTGGGTTGTTATTTTTGAATTATTTCAGATAATGATGCTGCACTTCTACTTTTCAGGATGTCGAACCAAATACAAAGAACTAGTGTTATGTTGTTACAACGTAGAAGTAACTACCTGCAACTGAAAAACAATTAGCAACCTTAGAGAAAATATTGATGTGCAACAGACATGCTTGCTTCCTCGCTTTCCACAAAGGTTGGTGCTGACTATAAGTCAACCTTAGTCAACTCCTAATTGAACCAATACACATGGAAACCATAACTATGTGGGTAGCCCATTCAACATGTTTCTTAGCATGTTTGCTTCCTTCTCATATCCATATGGTTTACTGGCAAGATTTAATCTTTTAGATTAATGCCAACCAAGTTCACATGGCTACCTTCATCTTTTCCTAACACATTCACATAGTCCTCCTTTGTTCTTTCTCACACCAGTTTGCATCATAGAGTATAAGTTTATAAGAAAAGAAGGTAAATCTTAAGAGAAAGTTGGAGAATTACCCAATGGAAAAGGTATACACACATACGCTAGAGGTGGCAAAATGATCAATTAATATCATTATCTATCCAGCCCACCAAGACATAACAACATCCAATCCAACTCACCTGTGTATTTCCTTTAGTCAATAGCGGCATTGCGTAGCAGCCCCCAGGTGCTACATGAAACCTTGTTGTTGCATTTTCACATAGTGGCTGTAATGGCCAAATAGTGGATGTATGTAGCGGCCCTGTCGTGAAGCTCTTGTAAAAAGCTTAATATGCCAATATTATCTTTGCAGTCACCACAGTTACAAGTTTTGGTTGGCCCATATGCCAAAGGCATATATATGTGGGAGACTTTATTTTGAGAAGTCGGTGGTGATTTCTACAAATTGAAAGTGGAAAATGGGTAAGTTGAAGTCGTTCCCCTCACCAAGCCACCCACTCATCTGAATCACAACAAGTTGTACTTATGTGAACTGGATAGAACTTCTAAAGTTGATGGGCTGCGCAAGGGATGAAAGCATCAATAGAGAACGAGGGGATCGATAATCAATTTTAAATGCAAAAAATATAATTAATTTGAATGGCGGGTTGGAAATCCATCCATGAAAATGTGTTACTGGCTGGGTTGGACATGTATACACTAAACATGCCATGGATATATTGGATAAATGATTAATCAGATTTAAAGTCCATCCCACCCTCAATTTGACCTCCTAAAGCTCGCACAAACACATGTCAACTTTAGATTAGAAGGAATAAAAGGTTGGGAAAATATGGTCAGGAGCATTTAGTTAATAACTAACTATAAAGCCAGAGGTGAAGCTAGGTGTATCCCTACAGGGGCCCAAGCCCCTGCTGTGATCCAGAAAGTAGCAATAATACTAGTTAGTAAGTGTCTGGATTTTCAAAAATATAAATATTGTTAACACTCTCGTGCCATTAGGACTTGCCCTACATATGGAATTTTAAAAATATAAATAGAGATAACACTATCATGCCATTAGGTCTTTCCCTATATGATTGACTGAGCTCACTCTAGATGGTAGAGAAAGTATAAATCTTCCAACTTTCAATTTTTGAGACAGAAAAAAAAAGTGATTTTCGAAAGTTACTATTTGCTCTTTTTTTTATTTCTCTTGCGTGTTTTTATCGTGACAAAAATGGAAAGTGTTGTTTTAGATTTGATTGGTTGAGTCATGGTTAGAGAATAGAGGGTTTTGAAAGTATTTATTCAATTTCATGGCCCCTCCCACAACAAATAAATTCTAGCGAGTAAAGCAACAATCGGCCCCTAAAATTGTGAGGGTCGGGCCTTTACCCCCCACCCCACCACCACCATCCGTAAAAGTGTGAATAAGCAAGAAAAGTCCCTCATTTTGAATTACGTCAAGCAAATTGGTCCTTCTGTTAATTTTCTGTCAAATCAGTCCCTAAAGCATATCACTTAATAGCAAATTAGTCCCTAGGTTATATCATTCACTAGCAAATTAGTCCCTGAATTATATTACTTACTGGCATACTAGTCCTTACAAGTTAACCGAAGGACCAAGTTTTCCGACTTCATTGAAAATCAAAATCTTTTTTGTTTTCTCTTCTTGCGTGTTTTTATTGTGACGAAAAATGGAAAGTGTTGTTTTAGGTTTGATTGGTTGAGCCATGGTTAGAGAATAGAGGGTTTTGAAAGGAGTTCTTCAATTACATGGCCCCTCCCACGGCAAATAAATTCTACCGAGTAAAGCACCAATCGGCCTCTAAAATTGTGGGGGTCGGGCCTTTACCCCCCACTCCACCACCACCATCCAGAAAAGTGTGAATACGCAAGAAAAGTCCCTCATTTTGAATTACGTCGAGCAAATTGGTCCTTATGTTAACTTGTATCTAAGATCTGTCAAATCAGTCCCTGAAGTATATCACTTAATAGCAAACTAATTATTACATAACAAGAGTGAAGAAGAAAACTTGGAGAGCAAGCAACATAGTTTAGATTAGTAGATAGAGATTATTAGCTGCAGTCACTCTATTATAACTGTAGTGTTCTCTACTTCATCTATAAATAAGCTTGTAAACACTTATCACAATAATGAGAATTCACTTTTATTCATTCTATTTTACTTCATAATACTAATCCCTAGGTTATATCATTCACTAGCAAATTAGTCCCTGAATTATATTACTTACCGCCATACTAGTCCTTACAAGTTAACCCAAGGACAAAATTTCCCAGTCTTCATTCAAAATCAAGATATTTTTTGCCTAAAATTTCAAAGGGAGAATTGGTGATTCACTCAAATCCTAACTGTTTAATTAAGTCACTCATTCATTGTAAATTGTAATTCTAATCAATCATAAAAACACAAAACAAATCAATGCATAATATCAAAAATCAAAATGGGAGAAAAACAACAACAAAAAATTCAATTTTTCATAACCCCAAATAAAAAAACCAACTAAATACACAACTAAATACACATTCAATTCATGTAATACACAAAATTCAACCATTTCAAAACAAAAAAGCAATGAGGAGTGTGACTTACACACTGAAAGTACCCGAAACGGTGTCGTTAGCAGACCTAACAGCAGATTCAATATCAAAAGGGAAATTGGAAGGATCATCATCCTGTGAGGATTGAGCAGAAGCGTATGAGTTCCAATCAGCGAGCAAAGACGATGAAGGTTTCAGATCGTCCTCACTGCTTCCCGAAAACCAATTTTGCATTTTCAATTTCGTCGCTGATTCACAAAATTCGAAGAAGAAAATGCGAATTTCGTCTTTGTTTGAATCCTCGCGAGAAATTGAAAGATTGAATCGGAGAATTTGGAAGAGTTACGAGATTTTACGAATAGTTAGGTGTTGCTCTTAACTCATTTACTTAACTTTTTTGGTTATAAATTCATAAACTTTTTTTATATATATATAAAAGTAGATAAATTCAAGACTTTATAATGATTTTTTTAGTAAATTATTAAAAAGAAAATTGAATTTTGACTTTTACATCTATCTAAATTCCTTTTAATCATTTTCGTTTTTGTTTTTGAGAATATAATTTTTTGTGTTAGAGATATCGATGTGTCACATTGAATGTTTTGTTAATACATGTTGTATACTTGTGGCTAGCTCATCTGATTAGAAACAATTATGAAATATGACAGTGTTTCGAAGGAAGAGCATAAGGTAGCCAAGAGAAAAGGAACTAAATAGATTGAGTAAATCATCAATTTTATCCTTGAATTTTTACGAATCGGCCAAATTCTTTCTTAAATTATGCGAAATATCAACTTAGTCCTTGAATTTGTTAAATGTCAATCAAGTTAGTCATTCTGTTCAAACGAAGCGTTAACGGGGCTGACGTGGTCGTTAACCTCTCACATGTACGTAGGTAGGGACTAATTTGGTTGATAATAACAAACATTTCAAAGGACTAAATTGATTGATTTGAAGAAAAAAAATGTTTTGGCATTTGCCCCTTTTCTTTTCCAATGGCTCTTTCTTCCCCAATTGTATAAAATTGAAACCTTAATTACACAATCTGCAATCTACACTCTAAAATCATCAAAAATTTCCTCCAATAATACGTGACCCAGTTCTTCCCCAATTCAAAAAACTTTCAAACCCTAATTTTTTCGTATTGAATATGAAAGTCAATATCCACAAAATTTCTTGAAGCAAAACTATTGAAATTGAATATGAAATGATGGGGTGGGGGGATATGGGAAAAAACAATTATGAAAGTCGAGCTTCATCTTCAAGCTCCAAGTTTAATGGTGATGAAAAGAGGTTGAAGATGATTCAGAAATGTAACTTTTCTATAATAATATTCCCATCAAATTAGTCCCTGAATTATTTCCCTATCTATCAAATAGATCCATACGTTATATTAAAAACTCATCAAATAAATCCCTGAATTGTTTAATCAAATATCAAATTGATCCTTGAAGCATATATGTACAAAATTAAATAAAAAAAGTCAGAACACACAAATTGAAACTGAAATATCACATAGACAAAAGTCATAGGTCATAAGTCTGAGAAATTACATAGGCAAAAGCAACCAAACTATGGGGCATTAACAAGTCATAAGTCTTAAATAAAGATAAGTAAAAAGAAACCCAACTATGGGGCATAATTCAAATAAGCCTAAA
>Ga0099826_10002846_pt1 | contig 11420 bp, 3 predicted proteins | sample Mtrugardesep15_FD_76830 | JGI IMG/M metagenome (GOLD analysis project Ga0099826, IMG submission 76830) | Root nodule microbial communities of legume samples collected from California, USA - M. trunc garden sep15 | ecosystem: Host-associated > Plants > Roots > Nodule | place: USA: California...
CACTCAGCTCGCCACGTCAGCAATTCTGCACAGTCACATGGTTCAGGGGCTAAAATCAAAGAATCTTATTTTACAGGGTTAGAATCTAAACTTTTTTTTTACAGGGGGTAAAACCGGAACTCGCCCATATTATAGGGAGGTAAAAACATATTAACTCTTTTTTTAATTATTATCAATGTCAACGTATCAGTGTCAGGTCAGTGTTGTGTCGTGTCCGTTTTCTGTATTTGTATCCGTGTTTTATAGGTTACAAACCATAGTTGTGGAAAGTGACTAAAAAGTTTTGATAGATAGGGTTCATCATGACACCATGGAGGATCACAGTATGCCTACCTTAGTCCATGAATGAATTAACAAAGGGAAGATTGTTTATTCTTAAAGCTTATGATAGGTTGAATGGATTTGTGTGATGAGTTAATTCAAATTTTGGACTTGAGGGTTTAAGTTTAAACACTAATGCCTCAAATCATTCTGTTAACAACATTTTTCAGGGGTCAAATAGTTGAATTAACCAATCTGAAATGCAATGAAAAATACATACTATACGAAAGCACTTCAAAATGGAAGCTAGCAGTTGTAGCTTGTGTGTACACTTGTCGTGGGACACGGTATTGTAGAAATCCAAATATATGCCGAGACTATTTGAGAGAGCTTATGGAAACGGCTTATGACATGTTCATATGTTGTTTTCGGCTTATTTCTACTTGTATTCCATGATAGCTTAGGAAAACAACTTGTAGCTTATACGTAAACATTTTGACTTTATTTTATTTTGTCATATGAATAGCTAATACATTAGCACTTATATGATAAGCGCTTGTAGTATAAGTGCTTAACTAAATTGTGTATCCAAACAGAACCACTTAATTCAAAACATACATTGCAAATTTACAATTACATTTGTTATAAAATCAAAGGATGACATTTTTTATGAGCAAGAAGTAACAATAGAGACAACCTAATTTTCTGCTGATGACTTAGAGCTAACTGATGAGATATTGCTTTGGACCTGAGAGGTTGCCGAGATGTTACTCTTTACCTGTGAACTTTGAGTTGAGCTAGAATCAGTGTAGAAAACCACGTTCTCATTGTTATCAACAAACATTTGAAGAGACCTTGGAATTGGTGGCAAATTCACTTCCAAAATCCCCTCAAGAATTTGAACTACCTGACCCATCGTTGGCCTTTCATTTTCATTGTCTTGGACACACCAAGAAGCGACTTTAATTATTCGCGCAACCTCTTCAATGTCCGCATTTCCCTGCAACCTAGAGTCCAAAAGGGTGATGACACTTCCACCTTCAATAACTACTTTTGCAGCTAAGGTGGGAAAGAAAGTAACTTGACCATCTTCTGATGGATCGGAGTTCCTCCTACCAGATACAACCTCGAAAAGCATCATTCCGTAACTGTAAACATCAGCTTTGGCAGTAATAGCCACCCCAGAAATCCACTCCGGAGCAAGGTATCCTCTTGTTCCTCTCATGGTTGTTAGGACCCTACTGAAATCTCGTCCGACCAGCTTAGCAAGGCCAAAGTCTGCAACTTTAGGACAAAAATCGGTGTCTAGGAGAATGTTTTCTGGCTTTACATCGCAGTGTATGATACAGTCTCGGCACTTCTCGTGGAGGTATGTTAATCCCCTTGCAATTCCAATAGCAATTTGGTATCTCAGTTTCCAGTCCAACACCTTAGAAGAGTCTTTTTTCAAGAATAAATGGAAATCCAAGGAACCATTAGGCATGTAATCATAAACCAGCATTCTTTTGGTACCTTCTGAACAGAATCCTCGGAGACGAACAAGGTTAACATGTTGCACTGTCCCTATAGTACTCACTTCAGTTCTGAATTGTTTCTCTCCTTGGCTAACACTTTCCAGCTTCTTCACTGCCACCACATTTGAATCAGCCAATGTTCCTTTGAAAACAGAACCGAATCCTCCTCCACCCAATTTCTCGGAGAAATTCTTAGTCGCATTTTGCATATCTCTGTACCCAAATGCCACCAACGAGCCCTCCACAGGCGTACCTGTTCCAACTGTTTGCTTTCTTCGCCTAAGCATGACAAACAGAAGAAGCGCCAAGAGAATCCCTATGCCGACAACCGCGCCTACTACAACACCGATAATCACCCCATTATTGGTTTTAGAATCACTAAATTCTGATGCTGCAAGTTTTAGATACAAAGTTTTTCCGCTACTATCATCTGAAGGTAACTGTTGCAGATTTAGGAGGTCTTCAATCCAAATTGAACATCCAGTACTATCATATGAATAAGCAGAACAAGAACAATTGTTCAAGCATATTGATTCACATTCCTCTACATTTCCTGATCTCACGAGTTTTGCATGTTTAGGCAATGCCATGTTGGGGATTGCGAGGAACCTGTCCTTTACCCCTTTAGAGCGATCAGAACTCTCACATCGTAACCTTGTTTTTCTCATACACCCACCTGAGTGATCCTCCAAATCCCAATCAGACTGTGACTTTGGCTCGTAACCACTCAAACAATTACAATACGGCTTCGAGTTCTCATTACAGCTCCCAAACGAACCACATAAAGCATAAGCCTCACAATGTTGTCTTGGCTGCGCCCAAAACAAGTTCCACTCATTGATACCTTCCAACCATGTAAGTTGCTTAACCTGCCCTGAGATATCCATCACAAACCGCGATATAACCAAAGGGTTATACATGGAATAGGTGAAGTAGCTTTCATTCTCGTTCGACACAAACGAAAAATTGAATATATAATTTGCCCTCATCTCAGGAACCAAACTGAAAATATGTCCATTCCAAGGTCCACTTGTCCAATACTCTTCAGACTTATTCCAAAGAATAAGATATGAAGATGTTCCTTTAGGGTCTAGTTCCAAAGAGAAAAGACCTGTTGCAGGATCGTTTCTATTCTTCCATGAAGTAAGATATTGAGGCTTCTTTGTTTTATTGTCTAGCTTAATTTTACCACCAGGAAGCCATGTATCTGCTGGATGATCAAAACTCTGCCATAGAGGATTTGATGCATCATCATTAGGCCTATTTCTCAAAACAAGATTTCCATTATCTAGAAGCATAGCTACGACAGAATCTGACTTAGGAATATTCATGTATGTAGACCAAACTTGTTTTGAAGACTCATTTAATAGAACTAAATTACCATCTAAGATTTTTAAGGTGGCAGTGTTTTTGTCAGAGACAGGATTGTCTCTGTTGGCTACCCAAACAATTGTTTGTTGAATGACCTTTTTGTACCATATTCCTATGTAGTAGTTAGAGGAATTACCTGGTTTGAAGAAACCCAGTTCAAAGACTCCTCCTTTAGAGATGAGAGTTTGGTCACCAGAGAGAGATTGTTTTGCTGAGATGGTAGTTAGAGCTGCAAGGGAAGGATAGAAGTGTATAGAGAAGAAGAACGTTAGAAGAGAAAGACAGAACCATGGTTTCATCATAATGAACTTGTTCATGGAGAAACTACAAAGAAAATTGTGTACGAATTATAGGTACAAGTTGTGATGGAAGATGTGGTAATGAAGGGTCTAGTGGAAGCTCTTCCATACATTAAGTCAAGCAAGTCTTTTCATATAATTTGTATTTATTGCTATGTCCTTGTGAGATGGTTCAAGTCGTTGTCATTAGTTGTAAGTTTCATGTGAGTGTAACATAGGTTAGTGGTAATAGTAATATAAAGTTTGCAGCATTTATTAACTTCATGACACTTTTATTCTTATTCTTGTGTGTATTAGTTTTTCTCCATTTCACACAATATTATTAATTTCGTTTTATTATAGGGATAACAATTTGTATCCTTAAGTGGGATATATGTGAAAATAACTGTATTAGGGTTCATAAAGAGAGAATTTTCCTCAATGAGGATGGAGACAAGAAAGAAAACCTCATCTCACATGATAGTTTGAGGACGGAGATCATAACTTTAATATGGTGATACCTGTCAAATAAAAAAATTTAGGATGGTATGATAACTTTAAAATAAAAGAAAAAATTGATTTCAAAGATTTTTATTTTGATAAGATTTATTTCAAAGATTTAATTAGTATATGTATTTTCAGTGTAACTTTTTTATACATGTATGAAATCATATCTCATTATTATATTCTTGCTATATTTGCTCTTGAAATATGGTCACTTACATCATACCTAGTATCTACCTGGAGATTGGTAGCCACTTCAAGGACATGAGTAGAGACAAATGTAACATAGTGGTGCCACTTTCATCCTTTTTCTTAAAGTTTATTTTTCAACATTAAAAGAATGTTTTTCTCAACAAAAAAAAACATTAAAAGAATGTTAATCGTCAATATAACTTCTAGAGAGTTTTATTATATGTACGTAAAAGTGTACAAGTTCAAGTTATTCAACCTTTTTTGTGCTCACAGCTCAAAAACAACAAGAAATCTTCTGCAGTCTTCGTAACTGGCCCACCTAAAGATTTGGATTATTATCCCACAAATTGGACATTTGACTTTTGGAGCACACAACAAGTCTCTTCTTTTTTTTTTTTTTACAAAAGAGGGGACAACAAGTCTCTTCTATTCTTGACGAAAATTATATGGAAATATTTTCCAACTCAATTCGTACTTGTGAGAAGATGGTCAATGAACTAATTTTCCATTCATAATGTACTTTTATTCTCTGCAAAAATCATTGTCCACTAAGTTTCCACTAGCTATATCTTTGACTACGTTTTGAAAAATTAATTTTACTCAATTGATTGTTTTTTGAAATAAATTAACTTTTCTGAACATGAATATATAAAAATAATTCAAAGTGTTAATGTTATAGAAATACATGATAATACTAAAATATTTAAAACATTCTTAAATATATCTTTGATCTTTTAACTTATTTAAAAGTTTAGTTTTGTCTTTTATGTTTAAAACCGGTCAATTTGATCTTTTAACTTCAGTTTTTTCATCAACTTTGAAATCGACCGATTTGATTAACGCAACTTAGTCCATTAGCTTATGAAAATATACTATCATATTCATCTAGTGAGAGAAAGCTCCATTAACTAACACAAGTTTAAGGACCAAGTTTTCTTAACTTACATAAATTAAGAGACCAAATTGCGTTGACTTACCTAAATTAAAGGATCAAATTGATTCATTTTAAAGTTACGAGACTAAACTGAACTTTTAAAATAAGTCAAGGACAAAGTGGTATTTAAGGAAGAAAACAAGTATGTGGGGAAGAACTTCAAGACCAAAATGACCATAAGTCCATGACGTTGTGAAATCAAAAAAAGAGAGATGTATCATTTGTTTTTTTATAAGCAAAATTCTATTAAAGTGAGTTTAAAGGATACTAAAAACTCATTACAAACTGCTTGCCTCTTTATTTTTGAATACCTACTTCAGAATAACCTTCTTGATCTCATAATGCCATCCACATTATGTATTGTGTTAAACTATTTAGTTGTGGCATGAAGAAAGTTAATTTTTCATTTACACCATCCCTGTACACAGAAATGGCTCTACATTGTCGCTATCAGCTAAATTTTGCTTATAGTCGGATAACAGATAATTTATATTCTTATTTAAATTCTAATTAAAAAATTATTTGTTAGCAAATTCGTTTTCTTCGTCCTTGTGAGTTTAACTCAGTTGATAGGGACAATGTATTAATATATGTAAGATCGGGATTCAAACCTCAGTCACCACCCAAAACAAAATTGTTTTCTTCCTAATGACTTTTTTTTCATTTTTTTCTCTCAAGGTAGCTATGAGGGAGGGCATTGTAGTGAATTTCCAAAGTTTCGAAAGCTTCAATTTAGTCCTTTTAGTTTGACAGAATTTCCAAGTTAGTCCTTTAAGTTTCAAAAGTTTCAAATAGGTCCTTTTAGTTTGACAAAATTTTCAAGTTAATCCTTTAAGTTTCAAAAGTTTCAAATAGGTCCTTTTAGTTTGACAAAATTCTCAAGTTAGTCATTTAAATCTCTCACCCTTCTTTCTTCTCGCGAGCCTTATTTGGATAATAAAATCTGAAAAATTAGAGTTTTTGAAGGTATTTCAACGTATTATGGAGGGTTTAGAGGCGGGTTAGCGTTGTTCAGATTATAAAATTTAAAATCGGTAAGACATGTGAGAAACCAGTAGGCTGAGAAAGGAAACAACTGATTTTTGTGAATGAATGTAGTCGATATTGATTGATATATAGTTTTTGTGGCGTGTGCCTCTAAATTATTTCCAGCATCTTGTCTCTTGTGTTTTGTTGAGCTTGGTAGGGTAAGTGAATATTTGTTTTATGGGAAATGCTAACCAGTGTTCCGGGGGCATTGGTTAAGAATATGAAAAAGAAAATTATATAATAGTTAATACATTGAAATTATGTAATTAGTTTATAATAATGTCAAAACAGCATTCTTTTATGGTAATAATATACTTAACCAGTGCCCTAGAGGCACCAGTTAACAAGACCCTTGTTTTATTCACCTCACTATATAAGGAAAAGAAAGAGAAAGCCGTTTTGTCCCCTACCATTTCTTTAAAACCGGATTTGATTGGATTTGCCTATTGGAAGAAAAAAAATTATGATTTTCACTATGGTGAAAAATAATGTTTTTTTACCATGGTAAAAGAGCAATGAATCTAGAAAATCTAATTTTCTAGAAAGAATGGAGGAGGAGAATCTCTCAAAGAAAGAAACAAGAACGGGTGTGCCATTTTTGTTTCTAGTAGTTGCATTGGGAAAATATCATTGTTAATATAAAAGAGAGCATCTACAATGAAAAAATAGAGTGAAGAAAGCTTGAATTCTTTGTTGATTGTTCATTTTGAACATGAAAGGGTAAATAATCAAGGGTCTTTTTATTTTAACCATATCCAAATCTTTTGTTTCTTTACTCTCTTTTTTATTTCTTTGTTGTATTTTTTTTCTGAGATTTTTTTTTTTATAATCGCATTCTACCACATCATGTGTTTTTGGTGCTTTGTCTTTACATTGTGATGTTTTTTTGTGTTCTTGTATCTTTGTTTTCCTTTTTTTTTATACTTTTTCGCATCCAAGGTGTATTTTGTTGTCACAATGTTCTTGTGCAGTTGTACACCCTCAAATTTATAAATTTACACCAATCCTACTTTTGTTCATTATGAACACCAAATTTTTAAATTTGCATCAACTATACTCTCCTCTCTCTACAACTTTACAAATTACCAAGTTGAGAACAACTAATGTGGCTAAGCGTGATTGCTTGTTGGGTAAGTTAGCTACAACACTTTAAAAATAGCCTATGCCTCATCAACTATACAAGTTTTCGAAAAATAATCAACAGTTTGTTGATTTGATGAATAAATGACTTAATTTAGAACGGAAGAATTACATTACATTGTTTTTTTGAAGGAAAGTGCATTACATTGTTGTTGAGTGTTAGAGACAATTTATTTGTCCAATTTCATTTTTTATTTTAATTTTTGTAAGTTATTCAATTTTTTTAATATAGTAATGTATATAAATGAAAATTTTACAAACCCTTCTTTACTAAAAAAACAATCTACAAACCTAAAAGCACTAAAACATTTTTGGAATTTGTTAAGCAGTCAGTTGGCATTGATGTGGACTGGATTTGAACACTCCAACAATATATTAGGATTGTGACTTCCTACTATAAATATTGCAAAATCGTGCTCAACTTTATTCTTTAATAAAAAATCGTGCTCAATCTGTTGGCTATGAATGTGTAAGAGTAAAATCGGATTCAATTACAATTTACAACATAAAACAGCTGTGATTGAAAACATTTTGAAAATCCCTTATATTTATTTAATTTAACAAGAGTCGTTTGTTATTTCTTGTAGCACTTAGCAACTTATTGATGTTGTTGTATAAATTGACCCAAGACCTTTTGGGATAATTGTCAATCTACTAATGTAAGAGAATTTCTTATCTCAACCTCTAACCTTATCTGAATTATAAAATTCGAAAAAAAGGTGTGATTAGAAGGGTATTTTAACATGTTTTAGAAGATGTTTTACGTTTTTCAAGTTATATAAACGAAATCGGTAAGACACGAGAGAAATCAATCGGTGGAAGAAAAAAAAACGATCCTAATATTATGTGCTACTGGCCCCACCTCTTTATTTGGTCACTTATCACCTAAGCCAGTTTTAAAAATTTCAGAGTTTGCTTCCTAGCTACTTCACATCCTGTTCGTTGTTGAACTTGAAAATTCTTCGTACAATTTGGTAGGTGTTTGGCTTCATGTGTCCATGTCAAAAGCCTATCCATAAGCATTATCGTTTTCCTGTCTTATATCAAGTGGTTATGATATTTAAGTATATCCCATGAAGAAGAAAAAAAAATCTCATAAGATGGATACATATTGGTTAAAGTATTGCCAACTTAAAAGCAAATTAGAGGGCATTTTAGTATCGATTCAATGTACACAAATCCACAGTTTGTTAGTTGATCAAATGGTTATAGACAAGTCAGTCAACTACCTGGTTTGCTTGCTTATAAGTATGAGAAACAGTAATATATGAATCCTTCACTATAAGATGATTGATAAGGAGATAATAGAAAAAGAAGGATGTGTTGAGGGACATCTCTTATTAATCAATGATACCGCAACAGCAGCCTAGTCAAATCCAAGAGAAAACATCTGGTATCCTTTATCCCAAGCAAGTTGAAGAACAAAGTATATTCTCCAAGTTCCGACAAGAGTACCAAACAAAACCCTAAATTCCGACCAAAACTTTCGAATATAGATAAAAAAAAATCATATTCAATGGTCTCAATTTTAAATTTAATAATTTTGTTCCAAAATTACCTATAAATTAATACATTTTTTGTCTATCATCTTGAAAGGAAAAACAAACCTAAAATTGAGTAGATCATTTTAATAAGTATGTTTTAAAAAAATAATCTTCATTATTGTACATTTTTATTTTTTAATCATCTAATTTTTTGGAGAGGCACAAAATAACTTCTACTTAATTTAAAATTCTCTTTAAAAAAATATAAGGGAAAATCTCTAATTATTGAATACCATTTTTTTTTGTCTACTGATTAATTCACCCATATAAGATAAATAAGTGAAGAATATGGAATTCAAACTCTGGTTCCCATATATTACATGTAATATCTATGTCAATTGAGTTGTGCTCATGGAAACAAATACCAATTTTTTAATAATCTTTAATACATGAATTGACATATTGAATGGTAAAAAAATTAATTATATTTAAACAACCATAATATGATAAATTTTGAGACAATTTCATAAAAAAAAATATATAAAGTTGATATTAATTTGATTATAAAAGAGAATAAAAGAAGTATTTAATTTCCTTAAAAGAAAGTATTTAATCTATAACTAGATTAAAATAAATCTAAATACTAACTGTTGTACTTCTGACGCTTATATAAAACAGAATGAACTGAAAGAACACCAAAATTCAACAACATCAAGAAAAGAAAAAAAGAAAGAAACATTTCCTCACACTCTTTGATCCGTTACTATATCAAAATCCAAATAATCTTCGCAACTTTAGAATTTTAATCCGAAAATCTCTCTCCCTTATCTTTTTTCCCAAAACCGTAATTTTCTCCAACATGAATCCACAATCACCGGTTCGACCAGAACCGGATCACCCGGCTCGGTTCTCTCTCCCATCCGGTTCACATCGCAAAGTCGCGATCGCCGTTGATCTCAGCGACGAAAGCGCCTACGCCGTCAGATGGGCAGTTCAAAACTATCTCCGACCAGGCGACACCGTCATCCTCCTCCACGTCCGTCCAACTTCCGTCCTCTACGGCGCCGATTGGGGTTCCGTCACCTCACCCACCGCCGCCACCGCCGACGGCGGTGACGCCTCCGAGGAATCACGTCAAAAAATGGAAGACGAATTCGACAATTTCACATCAACAAAAGCCACTGATCTTTCACAACCGTTGGTGGAATCAGAAACTCCGTTCAAGATTCACATTGTGAAAGATCATGATATGAAGGAGAGATTGTGTTTGGAAGTTGAACGGCTTGGATTGAGTGCTGTGATTATGGGAAGCCGTGGATTCGGTGCGACGAAGAGAAGTTCTAATGGGAAGCTTGGAAGTGTGAGTGATTACTGTGTTCGTCATTGTGTTTGTCCTGTTGTTGTTGTAAGGTATCCGGAGGAGAGTAACGGTGGCGGCGGCGGAGTTGAAGGGAATGATGGTGAAAAAGTTGAACTTCATCCTGTCATTGAAGAAGAACATGAAGAGGACTATCATGATGCTGATGATGAACACAAAGGTTTAATCTTTTAACTTTTTTAACTCTTAAGTTTTAAACTTGCAATGCAAGCATTATAATTTGATATTTTTTCATGAAATGATGAATATTCGTGTAGTGAATATTTTCTATTGGATGGTTACAAACTTACAATAGTAGAGTATGTTGTAGTTATTTTTAAAAGATGGTTACAAAGTAGACCTGCATGAGAAATGATGGATTTCTATTGGACGACGGTGTAAAGCGAAAACTATTTTACACCGTCAGTTCATAGTGATTTAACTCTTATTAGTTGAAGTGAAAATGAAAGCGAAAACAGTACAGTAAACACTAAACACGCACTTAACTTTTCCTTGTTATTAATTTGGCATGGAGTGGATTGGCATGTTTTGGATTTTTGGAATTATATGGGTTGGGTGAGGGTCATGTTGCTTTCTTTGTGTTTTGTTTTTGGATTGCGTTTTTCATTTTGCGATTTGAATTGTTCTTGGCATTTTGCTATGATAGCGATCGTATGTTTAGGTTGAAGAGGAATGTCATCATTTTCAGGGTATTATGATTGGATTTTGCATATTGGCACCTAAGATGTGAAATATACTAATAAGCAGTAACTGTATGTTTACTATCCTTGAATATGTGTTGAAGTGGGAGGAACTATTTGTTGCTTTCGCATCCAATAGAGCTTTGGATGCTTCTAATAACAAAACTAACATGTACTCTAATTGGTGTGCCAAGATCCCCAATAAGACTCAAAGTGAGTTTAGGGATATAGTAAACATCAAAAATAAGACAAGAGAGTTGTGGAGACAGACCCAATGCCTGCTAGTGGCATAGGAGTGCCAGCAGCAGTCATGACCGACTTGGATGATGCATCATTTAAGGACACAAATGACTTATGATCATATAACAAATGGTGTTATGCACCAAAATAAAAAAATCAATATGGAAGAAGTTATACATCACAAGTTCTAGTAACTAGTAAGTAACAAGAAAATGACCCAGTGTCATGGATGGCGAACCGTGGTGGAAAGCTAAAAAATTCGCCATCTTTAGCTGTCATATCCGTCATAAAATGCCATGGTGCTGCCATCCCTTACAAATTGGCCATGCCGGTTGTCAAAAACCTGCCATCGCAATCCGCCATAGCCGATCTTTGACAACATTGAAATGGTCCAAGTCAAATTATAGCTGGAAAC
>Ga0099826_10002847_pt1 | contig 11420 bp, 6 predicted proteins | sample Mtrugardesep15_FD_76830 | JGI IMG/M metagenome (GOLD analysis project Ga0099826, IMG submission 76830) | Root nodule microbial communities of legume samples collected from California, USA - M. trunc garden sep15 | ecosystem: Host-associated > Plants > Roots > Nodule | place: USA: California...
CTGAATGTTCTCCGCACTAGAGGGCCGAGAAGAATGAATTGCATCATGAATTCTATACCTGTCTCAGCTGTTCAGGAAGGGGGCAATGCTCCAACTCCTACATCTTTTCCTCAAATTACTGATGAACATTTTTGTTCCGTGTCAGCACCAGAGCAAAAAGGTAAAGATCCAATTGGAGATTTAAGCAATTCAACCCTCGCAGAGATGCCGGTACAGAGCCAAGGCCCATTTGAGTCTCTGGTACTAAAAAACAAGTCTCCCAGATGGCATGAACAGCTGCAATGCTGGTGCCTAAATTTCAAGGGCCGTGTTACAGTGGCTTCAGTTAAGAACTTTCAACTTGTGGCTGCTGTTGAGCCATCTCATAATGTTTCCCCTGCAGAGCAAGAGAAGGTTATCTTGCAGTTTGGAAAGATTGGAAAAGATATATTTACTATGGATTACCGCTACCCACTCTCTGCTTTCCAAGCCTTTGCGATATGCTTGAGCAGCTTTGATACAAAACCAGCATGTGAATGAGATCCATGGTCATAGTCCCCTGTTTTTTTTCATCTATATATATGTATAATATAATTTGTTATGCACAATTCTTCAGCATGGTGAAATGCAGCTGACTATCAGTCATTAGTATTCTCTTTTATGTTACTTGTTGTATCTGGAATTTTAACGTGTATGAAGTTTTATAGCCCTGCAACTAAATTTAAATTTAGTGAATTTTCAATCTTATAATATATAGTTGCATTGCATTTCTCACCACACATGTGTATTGCTGTTGTCGCCCAATTGTCATTGGTTATCATCCAAATATGCAGGTGACTCATACATACGTATTTGGCACGAGCTAAACATAATTTGGTTACATATTTTTTGGTCATTTGAGATCGAATGACACCAAGGTTGAATTTTTGAATCAGTGACACAATAGAGTTTGCAAATAGGATGATAAATTGATGAGAGAAATAACAGATCTTGTTGCCAGCCAATAGGTTTCGATAAGAAACACCATTCTCAGTTTTGTTGGTGGTGCTGCTGCTGTAAACAGCCTTCTTACTCATCTAGTTTTTCTAGTGAAGATTCCACTACATTCTACAACACTGCCAAATAATTTATAGTTAATTGTAAATAGTAACAACTGATATACTCGATTTGTTTATGCTACAAATTACACTGTTATCTGTGTTTACAATTAAGGCTTAAAATCTAGAAGTGTTTAATATATATACAATAAGAATAAACAAAATAAAATAGGAAACTGGTCTCTAGTATGTTGACAGGAAGAGGGAAAAGGTAAAACTATAAACTATTCTAACAATTAACAAGCCCTACTGTTACAGTGCCTACTGAAAACATAGATAGTTGCTCTTCTCCCATCTGCTTTTGCTCATTCCTGTCAAACGTGAGTTAGCTCATGCTGAAAAATACACCTACGTAATAAGTTAACTTACGTTGAAAATCTACTTGCGTGAGTTAACTCACGCTCGGCTATTTTGATGGGAACGAGCAAAAACAAATAGGAGAAGAGCAACTATCTTAAACATAAGCACCACTATACATTACAATTACAATACCTGCTGTTACAGTCCAAAATTAAGCAGCAGGTGTATTGTGAATGAATATTTAGAGCTAAGAATGCTACAATATGAGATTTAGTAATAATCTCAAGAAAGGCAAAACCAATATATCACACATTCACAAAGATTGAGGCACACCATATATAAATCATATCTGCCATCCATCAATCCAAACTGGCTCTTATCAAGCATGTGATATGTATTCCCTCCACAATGGTATGGTAAGGATATTATCACTTGAAAATGCTGAGGAAATTCATTTTCACCTTCTGGGTTTTGATGCATGTGGAGTAGATTTCGAGAACAATCCTAGTTTCTTCAGAAATGGTGATTTCTTTGATGATCTATTTTCTTCAGGATGACTGTTGGAATCTGTAGAATTGTTGTTGGTAATTGGCTGAGAGGACCTATCTTCATTCTCAACATATTTAGCATCTCTCAAAATATGAAGCAATTCCAAGGCACTTTCCTTTCCTTTATCATTTCCATTCTGTGAGATATAGAAAAGAGGAGTGATAATCTCTTCATCCAAAATCAACTTACAATAATCCACATTTTGAGAACATGTACATAAAGATAGTAGAACATCAAGTGCATGTTTTTGCTCTTCATTACTTCCACTCTCAAGTATTTCAGCAATAGAACTTATGCATCCCTTTGTTTCAGCAATAGAACTTCTACCTTCTTCAGTATCACAAATGTTTTTCAATATATATATGCAGTATCTCAAAACAGCTCTGTCTTTGAAAAAAGGTAACAATTTTGGGATGCAATTGACAGATACCATCTGTGGACAAACTTCACTGTTGAAGGACAAATTGTAGATTATTCTTATAGCATGTTGTTGGAACCCTTTGTTATCAGAATCAAGTAACTTTAAGACAGAAGTGAGTGCACTGGATGCTGCAATTTTGGCTTTACTATTTCCATCTCCAGAAAGTTCTTCCATTATTTCAAGTACTTCTCCTATCACTTCTGAGTCAAGAAGATTTGCCAACTTTATGAATGTATCTTCACTTATGTCAGCCATGCCACTTCTGCATTAAAATTTCATAGAAAAAGTCATTCTAATATCAAAAGCTGGTGCAAAGATAAAGCAATCAAGCCAGCAATTTTTTAGGTGTGCAAGAAGGTTAAAATTTGCGTGGATCAACTTGGTCACTGGAATTATTAACATTTCAAAATAGTTTCTGAAATTCAAAATCCTTGATAATATTAGTCCATGTCGGACGACCTTAGGAACTAAATTAACTGAATCATTTATAGTTTTATGGACTAAACTAACTCCTTTCTACAATTTCAGAAACTTTTGGGTGATTCACTTTAGGACAATGCGTCAGATAAAGAGAACGGTTTTTGAACCATGAACAAGACCACATTTACAATATTGAAAATAGTTTATATGGATAAATGTAACATAATTATTACAGAACACCATACAAAGATCAAAATTCGGCAAGGGAAGAAGAAATCATACCTGCAGTTGTTCACAAATTCCGACAGAAGCTGAGTTCCAGCTCTCAGCGCTTTTACATCCTGCTGATCATTTGCATTGCTCAAAAACCTGACTACTGGTTCAACTAAATTTTCAGCTGACACTGACAAAATAGCTTGGCTATTGCTTTTCATATGATCTTTCAAATCTTCAATGACCTTACATTGAGAATTCCATTGAAGATCATGAAGTTTAGGCAAGAGCATCAAATCTGTATCATGTATCTCTGCATGAACTGTATGCTTGTGAGGCTGAGAATTTTCGTTACTCTTTGCCATCATCAAATTCAAGTCATGATTGGTCTTAACTCGTGACACATCGGAACTAAAACTATTATCCAATGATCCAAGTGACATGTTGGTAAGATCCATTGGCAAGTTCAGATCATTGAAATAACTTCCCAAACTCTTAATGGAAGTGATTGAAGCATCCAACAACATAAAGTCTTCTGTATGTCTACTTGGATCAGGAATGGTGACACCATTATTTTTGCACCACTTTGATATCAAGTCCTTCATGACAATATTTGGAGTCAATGTCATATGAGGTAGTTCCTTTTTTGTTTTTGGACATATAGTTTTACCCTCATTAATCCACTTTCTTATCCACATTCTTTCATATGTTACTCCAGAAGCAATGATAACAGGATCATACATCAACCTTGAGGATATTGGGCACTTGTATTCCTCAGGTGGTGCCACTCTATCCGACTGATTCATCTCAGTTTTATGCTGATCATAGTTCATGCTATGATCTGACTCAACACGATTTCTTCGTCGAGAATCACGGCTAGAGTTATCCCTTGCAATTGGTTCTTCTCTACGAGAATAAAAATTCTCCATGTGTTCTCCCACCACCATTAAGTTTCCATGCTTTTTCATTAGATACATAAGATATCTCAAGATTGTCTTCTTTTTCGGGTCATTTGGTCCAACTTTTTCTAGAAACTTCTTGATAGATCGTTTCTCGATTAAAATGGCCTTTTGAGATGTTATATTCAGTCTTGGTGCTGCAAACTGAAGAGCTTTAACTTCAAAGTCGTCCACTGAATCTGAGGTCGAACCTTGATGAAGCAATTCTCTTACAACTCTCCCAGCCTCTTCTTCAGCAGAATCCAGAACAAATGTAGCAAACTCAAGATCATCAATTATTCTAGAAACCTGCAACAGAAAGGATAAAACTCAGTTTGGATTAACTTGTTTATAGAAGTTGTTTCAAATACAATAAGCACTTAATTTTTAGTTTATGAAAAAATTGACTAACCTCTACAGCCAACATGACTGGAACCATACCCTGAATGGGAATTAAGCTTTGTTCTAACGACTTTTTCGCTTTTTGGCATCTTGAAAGTACTGTTTCTCCTGTCAAAGCCTGAAAGTAATATTAAAACCAACAAAACTATTATGCAACTTGTTCGTATAAATAAACCATTAATATATATTATGTATCGTTAATATTATTATTAGCTCATATTTTTCCTATCCTTATAAGCTTGATTATGAAACAGTGTTCATATTTCATTGACTCGTTCAGAAAGCTATGCAAGTTAATTTCTTTATGTTCTTAGAAAGAAAAAACAATACACACCAGGTAGAGTTTGCTGCACTCAGAGCAATGTTGCAAAAGTAATTTTGCTTTCTCAATTGAGTTGTTCAGAAAACATAGAGACTCTATTCCTGATGAACATCTTGGTCGTGCTTCCTCTATGTCTGGAAATATCCTCATGATGCTGTCCACTATTTTCATCAATTCTATGCATATTTTACTATGTACCTGTTAATTAACATAAATTCTGTCAATAGAATCCTTAGTTCTAACATCCAAGTTATGTGAAGATATGTGATTGAGAATGATAGAGAATGATGGAGAATGATATGGAACATTATGAAACTTTCAAGAAGTAGAGAATATTTTAGAACTTTCAAGAATACTAGGTCATAATAATTAGGAGCATCTTAATATCTCTAGAACTTTCTAGCTACATGAACTAGATATTAGTAATCTCTAGATAGTTCTTGTAATTAAATAGTAGCATTAAATGTTTCTAGTTCTTTCTATATGGAGCCTTACTAGAGTAGTATAAATAAGGTTCATCACCATGTGTTTTGGCATATTCAGATATTCAAGCATTTGAAGAATTCAAATAATAATATCTTTCTTTGAGAATATTAGAGACTTTCTCTATTTTCTCTACCTTTCCTTTTTGTCCCTGAGCCAGATTTGGCATCAGAGCTGGTTACGATACCTCAAAGTTGAGTTTGAGCGAAGAAATCAATGGAAAATGAGTTTTCAAGTGAGCAAGGAGTTGCTTTCTTAAAACTTCACTTTGCGGCCATTTGTTCGCGAAACTACCTCGGAGTTGGGTTTGAGCGAAAAAATCAACGGAAAGTGTTTTTTCAAGTGAGCAAGGAGTTGCCTTTGTGAAACTTCACTTTGCGGCCATTTTGTTCGCGAAACTAACACCGTCATTTTGTTTGGGAAATGAAGAAAACCCTTGGTTAACAAGTCTTAACCACCACGATCTTCACCCAAAAAAAAAAATAACCATCGACCACCATTATCAAAATGCCACCTCGAAGGAAAAATGAAATAAGTTTGCAAGAGATGGAGATGGAAGAAATGAGGCGACAAATTCAACAACTACAAGAGACCGTCAATGCCCAACAAGCCCTTTTGCAAGCACAACAAAGGAGATTCGAAGATGATGGCTCCAGTAGTGACTCTTCATCATTTAGAAGCAGTCGATCACATCGATGTCAACTTCGGATGAATGATATCAAAGTAGACATTCCAGAATTTGATGGGATGCTACAACCTGATGAGTTTTTCGCCATAAGGAGGTTCCAATGTCTACTTTATTATTACTGGCAAAAAGACAGGCAGGTGTCCGTCTTTCCGCTCTTTTTATTGCACTAACGTTTTAAAATTATGAACGGTATTTTTTACTCATGAATTTTTGGTTTTGATTATAAGTAAAAATATAAATGTTTGTTGCTTTTTTTTAATGACACGAACAACAATCTTTATTATTGAAAAAATTGTTTAATAGTACAATTGGAATAATGAAAAAATAAGTATAAATATACTCATCTAGTTTGTTATATTTTTTAAATGATAAAGAAAAAATAAAAACAGATATACATATATTCATATGTTGTTTGTTACATTTATTTTAATATTTAAAAATCCAACTCAAAAGTGCTAAAATGAGTAGTTTTCTTTATAGATAGTATAGATAATTATTTATTTTATAATTAAAAAAAACCACGGTTCTCATATATATATATATATATATATATATCTTAAAATTAAATCATAGCATTAAATGTTTCTAGTTCTTTCTACGTGGAGCCTTACTAGAGTAGTATAAATAAGGCCCATCACCATGTGTTTTGCCATATTCAGATACTCAAGCATTTGAAGAATTTAAATAATAATATCTTTCTTTAAAAATATTAGAGACTTTCTCTATTTTCTCTACCTTTCCTTTTTTCCGTGAGCCAATATGTGAATGAACGACAATTCGGTTACAAATCAGATATCGTTTGTTAGTTAGATTGGTTAGTTCTTTTAAGCGTTTGTTATGATTGAACAAAAAATTGGTACAATAAATGCACCAAAAGAGAAAATCTCAGAAACACCTATGATATGATGAACATAATAGTGAAATGCAATGATATTTATTTGTGTACCTGAAAGCAGAGGGTATTTGGAAAAGTCTCCACTTGTTCACCACTATTGGTTCTCATTAAGAGGAGTGTCCTACAGCTACATATCAGACATGGAAAGAACATATAAGCAACATAACAGATTCATGAATCCTTAACTGTAATGAAAGAACAAAATCTACTAGAGAAGGACAAATTTATTTTAGAATACTCTGGTCAATAGAGTAAAACAAAAGTAATTTTCATCACCTAAATTGAGAAGTGAGAAGAGGTCAACTTTCAACAAACATCATTGAAAATAGAAATATTATATGATATTATGCAATATATTTTATATTATTATTACTCAACATACAATAAAAACCTATTATATTTATATGATAATTTACCATATATCTTAGTACTTGAATTGATGGTGAGTTTAACAGAATCACAGTGAATCACTGTAATTTTAACAAAAGTTATACTTTGTAGCTTCAACAAAATCATGATGTCCCTGTAATTTTGTCAAGCTAACGGTAATCCAAACATGCATTTATGAGTCTATCCAATAAAATTGTAAGCCATTTGATTAGTCAAAGTTGATAACTCCAGAGGTTAACAATTTGATTGGAGAGGAGTATAGATAGTTTTCTAGTACTATGTGTGTCATCATGCTACCAAACACAGTTTGAACTTTGAACCTTAGGATAAAATAATAGAAACTTTGAGAGTAAGGAGAATGAATTACCTAGAATTACACGCTAATAATTCAGAAGAAAGTAAACCTCTTTTTCAGCTTAATATTGAAGAACCAATTAGACTACTATTGAAGAACCACCAAATATGCCTTCCAAACCAATAAAGTGCTAATGGATTTCAGTTCTTAAAAGAAGCAAAATAGCCATTGATTTTACTACTAAGAAGCAAGGTGAACAAAAAACAACGGTTCAATGAAATTTGTATGTTGGTGTAAAAAAGTGACATATTTCACAACTCATGAGATTGTTGGAACAAAAGAAATAAAAAAAGGATAAGCTAAATGATGTTTTAGTGAAAATAAAGCAAGCATGGCCATGAAAATTGAAAAGGATAATGAATAATGATGTGTAGTCATGAAAAATTAAGAGGTATTATTGGCTAAAGTATGTGATGGAAGGGGTTCAAGGAAAGAGGGTCTAGTCAACGTGATATTCTATTGATTTAGGTTGCATTTGAATGTAGGGTTTTTTCATGACCAAGTCGACCAAACATGAAATGAAAGAAAACAAACAACCTCATCATATTGCGGCTTTCTATATCAGGTTATGTCACCCAATAGTGAAATATAATTTGGCTTTTTTTGGTTATCATAAATATAACTTTTTTTCTTTAAAAAATAAATAGATTTTTATTTTTATTTTTTCGTCTTGTTTTGGTATTCAGTTCACATTGGAGAATAGAATTATTTCAAAGTTTTTTTCACGTTTGAAAATAAAGATAAAGAAAACAAATAGTAAAATGATAGAGAATTTCAAAAAAAAAACATCATGAGAATCAATGTATTTTATTATTCATTTTCACGTCATCATAAGAGAATGAATAGAACAAAATAAACATTTTCAAATTATTATAATTGATAAATAGTCTAACTATTTATTTTTATCTCCCTCATAGTATTATTATCTTTTTGGGAAATGTTAACGAGTGCTCCCGGGGAACTCTTTAACATAGTTTTAAAACTCGGCTCGAATCGGTCGGTCGAACCGGTTGAACCAAGAACCGGTGGGTAGGCCGGTTCGAGCAAGTCTTTGGATTGGCTATGCAGTTAGCTCGGCGAGAACCGGTAAAACTCGGTGACTCGGCCGAGTATTTGGTTGGACCGGTTTGAAGCAAGAACATATTTTAATTAAATTATGCCGTAAAAAGTAGCGTTGGTGAGAGTTGAACCCATGACCCAACTATTAAAGAAAACTCTTCCAACCACTGAAACACTATCAGTTTTTGTTTTCAATTTGCTTTTACTATGATTATAATAACACATGTTTGGATAAAGATCACCGACTATGTTACTATCTTGTCGAAATATTTATTAGAAAGTAAATACCTTTCAATTTTTATTTTATTTTTTTATGATAAAAATACCTCATAAAATAAACGTATATAATCTTTATCAAAATCATATTTAAAAAATAAAAAAAAACTTTGTCAAACTCATAAGCATATATAATTATTTCAACAAAAAATAAAATAAGCATATATAATTATCAAGCTCAAATATTTCATCTAAAACTTATAATAATTAGTCTATAAAATTACGTTTGTTGGATATTTATTTTCATTATATTTTATATGTGTCATTATTTTAGTGTTTGGAGTGACCGAGTCACCGGTTCAATATGATTTAATCTGATTAAATACCTATACAGATTTAATCTAAACACCGAGTTATCTAATCGAGTCATCCGGTTTGATCTGATTCAGCCATGCGGTTCAACCAGTGACCCGATGGTTCGACCATCGACTCAGTGACCCAGTGCCTCTGCCGAGTCGATGACCGAGCCGAGTTTTAAAACTATGCTCTTTAAGGACCATAATTAGTAAATATATTATGAAAATGCATGTAATTAATGCCTTGAAAATCGAAATATTTGACTTTTTTAAAGAATAATTTCTTATTTTGGATAGCTTAAAGAGTGCCTCGGAGGCACTCGTTAACAAGACCCTATCTTTTTTAGCAAAATTGATGAAATGTTATAAATATCTTTTCTTTAAGAAAAACTTTGAAATTTCAATATTACCAATAAATTATAATTACCTTCTCAAAGCATAAATAACAAGTTTCTTTAAAAAAAAAACTTTGAAATTTCCATATTACCAATAAATTATAATTACCTTCTCAAAAAATAAATAACAAATGCTAGTAATAATTGTAAAAAGAGGTGTGTTATTTGAAAAACCATTTAATTGACAACTTACTTTACAGCCATAGATTTACAAAAAGAATGTAGGTTTTAACATGAAAATCAATACAATAGAGAGATAAAGTAAAAATATATGTGAGAATAAGAGAGAAAGTTGTCGCAAAAGTTGTTCTAAAATGATTGTACTAATATTATTTCTCTTGTAAAAAAGTATTTCCGTTTCAAAATGAGTGTCGTTTTAGTCAATTGCACACAGATTAAGAAATTGAATGAAATAATCATTAGACATTTATTGTGCGAGAAAAAGTTAGAGCATTTATTAAAGATAAAGTTGGGAGAAAAAATTAAAGTTGTATTGAAAAAAGTAAAACGACATCTATTTTGAAACAATTTTTTTTTTTCTAAAAGACAGTGATTTTAAAATGGAGAGATTCTTTTACTAGGACTAGTGGTACATCATTTAAGCATATATATTGCTCATGATGACCAAATCTATGGAAATGTCATGCGATGACAACAGTCATCATAAAGTGTTATTGTTTTTTGAAAGAATAAAGTGTTATTGTTGTGACATGCATGTGAGGGCTGTGATATATTTCGACCGTCCATCATGAGAAATAAGGTAGGTCCCAGCTTAAGGTGGCTGTGCCATTGTTTGATGAGAAAATCTACTATATTCAAGGCCTCAAATAAAAAGATTTAGGCATATTTACGTAAAATGAACAGATTAAAACAAATTTAATTTAATCACAAGAATTAATATTATTGAATTTCATTCACTTTTAATTTTTTCTATTTTATTTGAGTGTTTTCAATTTTTTTTTGATTTGATGATGTGACTATAAAAGACTTTCTCTTGTTTGATTTGCCGTTGACCGTGACAAATTCAGCTCACTAGAGGTAGTTTTATTTTGACACATACAGAGCTGTTTCTAAGATTTTTGTGACCCAAAAACGAACCTACAATTTAAGCCCTATTTAATAAGTATATATTTTGAATTCTTAAAGTGTTAAAATAATTTGGTTGAAGGTTATAGTTTTTATTACATAAAAAAAAATCTAATAAAAACATCAAACTTTATAAAAAAATATTAAATTTTCTATTTAATATTCAAATGCTCATACAAAATAATTTCTACGAGCTTTTTTATATGCAAAGTTGCAAATAATTGTGTTTACATTAATATGTTTTATCATATCTTTTTCAATACATAAAATGACTAAACTATTCAACCAAAGAACACGATTCTCATGTTCTTTGGTTTCTAACTTAAATGTTTCCATTCTGTCGAAAAAAATCTTAAATGTTTCCAACCATCGATGAGATTATCATCATTCAAATTTTTGTTACATTGTTCAAAAGTTTCTTCTTATATGGCATATTCATCATTATTCGAAGACTATCTTCCTCATTTATAAACAAATTTTTTTTTTTAAGGAAATAATCAAATTTATTTATTGCTGCCTTTTGTGATTATGTTAAGAGTAAATTATACTCTCCTCCCCTCAAAGATGCTTGAAATACACTCCCCTCATCTCTTATGTTAAAATATACAATTTCCTCCCTTGAAAAGTAAAATTTACACTCCGCTCCCTTATAAGATGCTTGAATTACAACATCCTCCCTTGATAATTAAATATGCACTACACTTTAATCTATTTTAACATAAATAAATATTTGTATGATATATATTTATTTTAAACCACCCTTTAAGAAAAATTAATTCATTTCTTTATAATTTAAATGTTAATGATAATTAAATTTAAATATTTTGCTATTGATTTTATAATTTAGAGTTTAAAA
>Ga0099826_10002848_pt1 | contig 11419 bp, 5 predicted proteins | sample Mtrugardesep15_FD_76830 | JGI IMG/M metagenome (GOLD analysis project Ga0099826, IMG submission 76830) | Root nodule microbial communities of legume samples collected from California, USA - M. trunc garden sep15 | ecosystem: Host-associated > Plants > Roots > Nodule | place: USA: California...
AATTGACACGTGGCACCTCACTTAGGGTGCCACATCAGCGTTGACCGAGTCAACAATGGACTGGGGGTCCAAAACTGCCAAAGAATCAAAACATAGGGGGCTGTTTTGTATTTAAATTAGTTAAGGGTCCATAACCGCAACTTTTGAAAAGATAAGGGTCTAAAAGTGCAATTAAGCCAAAAATTTAAGTCCACTAAAAAAAAGTACGGATACTTGAAAAGAGTAATAAAAAATGACATCATTTTCATTTTATAAGTTAAATATGCAAGGATGAGTGAGTTATATCCTATGAAGCCCATATACATGATACAATACGACACCGATACGGAAAAATTTTAAAATTCAAGATACGATACGACTGTGATATTTCAATAAAAAACTAAATTTAAACTACATATTAAAACTCAAAATACGAAATATGGACCAAAACTCAAAAGCAAAAAAATTGGCGCAAAACCTAGACCAAACAAACATAAAAAAACAATAAGGTACATCAGGAAATTGCCTTCACACAACAATCAACAATAGTATCGTTCTCAAACAAACAAAGAGACACAAAACAGACGGCGTAAACAATAGAAATATAAATGTAAGTAATATTGATAATAAAGAAAGCGACAATTAGTCAATTACATATATGATATATCCTAAATAGAAAACATCATTACTTAGTCAATTACATATATACCAAATATAATAGAAACATCAGGTAACTCGCACATATCGATTTTCCACCGCATATCCCTCGCATCACAAATGTATCTGAAAAGTATCGGATAATTGTTTTAAAAAATAAATAAAAAAATAATCTACGGATACTTTCCTGATACGTATCAAGAAGTATCTGACATGTATCGGTGCATGATACGCAGGGGATACAGACGTCATCCATTTTGAAGTATATGAGCTTCAAAGGTTATATCAAATACAAAATTTAGAAACATACATCAACGTGCTGACTCTTCAAGACCTTGAACGGACATGCTTATATGTCCTTTTTTACTATAAAAAGTTATTATAGATATAAAGTATTGTTTATGTCGGATGTCCACCATTAAGTTCGTTTAACCACCATTAATTTTTTTTTCAAACTTTTTTATGTGTTTATCTTTTCAAATAGAAAAAATTGAGAGTCTTAAATGAAGATAATCATAACTCATCGTATTATCGTTTAAGTGTCTGAGTACCTTACCACTTAGATCAGTTGTATCTTAGTTAAAAGTAGTGTATAGATTTAAGAGAGAGAAATGATTTAATTCTCAAATAATTTAGATTTTTCGTGAAATATTGAAATTAGGACTTTTTGTTCTAAGTTAAGACTCTTTTGAGAGAGACTATGAACATCATATATAAAAGCTGCATATACTGCTAGTGGTCAACTTTCCAAGTTAGGGTGAGTACTATAGTATAGTAAGCAATCATTCATATGTTAACTAACTGGAGTATATGAGGAGTGTTAGTTATTTTTTTGCTTTATATGTGCTCATCTAGTAGAAAAGTGTGTATTTACCTGTTTCCAAGAAGGGCATGAAGTTGAATAATAGTTTGCTCTTCCTGCAAACTAAACTTTCCTCTTTTTATGTCTGGTCGGAGGTAGTTAGTCCATCTTAGTCTGCAGCTCTTTCCACATCTTTGAAGCCCTTTTATAAAAAATGTTATAAACTTGTTAAAAAAAGAGTTCTACACAAAACATATATTATCATATATATCTTGAAAAAAAAATATAATGATAAAATACCAACCAGCTTTGGCAGGCAATACACGCCAGTTTGCATGACCAAATTCTTCAATATAAACTATGAGTTTTTGGTCTTCCTCAGGAGTCCATGGTCCTTTCTTCAATCCAACTTTCTTACAGCTAGAAGACCTACCCATTTTTCTACCTCTAGACTATAGAACAAAACCAACAAGTGAATGTTTTGGGAGATTTATTGCACAAAGGTAGTCAAATAAAAGACAGTGTAAGACAAAACCAATAAATTGTTCAATGATAGAAAACATCTAGGAGAGCGACCTTATATATGTGTAGCATATGGTTGTACAATTAAGTAGTAGTTATGATGCACCGTACGTGACATTTGAAGTGAGGTTCTGTATCTTTATTTTCCATACCGGTATCTGAATATATAATGGATAGTAATATAACGATCATAATATTTACTTTAAATAAAAAGGACTAGTAATCTATATTGGGAAATATTAACTGGTGTCTCGAGGTACCAGTTAAGAAGACAAATATAGTACTATTTTGCATTGAAAGTTTTGTAAACAATACATTAAAAATTAAAAACTTAAAAAAATATCTTTTTTATTTAAAATTTTATCTTTTAACTTCTTTAACCAGTGTCTCGGAACACTGGTTAGCATGACCCAAATATGTATTTGTCCCCAAATATAACATAAAATACGTAAACAAATTAACATTACATAATAAAACATATGAAGTAGTAATGGTATAGCCTGTCATAAAAAAAGAAAAGTATTAATAGTATAAATTAAATTAATGCAATATATAAGAAAAAAAACCAACAAGAAATATATTAATTCAATATATAATCATAATAAAAGAATAAATAAGTATTAAAATTTATATTTGCGGTTTGTTTCGATTTTGAAAAAGTGATCTAAAATCTAAATCGATTATTGCAGTTTTTACAAAACAACGTCCAAACACAATTTTTTTTTTGTTGTTGTGGTTTTTGTTTTTCTGGATCGGTTTGAATTTAATCACCCTTACTATCTATCCCCAACTTACAATCACTAAGCTTGATAATTGTGGTGAATTCGGATAAGTGTTATCTCTTAAGAGTGTATTCTATACGGTAACATTTATAAGTAAAAAACTATTTTTGGTCAATAATATAGACTAAATATATTAAATATTCGATAAACTTTAAAAATAGTTTTTTGTTTTTATATGTGATGCTTCCTCTTACATTTCTATTTTCTTGTCAACTTTTTGGTTGATTTATTTTGCTTTATATGAGCCACTTTTTGTATGTTCCGCCGTCAATATGTGTGTCATTGATTATAAAGGATCCTCGATCTAATTTGTTCCTTCTTCTCTAAGTAGATTTTGTGCTCACTTGCCGATAAAGATTCAATCTTAAGATCTTTTCTAATATTTATTCTTGAATCTTCTTTGTTTTGAAATTCATATTGCACTGAAGTTAATTTCTATCCGTGTGCCAGCGTTAAAAGGAAGAAAGCTTGACTTTGTCCATCCCTTGTGCCAATTTGATCGAGTCCAATTCCATAAATTATTATTAAGCTCACTCGATAACTATACTTTTTATTTAAAATAAAACAAGGTTTAAATACGGACTGTAAGAGCGATAAAATTTAGACTCATTCAGTTCTCTTTTTCTATTATCCCTCTTAAATATTCATCCCTCCCTCCCTCTCCCTCTTCTCTCTCTCTTTCAAAAAATATGAGTCAGTATCGATTGATACTAACTAGAGCTGTCTAATAAATTGATCCAATATGTTGTAAAAATCGACATAGATAAAATAAACGAACATAATCATAACACAAAAACATAAGAATATAACGTAGAAATTCTAAAACAAAAGAAAAACTATGATTGCTATATAATGGTAATCAAATAATAACATTATATGTAAATTGTTACAACACATATACTACTCATTCACCGGCCCCCAATACACCCGCACTCCAAAACAAATACCTAATTTCATCTGACAACACACTAAGACAAGAATATAAGAGGAAAAAAAGGAATAAGATATATTAGAGAAAGAAAGAAAGGAAAAAGAGATAGCTAGCAATGTTACTTGATGTACAAGTTACTTAGTAAAGCTTGGTTTAATAATTGAGATTAACTTGTAATTAGGAGCTTTGTATTCATATAAATACTCTTTATACATGCTTATTCATCTATGAGAAATGAAAGTTTGTTCATTCTATATTTTATATAATATGGTATCTAGAGCCTCTCTCTCTCTCTCTCTCTCTCATCTTCATGAAGATAATTTGTTAGAAATGTTAGTTACAACAACTTTCTTCATCTTTTCTCCATTGATTCTTCTTGAACCCTCTTGCTCTTTCCTTGATTCTTCACAAATTTCGTGGATATTCCTCGAATCTTTGTTGATTTTCTTGCACTTTGTTGCATTTTCTCGTCTTGTTCATCCTCTTGCTTCGTCTTCACCATGCCTTGTCCAGGACAACCTGATACTGAATCAATGTTCTTGTTACTCCTCTCTTGGAAGGTATGTTACTATCTATAATTAGCCTTAAGGCCATAAGGGGGTCTTTAATCTTCAGTTGCAAAAAATAATAATTAATTACTCATGAAAATGTAGAAAGGTGGGACTGAAGGCATGATGCGAAGGGGAGTTTTTGAGATGATTCCAAAAATATATCTTAGAGGATTTGAAGCCTGTTTCTAAAGAAGGAGAATTTTATAATACCTAGAATGAGAAACGGTTAGAGAAAGGTTTCAAGTTCGTGCTCTCTCTCAAATGTGCCACATGCCCCATGATGGGAGGTAATGGAGAAAGTGGGAAAAATGAGAATTTTCAACTGATTTGTATTTACCAGCTTAGGTACGTTTCTTTCGTTGGAAACAAAGAATGGTGTTTTTAGTCAATGTTTTGCAACAAAATTGTGCTTTTATAAAGGTTATCAGGGTAATAAAGGTGCAAAATTGGCGACCAAAATCAGATTAAGAGTACATACCAAATAAAAGTTGCCAAAAAGACATTGATTAAAACAAAAAGCCAGCTACTGGGCCAAAATACATTAAGTCGAAAGTTTGATGATTAACCAAGGTTGTTCATTTCAACACATTAAAAAAAAACGGCTTTTAAAGCCTTTAAAGAAGAATGTCAAGATCGATGAAACGGAATTGTTCAAAGAACCAAGCAATCTCAATGTCAAGGCGATAATAGAGATAGAAGTTGGTTAGGGGGTAATCTTCATCCTCACCGGGAAGAAGCGAGGTAGTGTTCCTAAATCTTTGGCTTCCCTTACAAGCTATGGTGGAAGAACAAGCGAACTTGTATTCCAAACCAAAGGGCATAAACCTCAAGTTGAGACCTTCTTGAGCGAAGTGGAGGCCGTATGGATTCATGTTGGTGTTCTTGCAATCAGCGAGTTGCCGATGAAGGAAAAGGTCGTAGAAAGCTAGAAAAACTTTGTCTTCATAAAATCCCCCACTAGCCAACACTTCTAGCAAAATCTCCAGGTACTTAGCCCCGTTGGACTTATACTTCACCGCTTTCGCCAAAATAGTCTTGATAGTTTCCAGATCAGGATGGGGTTTGAAATCAAGCAAGCTGTCAATACCACACAAATCGATGCATGGCCATTGAAGGCTAGCCTTTGCATGAACATATCCTTTGCTTCACAGGTCGAATCGTCAGCCAAATACCTTAGATAGTCTTTTGGTAACATTCTGAATGCCACTTTCTTATCGACGAGTTGGCGATGGCGACGCCGAGATGTGGCTTTGAAGTTGAAGAGATCTTGGATCCCAGAAGCAGTAACTTTTCAGATAATGGCGAGGAGAAGCTCGTTCGGATGTTTATCCATTTTTGCAGAAATGCTTCTTCTTTTGTGAGAAAAGAGGAAAAAGGGAAAATGCAAATGGTAAAGATTGAAAGGCAGGAATTGAAAGATACTTTACGCAAAAGGCAAGAAAAAAGAGTTCTTATAGATGATGGAAGTAATTGATGTGGCAAAACTCTTCATTTCTTTGTTCAGTAATTGCCGTGTGTCTTGAATGAGAAGTTGTTTCTCTTGACTTAGTGGGAACGTTGAATGTCTTGAGGGAAATCAATCGACAAGAAGGAGGCGCAGTAATGAGGAGAACTGAAGATGAAAGGATATCGAGGGACACTTGGCATCTTGGGACAATGGAAAGACTCCACTAGCCTTTTGAACTGCAGAAGTGGTGGCCCACAAAATCTTTGAAATCATGTGGTGAAAGGAAAGCCGAAAAGACTACTCTTGGAAAGTCATGATTACCATTATTTGTCGAACCACCTTTGTCTTTAATGCAATGCAATTTATCTTTTCTTTAAGTTTCTGCGTTTTAAACTTTTAGCCTTTATTTTGCATTTACTGCGTTTCCTTTTGTTTTCTAATATTTTCTGTCGAAAGACACCACACGGTCTCGTTTTGTTCATTAAGCAACCTATGAATTGGATGAACGCACACTCATTTTCTTGAAAACCAATGCACAACATGTTCTAGGATTTCTGGTTTGATCATGTTTGTAATAACCAAAACCAACCCTTCTTGTTTACCAAAAACACCGGTCAAAAACACCGGTAAACACCAATATATGAGACTCTAGTATTTTTTTTTCTTCTTTTAATATTAATACAAACTAGTACACTCTTCATGAAATTTTTCTTGGTTGTCGACATGAAATTAAAATAAATGATTAATCACATAATACTTAACATTTTGTACGTGTCTGTGTAAGGAGTACTATATACCTATATCAATAACTATTCAAATCAGAAGTATATAAACCATCTTCCTCACAGTTACATGCCTGATAAAACTTGATTCACTATGATGATTGATGAATCTCGGTTCGTTCTGATGAATCAGAAAATTAGTGATGTAATATTTTTCTCCTTAGACTTGTCCTACGTCCCTTGTGATATCTCAACATCCAAAAGATTGATTTCCAATATGCAAATCCAATGCCCTCATTTATTTTATCCCCACATCACAACCTTCATACAAAGATGGTCCAAAAGATTCTAGTCTTGTGCTTCCCAAAAGCCAATGGTATACAAATTTTTTCATTTCAGGCTACAAAATGAACGGTATTTTCAGCAGTAAAATTGCAGTAAGAATGGAAGATATATTAAATGCAATAATATTATAAGTACAAAACCATCAAGAGAAGATTGAGACAAACAAAACTGTGTCACAATGGATAATTAACAGTTGCACAAGAATGAGTTCAAAGAAGCCAAATAAGCACAAAACTAACAAGAGAACAGCTCTAACAAATTTTGTGCTTTTACTATAATAATCACTCAAACCTAAAACTCCTCCAAAAAGATCTTTATCTCGTTTAATGAAACTTAACCCTTCAAAGCTTACTACCTTCATGCTTTACTTCCAGTCGTTTTCTTCTTATGTAGACAATAGAATATTAATTTTAGGAACAATGCTATATCTCTAGAAAAATAATATCAAGAATTCTTCAAGAATAAAGAACAGTCAATCACAATGCACTGTTTGCCACAATTTTTCTGCCCTAAATATAAGCAAAAAGGGGTGGTTGAAAAGCAAACGCACGTGGACTAAATTTTAAACCACATGCATTAATTTTTTAACTATTACTTTGGTTATAGGGTCACAGTAACAAGGACACTTGTTAATGATAAATAGAAATAATTTATAAATTTTATTTAGAAAAAATAACTTTATGTTGTTTCAATGTTTTAAATGCACAATTTTCAAAATAAAATTTATATTTTAAAAGTGTTTTTAGGACATAAGAGAACTTATTAAAATTTTCCTTGTTTATCACGAGTTTTTCTCTAAAAAATTTCCTAAGCGTAATGCCACCTAAATTTTTTGATGCATTGAATGCTTTTTTTTTGAGAGAAAATAACTTATATCATTTCATTAAATATTATATTTGTGATACATGTTGGACTATCATCAAAGATGTGGAAGCAAGAAAATAATGTGGCTGCCTTAGCTAACTCATGGGCAACCTCATTTGGTTGCTTCCTAATAAACTCATTGTCAGAGTTTAGTAAAAATGAATTACAAAACTGGATACTATTGTCCATATAGATCCAAATTCGGTGCTACCTCCTCTGCCTTTGTTAAAATAATTAGCTACTATTTTCGAATCTACCTCAAAATCAATATTTATGAGCTGAAGTTCATTGATCCACCGAATTGCATGATAAAGCCCCAAAGCTTCTCCGATGTTAACTAGACACAAAGGTGAAAGCCACGTTAAAAACTTGTAGTACTATCTAAAATCCTTAAATAGTGTTTTAGAACATTCATTATCCCTTATTTGAATAATGAAATAGGTTTTTTTTCTTACAAGAGAATAATGAAATAGTTCGTACGGATTGATGTCGGCAAAACTAATTTTACGGTGTTTGTTTCTTTCAAAAAAGTAACTACGTATTGATAGCACGAAGTTTATGGGTTGCATTGCAGCATTGGATTCACCCGTGCATTAATCTTAAGATCTGTAAATTTAACCTGATATTTACTCATATTAAAAAAAGTAACTACGTATTGATAGCACGAAGTTTCTTTCAAAACTGATATTTACTCATATTTAACATAGGAGGTGATTTGTGCAGGCGTGGTAGTGTTGTTTGTCCAGTAAAATTAATTTCCAAATACCACCAACAGATAATGATTACCAACGTAAATATATGTGTAACATAGTTTTCACCTTTCACAGTAGCTCAGTAGCTTCTGTAGAGAGCAGTGATATCATTCCTTTATTCTCTCTAGCTTTTCATTTACACCCTGTTCGATGCATGCATGCAACGTAGTACTGTATGCAAACCATATATAAGCATTGCTTATATAAGTATACAGAAAAGAAGTAAGAACTGTAAATGCAATTGTAACACAACTGTCGATATTGTTGTTGTGGTCCACGTTTACCATATGTTTGCATTTATAAAATTATTATTTTCTTTAGGGAAAAATTAATATATTTATATGTTCAAGCCTAGTGGTATTGGATAAGGATCTCAAAGGATGCTCCTCCTCAAGGTAAACTTATGAAAAACAACAACTCATGTAGGTATATTTTTTTAGCCCTAACTATTACTTGCATAAACATTAAAATTTATTGAATTAATTTTGAAGTTTTTTTTATACAGTAAATTGTGTAGAGTTTAAATAAATTATTTTTAATTAGTTTATATGAATGTAGTGCTAATTGTTATCATCTATTATATATTTATTTTCACACTTATATTTTTGGTACAATTTATCTGTTTATCCAATTTATATAGGTTAAAGAACTATATATGTTTTGGATCGGCTAAAGCGCTTAAGCCTAATTACTTAGGCCCAATACAAATACAGTCCAAATTTCACATTTGGCAATATTGCTCTCAACAGACCCCTACTCCGCGATGTAAATTCATGATATTTGGAGTTCACAAGCAAACTTAAACAGCAAGAAAAGCAAGAAAAACTGAAGAATTGCCAAGACTTTGGGAAGACAAGAATGAAGATTCAAGAGACCTTATGAGACTTTACATAGGAAGGAATTATGTTTCCAAGTTCTGGGACGAGTTATTTGAAGACAAAAACCTAACAACAACGAAGTGCGAAGAAATATGGCCAAGAAGTACAAAAGCATGCGCCTAGGGCATGGAATTTTACTACCATGTGCCTAGGGCATGCTAATATGCGACTAAGGCATATGCATCCTTGCATATGCGCCTAGGGCATATTAGGAGACCACATGCGCCCCAAGCATATGTAAATGCGGGGGCGCAATCATCATTTTATTCATTTTTTTGGGTTTAACCCGTGTTTTTAACCCAAACCCAGTTAGAAATCTCCCTTATAAATACTAGCCTTCCTCATTCAGAATTTCTCGTTCAGAACTGAAGCAGTTCAAGAGGAAGGCTACTTTGGAGCTTCGGGAGAGAATCTATCTTCTCCTTGATTTTCTAGGGTATGTTTTTATCTTCTATATCTTGATTTTAGTTACCATGTGTAGCTAAATCTCTTCGAGATTAGGTCTGAGATGATTATGATGTAACCTTAATTGAACCATGTTGCTGTGAAACTCTATTATTGTGAATATTAATCTAGTTTTATTCAATTCAATTGTTCTCAATTCTTTTTATATCCTGATCAAATATAAACATGATTTCGTGAGAATAAATGACTACTAACCATAACTTTCAACTTAGACCTTATTGAATTGTTCAAATAAACAGGGTTAGTCTAGGAATGGATAATCATTTATTTGTGATATTAGGTTAACATTATTAAAACCTTCAAAGAATATTAGATCACCTAAGGAATTAAGGACTGCAACTTGAGAAGAGGGTCCTAAGTCAAGGGATTGATTAGTGCTATTTAAGTTAACCATCGTAAGACTAGAGAAACATTCATGAGAACTAGGTGCAGTGTACCAATTAGGGGAACTCAGAGGATTCAAAAGACCTGATCTCATCTCTCTCTATCTTTTCTAATCAATTTTAATTTTCTGCTATTTACTTTTATATATGCACAACAAACCTACTGCTTCTAGCACTAAAATAACTTTACACATTCTATTTCATAACGTTATTGTTTACTTGAGATTAACACGGTCCTCCTTGAAACGAACTTAATTGTATTACTTCGATAGAATTAGTACACTTGCCAAATATCTATCACGTATCCTTCCACCTTCTCGTGAATCTCTCTTCAGTGGTTACACTTCCTACGAATTTGTAACCGCCGAGCACACGTGTGCCTTACAACGGCTCTGCAAACACCTATCTCTATGAACCCCTATTCTGATCTCTTACTGACTTGAGCGTCGGAGTGTCTGCAGATACACACTCCCCTGCTGTTTCTGTTATCAACTGAAGCATTGCAGCACCGGACAACCACCGTATTAAACAACACCAACAGTCACATTCTGATTAAGCGAAACACATTTGACACAGAATTTCACAAATAATTAATAGAGTATATAATTTCCAAGTATATAGCATGAAAGACCAAATCTATAGGTGCACAGATGAGATAAATGTTACACCATGCACAAGGTAGTTTCTATCATTAGATCAATAAATTTCATCACTAAATCAAATGAGATGTCACTTATTGATTCAATTTTGAAAAAGGACACTTATGCATGATAAAAAACCATGCATAAATATAATGGTTTTTTTTTTTAATAAAAAGAAAATATATTTAAGCATGTTAGACAAAGCCACTATGAAAATCCTATAAAAAAAAAAAGGTTTCACATGTTTGAACTAGTGCTCGGAGAAAATTGTATCAGAAAGTAAGAACATGTATATATGGGAGCAGATGTAAAAATTTATATAGGAGGTGATTTTACCTATTGATTTAACATCTCTCTTTTTGTTATTGTTAACTGATATTTATTCATATTTAACATAGGAGGTGATTTGTGCAGGTGTGATAGTGTTGTTTGACCTGTAAAATTAATTTCCAATTAGTACCACCATCAGATATTAGTATAGTAGACATTAGTGACATCCTTCTTTTATTTTAGAGTAAATTACACTCCCCTCCCCTCAAAGATGCTTGAAATACACTCCCCTCCCCTCTTATGTTAAAATATGAGTAAATTACACTCCCCTCCCCTCAAAGATGCTTGAAATACACTCCCCTCCCCTCTTATGTTAAAATATACAATTTCCTCCCTTGAAAAATAAAATTTACACTCCCCTCCCTTAT
>Ga0099826_10002849_pt1 | contig 11418 bp, 3 predicted proteins | sample Mtrugardesep15_FD_76830 | JGI IMG/M metagenome (GOLD analysis project Ga0099826, IMG submission 76830) | Root nodule microbial communities of legume samples collected from California, USA - M. trunc garden sep15 | ecosystem: Host-associated > Plants > Roots > Nodule | place: USA: California...
AAAAAAACCATCAATTTTTTAATTCAGAAATAATGTATTACCCTAAACTTAGAAAAATTGAAAACATTTGGAAACTGTTACATTAAATGAAAAATTAAATTAAACATTGTATCTGGCATAAGCACAATGAAATAAATTTCCAAATAAATTAAAAAAAAAAAACCTAAATAAACTATTAGATTAAATTAAATAACTAGATATGGAAACTGTTACATTAAATTAAACTAAACATTGCATGTAACCAAAAAAATTTAAACATTGCATTTCTAGCATAAGCACAATGAAATTAAATTAAATAACTAGATATGCATGAATCATACCTCATCAAGATTGTGATGAGTTGGATAAGCAGAAAGAACAGAAGGTTGAGGTTGAGGCATATATCCTCCAAGAAAATCATGAACATGATGATTAGACCATGCCTCCAAGTTCCTTGTATTTGTTCCAGCTCCTCTCATTACATTACTCTCCTCATTCAAACGTGTTTTCTGAAAGAAGAAGAAAAAAACTCACATTAATATACAAAATATTCATCAAATTTACTGTTTTTTAAAAAAAAAAATAGTCAAATTAACACTAATTTCAACAAAAGGTAGAGGAACATAAATAAATTTAAAAAATCAAATTATTCATCAAAAAAAAACATGAAAATTATTCATCAAATTAACATTAATATGAACAAAAGGTAGAGGAACATTAAATAACCAAAAAAAAATCAAATTATTAATCAAAAAAATCATAAATAACAAAAAGTAAAGGAACATTAAATAACAAAAACATAAAATCAAAATTTCAGTATTCATTAGAAAAACAGAAAATAGCAAAAAGTATGAAACATGAATAACATTTTTAATTACAGTTCCTCAAAAAAAAAATTCTTAAATAAAAAGATGTTAAATAAATAATCTTCATCATATAATCATGAAATAAACTTAAACATATTTCAAACAAAATTTGAAGCAAAGCACATTGATTAAATTAAATATATTATACCTTGAGGCAAAGATCAAAAGGTTGAGAGTGATGAAGATTTGGCATTGAAGAGGGCTCTTTAGAAGGCTCAAAAGGGTTTCTACTATAAAGTAGTGAACCAGATCCAACGACCCAGTTGTTGTTATTCTGATTCTGAATCTGATTGTTAGGCACAATCCATCCAGCACCAACGTTAGAACAAGCACCAACAAAACCAGTGTTATTATTGTTGTCTTGTTGATGTTGAGGAAACTGAAACGGTCCATTTGGTGAAAATGCACCATACTTCAAAAGCTGGTTTTGTTGAAGAGGATGATCAAGGTGAAGTAATGTACCAGAAGCTTCAGCTCTTTTGATCAATGCCTCTATCCTCTGCTTCTCTAACTGTTCAACTCCTACACCTCTTAGTGGTTTTTTTGGACCTTTACCATTTTTTCTCCCTTTGTTTTTTGCTTGGTGTTCAGAGGCAGAGGCCATTTTCTTCAAGTGAAAAGAGAGAAAGAGAAAAGTGTTATGTGGTAAAAGTTTTTGTGAGAGAGATTGTGTTTATATAGAAAAAAAATGCGTGTGTGAGGGTTTTATTTTACGAAGGAAAAGGAAAATCAGAATTTGTTTGTGAGAATTGGTGAAAGGACATTTTGGTATACGTGTGTAATGCTTTTGGGGGGTCTTATTGTTTTGGGGACCCTGTCTTTTTTTTCTTTCCTTTCTGTCTTTTGCTACTTCTAACATAAACCTCTTCTTTGTCTTTTTTTTTATGATTTTTCATGTGTGGATCCTTAATTTTAAGATTTATACCTTTAACTTATTTTGTATCGATATTTTACTAGTAACACCGACGACGCATCAAATTAAAAGCGTTTTTTATATTTGAAACACTGACACAATATCGATACGTGTGATTAAATTGAATTATATAATTTTTTAAATTATTTATGATATCAAGATAATAGTGTCGGTGTATATGTCCGGTGTTCGAGTTTGTATTATTGTTTATCCCTATTTTGAATTTGATTTATGAAAGTCAAAACTTTTAGGTTAATCAATTTTGATGAGACATAGATTACATGTAAAATACATCATTCTTGATAGGAGGGTACGTAACTATAATTTTAAAACATGGTACTTATGTGCCACGTGGCATGATATAAGACTTGTGGGCTAATGTAAGAGCAGTGGTTGGAAGGGTTAGGGTATATATTTATACAACCTCCTTGGCTAGGTAGCAGCAAATAGCCTTTGCAAGAGGAGAGACTGTCAATTTTAAGTTTTTAACCAAATTAGCAACAAATCATTGTTCTTTAAAATCTTCATTTTGAAAAGGCAGTAGTATATTTTTAACCTTTAGATACAATATTGATTCTATATTATATGCCAGTGATGCCACTGTGTTTTAGGGTCACAATGCACAAAATGTATGTTTCAATAGTCATGATCATGTGATCAAGTAGGTGTATGAATTTTGGGCACATGACTATCAGTGAGTGATAATATTGTGAAGTCTCCAATTGGTCTAAGTTGTGAGTAAATGGTTTTGAAAACGGTTTTTCTACAATCATATGGAGTGAGATTTGGAATAATAAGAATCTTCCCTATGGAATAGACTTGTAATGATGGCTATCTATTCTATCCTCATTTTTGGTAAACGAAGAAAAAGCTGAACCCATGTGGTGCCTTCTAATTTGGAAACTTTTCTTTCCCACTATCTTTTTCAATTTCCACTGTAAAATAAATAAAATCAATGCTATGATCTTCTTCTATTGTTTGTTTTTACTTGTTTCTACTTTTTAGTTGTTAATCCACTCTCCTTAGGTAATTTTTACTGTATTTACACTAATTAAGAAAATAAAACGGGTACTAAATTTCATTGTTACTTTTTAATTAATTAATCAATTATAATAGTAGTAATAATCCAATACAAGGTAACTTTATAAAATAAAATAAAAAATCCAATACAAGGTAAGGTCCATTTATTTAATATTTTTGGTAAAAATGATTTGGAAGGAGTTGTTATTTCTATAAAAATAAAATAAAAAATTTAGCTACAAAGGAAAATAATTTTATAAGTTTTTTTAACAAGGAAAATAATTTTATAATTTTCTTTTATCAAGAAATAATTTTATAAGATAAAATCACCTAACATGTTTTTTCCTCAAAAAACACCGTTACAGCTGTTGGGTGTTAATCAAACGGGATATTATTAATCTATTATACATCCTCAAAAACAAAAACAAAAATTAATCTCTTATACAGCATGCCTAATTACCATTTAGATTAAAGTCATCACAACTTTATATATGCTTATAAAAAAATATATTCCTTGTGGTTATTTTCAGATTAGTTTTGTTCTTCCTACTTTTATTTATTTAGTGAAAATCTTATCCAAACATTGTTTACGTCATACAAACCAATGAAATGCCTTGTAGTTTTACCAATGTTTCTAGTATGATTCTGTGGTTGTTTGTTTTCTGCAATTTTCAGTCTTCGATACCTTCAACTTTAAGTTTTTTTAGTCAAGGTATCATGTGATTCAAAGCAACAATGTTAATTTTAGTAACAGCATCAAATATCATGAATTTTATATACAGAGACACATATATGTTACAACATTTATTTTACCATATACTAACCACAAATCAGAATTATTATTATTTGTTTTCAATTTTTAGAAGTTTGTTTAGGATATCCAAAGTTGAAAATAAATGTAAACAGTATGTTCCTTTCACAATCATTTTTTCTTGCTAAAATCTTTTACCGTATCATTTCATAACCGCCCTATCCCTAATCCAACCTTATCTATGCATGATTCTTCATCAATTAATACATTGTAAAATTTGTCTTTTGCAAGTTGCAACTCAACCATTGATGTTTGACTATGCATATAATCTGATTCAAGATGAAGTACAGCAATATTTAAGAGATAAAATCTAAATCCGTTATATCATTAATTCCTTAAATAACATGAAGGACAGAATTAATTATAGTAGTATAAGCTAAACTTAAATTACTTATTGAAGAAAAATTAACTTAGATTTGACCAAAGAAAACACTTAGATTTTTTTTATTCAAATTTCAATCCTTTTGTTTTACTCCTATTTTTTAACAGCCAACTCAAAATTTTATTGATAATAAAGGTGGAATCAAGCACAAGAATGGGGGTTGTATTACACACTAACTTATTTTTTTTCACAATTATAAACTTTGTACTTACCACCACAAAATTAAAACATATGTACTTTGAATATATCACTCAATTGTACTATGATATTTTGATATTAAAAAAAAATATAAAAAAATAATAAAATTGTACTATGTAGTATAATAACAGTTTGAATTTGAATTTAAGTATCAAGAATGAAAAATGGAGCTAGTATAACTGCTTACATGGCAGCAATTAATCTCAACATATATACACTCCAAGTTTGATTTTTTGATAGTGGCACAAACACACAAGTACAGTGTTACTCCAACACACACATACACATAAATCCTAGGATACCATTTTCGATTCTTGAAGGATAAATTGGAGAAATGCTTTAGGTAGAGTGCTCAAGTACAAATCCGAAAACCAAAATAAAAATTGAATCAAACTAAATTAATTTTGGTATAAAATTTAGGTTTAAATGCATTTTGATCCTTTTAAAAAAAAGTTTTGTCCCCCTATTTTAAAAATTGTTTTTTTATCCCATAACTTTTTTTGAAATTTTGGTCTCATCTCGTTTTTGAATTAATTTTTAGTGATATTGTTATGATGCGGCAACGATTATTAAACAAATATTTGCTTACAACATAGATATTCAATGTGTCACAATAAACATTGTCATAAATAAATAGATCAAGTCATAAAAAATGACAAAAATTAAATGAAGGACCGAAATTCATAAAGAAAAAATAAAATAAAATAAAATAATGGGACCGGACCGAAAAAACAATTTTAAAAATAGGGATCAAAACTTTTTTTTAAAATAAAAAACCAAAAACACGATGGATTATGAGTAAAAAAAAAACACAATGGATTATAGTGTGAGAGTTCAAAACAACTAAGCCTAGAAACTAAATGGATTAGATTATCCAAAGACAACTCTTTTAAAAGGAAATGATAAGAAAAATAATTCCGACAAAACAAATATAATCCAACAATAATTCATTTTTAATAATTCTCTCTTCAAAAGATTCATATGGATGATGGTGGTGAACATGGTGGATCATATGTGAATCAAACAAGAGTGAAACAAATTTAGCAGTGGAAGACTACAATATTACGTATGCGCGCCGCTTCTCTTGCTAGCTTTAACAGGTGGGTCCCACAGTGGTCCTCGTACTACTTTGTGTCAGGGCAGGTAGAGATTTCAGTATATGGGCGGCTCAGCTGAGGAGAGAGTGAGTGAGGGATGAAAGAGAATGGCCACTTGTCATGATTGGATTGGTTGTAATTAGAGTGAGAGAGGGAAAATAGGGTTTTTGTGTTGCTTGGATTGAGCAAACATGGGTAGATTCTCGAGTTTCTGAACCTTTGATCATTTTGCATGGAAATTACATCATTGGCATTTGGGATCACTTAACATGTTACTGATCTTCCTATATGTTGTGTTTGTAGCTTTCTGGTGGTGTGGGGTGGCCCTTCCCTAGGTCTGTTTTGATACTTGGTGTGGGGACCACTTTACACCTATTAAGCTAGGTTACTACCCTATAACTCCTATAATACTACTAGTACTAACCTTCCAACCATCTCTTGCATTTTCTTTTGCCAATGCTCCCACCTCCAAACCCATATCATAATCTTGTTTGCCCCTTATCCAAGTTACAAAGGGTAATAGTGTTTTTTCCTTTGTAAAGATTTACCTCTTTAAGAAATTTTCGATTTGGAATTCGTCCTTGGATTTTATTTTATTTTTTTGACCTTTATGGCAAATTCGTCCCCTATAATTTGAGAAAATTTCAGTTTACCCCCGTAATTTGAGAATATTTTGGCTTACCCCTGATAATTTGAAGAAATTTCAGTTTATCCCATGCAAGATCATCGATTTTGAACAGTCAAATGACCTAGGGGTATACAAGAAGAAAAAAATTACAATAATGAATTTCTAACCGAAAATTTCTTAGGAGGTAAATCGAAAATGACATATTTTACAAAGGAAAAAAAACACTATTAACCAAGTTACAAAATAAGCATTTTGCATTATTGGCATGGAAAATGATTTTTTTTTTTTTTGGCGTATACTTTGTCATGGTATAAGTTAATTATGGATACTAATGTTATTAAGTAAATTATGTTTGTAACTTGGATTTTTATTTTTTGTTACACTTGGATATATGTTTTTGGATACTAATGTTAATTTTGGGTGTATATATGTTTTTTTTTAATTAATTAATGTGTCGACTATAGGTAAACAAAAGGAAGCATATATTATATGTCTTTGGAGTTGATTTTAACAAGTGAATAAGGATATTGAAAAGGAAAACTAAAGTGCCCCACAAAGAGGTCTCATATAAATACGCCCTAGAAATATATTTCATAAATATAGAGGAATCCACCTTCTGAAATAAAGCATTCCTTTGTTGTTTTCTAGCAACAAAAAGGGATGGTTTAATGAGGTAGAGAGACAGTGAAGTGGGGAAGGTAAGCTAAACTAATACAACTTGTTTCTTTGTAAAGATTTGCCATAAAGAATGGAAGAAGTTAGGGTAACTGTTGGTTCTTGCTTTATGCAACTTGTGAAGGGTCCAACCATTTTACTACTAAAGAGCAAAAAGATCCATCCCTCTTCAAACCTCCTTTCCCTCACATATCCATATTCCAATAAGACAATATTCACAAACAAGGACCACACTACTCAGATCATTATTTAGAACTCAATCTCAACTGAGATTTTCTCTGCTACCTTTCAGTCTTTCATTTTACTCTTCAGCCCTCATCTACCATCTTGAATTGACACTTTTGTCCCTCACATATATACTAGATTCATGTTTGGATTCCCTCTTGTAAGTTAATCTTTGTTTGGTCACAAGATCAAATGAATAGTGCCAAGAGACATACATATGAGAAACATGTTATCTATTAATAATATAAAAAAATTTATTCTACTTTTTTGTTGATGTTTGTTACTTTTTTGTGTCTAAGCACTATGTATTTGGTCTTATGATCATGTAAAATTAATTTTGACGGGTTTTGATATATGTTTGATATTACAGTGGATTGGACAAAATTATGATGGCACCGTGATTCCTCCAAAACAAATACTTGGTGTTTTGGAATAGATTTGATTTTTTTTTTCACTGAAAATAGATTCTAAGTTTTTTTTGTCAATAAAGAATAGTTTCTAAGTTAAAGCTATGATTTATAGTGTTTTTTACCTTGAAAAGTAGTATAACTTCAAATTATTCTTAAGTGCTTTTATGTAAATGTGTCCAAAATGATTATTTATATACATCGGTTGAAATCAATTTTATAAGAAGAAAAAGAAGAAGAAGAAAAAGTGTACTGCAAAACCAAAACACACAATATACAAAATGAATAATAATGATATAAAATTAAGGGTTGCATACATATTTGGTCTCTATAAAATTCTAATTTTTTTAAGTTTAGTCGATTTCTTTTTGCAATTTTTGTCCCTATCTCATTCATTTTTACAAAAAAAAATAAAAATACAATAATATTATTTTTTCGCCCCCTACATCTAATCTCTAAATATAAAAGAAAATAATTATTAAAGTTGGACAAATTTTATGGAATGAATAAATTTCAAAACTAGTAAATTTTATAGGACTAAAAATATATTTAATTATACAAATAATTAAAAATCGTGAATTTTATTGGACACAATTATTTAATGAAAGCAACAAGACCATAGAACTGCATGTATGTGCTACTTACTTATCTAGTGTAATGATCTGGACCATTCATGAATGGTATAGGATCAAAGAGTTGGGTTGTGTGAAATGTGTTTGTGAGTACTATAGAGCATATAAATTCATTAATTGTAGAACGTACATAAGAGGGAGTACTGTTTTTTAGATGCATGAAGATGTCACTGTCACCTGGTAGTTGCATTGGTCCTGGAAGCAAGAAGGAAAACAATTACAAAACAAAAAGAGCAGACATAAAAGCAATATGTGTCTGATACATGTCCCACACTACACTCCCAGTAAATAAAACCCACAGATGCAGATCAGGTCTCTCGGCTGTCCTCCAACTGCAACCCACACAACAGTTTTAACAGACCATATATACGTATATATGTACATAAATGCTCATTGTAAAAACCCATGTATGCTATGCTATACACAGGTCTAGTCTTATTCATCAGGACTAAACAATTAAGTTTCTGCCTTTTAATTAAGTTTCTTATCTTACTCACCTTAGGGCTTGCTGGACCCTAGTTTGGGTTTTCATCAAATTATTTAATGGGATTAAATATACTTTTCATTCTTACAAAATGCACTTTCAAGTTTATGCATTTGGATTGTACAATTCAGATATGCAAAATGCATTTTCAGGACTTGAAAAATATGCATTTTAGATTGTACAATTTAGACATGTAAAAAGTTCTCATAATGGTCCAGATTAGTCGATTTAGTCAAATCTCACCCGGATTGTGTATAATCCGGAAGAGGCAAAGTTGGAAGGAAAAAAAAAGATTTGAGGGATTTTGAAAATGTAGCGAGGGTGGAGAAATATTTGAACTATTGTTGAATCGAAATGAAATGTTGAATCAAGTTGAGTTGGACTTTGTTATTTATGTTGTGCATTATTTACCTTTTTAGTACTTATGTATGTATTTATTGGTCATCTGATTCAAGCTTCAATTCGTAATTGAATCAATTTAACCATATCCCAAATGTCTTTTACTTCGGTCCAATTTTTAAAACACACGTAAAAAAGGTGGTGGTTCTCAAGTTCAATAAGCTTTTGCGAAGAAAACAAGAAGTTAAAAACAAATTCACTCTAATGAGTGCAAAAATTCATGATGAGTTTGACGAAATCACAAAAAGCTGCTGTATTTTTACAGCTAATGGTAGCTTCATGATTTCCGTAAACTAACCATGATTTCGAATATACACAACAAAAATGAGTTCCAACCTACTTCATTCGAGAGAAGAGAGTATGGGATATATGAATCTCAACACGAGATGCAGTGGACCCCGTTCGTAGTGTATGAATAGAACCTAACCTAACAAATTCAGCGTCAGCTGTACTCGTAATTTTCTGGTGCAAATTCAATGGCTTCTACAATCTATATTAAGTCACATTAAAAGCATCTTCTCATCAATGCTGTGACACTTCAAAATTCTATTTAGATTGAGATATATCAATCTACAAATTCAGTTGGATATTATTTTTGCTGAGATTGGTTGTTAAGAGTTTGTCATGCTTCTTCATAACTCTAGAGGTATATGACAGACCTCTTTTACCTCATTACATGACAGAACCTTCATTTAATTCAATTCAATACTACTAAAATTGGTTGTACACTATAGCCCAGTGCTCCAATATAAATTCACTTTAAATACATGATAATTTTTCAATTCATAAAATAATAATTCTTCTGTGGAGAATCAAATGAAAAAACATCTTCAAAAATAGAATTTAAAAATTAATTTTAAGTTAATCCCCTTCTGAGTAGTGGCGAGGCCATTCCATAAAAGTCAAACACACAATATTGACTTCGTTCATTCATTATATTATTTTTTTTAAAATGATAATGAAAAGGTATGGAAAAAATACATCATGTTACATATATACAAAAAAAATTACAATAACTATGTAGTGAAACAAAATTTACTGCTTGCTATGGCTAATTGGCAATCTAACTGGTTAGGTATCAACTGCGGTATTAGCGAATGCTACCCTTTTAGGGAGAATAAATGATGCGCACAACATCTATTTTCCAGGTGCAACAAGCCGTACCCGTCGCATGTCCACGTTGACTGCCACTTCAAGCAATGCAATTCTTATTCGCTGCATCACAGGGGCTTTGTTAGAAAGTAGTCTTTACTGCAAATGTTTACAAAAAACTAGCCTAGCAGTCAAATTTTGGGTGGTTTGTGAATAGACTTCTCAAGTTTAAACTAAGTAACCACAGAAATATGCATATAATATATCAGCGACCAACCTCGTGAAAATCAAATTCTGGATCTTCTGCTTTGGAGAATCCATAAACATGGATCATTGGATAAGTAAATTCCCCATCCTTAGGTCTATCTATGTATATTCCTCGAAATGCGTCTGCAGGGGAAGCAAAACATCCAAAGATTAAATTCAGCAATCCAGAAATTATAGCATGCTGAAAAATTGTATTGGATTTGTGGCATATAAAACAATATTTAACAGAAAAAGAGAGGTCCTATAAGAATAGGGTACCTAGAAATTCTGCAGCATCATTCGGCAAGTTCATAACCACTTGTGTGATGGAGTGAGCTTTATCACTGGCAAACATAGCCTTAATAAACCTTCTTCCATCCATATTAAAAACCTAGAACAATAAACAATGTTAGTTGGTAGAAAATTCCATTGAGAAAAATAATGCTGCCACATGCAGATTCAAATGCAACTTCGTCCTTGTTTCTTTGTTATGCTTCATAGTTCCATATGTGGAGAAAAATCATTCACAGCAATTTAAACCTAAGCATAAATGATCTACATAAATCCCAAAGAAAATGTGAAAAAAAAATTAATTCATGATAATAACAAGAAACAGCATATGCAAATCCAAAATGTAAGCCCCTTTGGTACATACTTTTTCTTTGTGATCGTTTTATGTGTAAAAGTTGAAAAAAAGGTAAAACCAACTTCAAGAAGATGCTCACACAACATCAAGCATACCTTAATCTTCTTCTCGAGTTTGTTTAGAACACTATTTCTTTCCAGATACTCGACTGCATAAGGGTTCAAGTCATTGGCAAAAACGCGCTTAACTATCTTCGCTGCAGATATGGCAAGGGGACCAACTCCAGCGAAAACATCGCCTGTTAATTGAACATAAAATGATGTTCATGTTACATGTGCAAGCAAGCCACGAATACTTTTCAAAATAAATGATAAATGAACAGAAGAACATTCTTTAACAATTCAATAACCACATATACAAATGTAAGTTATTGCGAGTGAAAAAAGGTTAAGAAATAGAAATCTGGACACTTTGTATTGGGGTTTATGGAGGTCTATTAATTCTTGCTTTCTTTTTTATCTAGACTTCCTGCATTAAAATAACTTGTAATTCAAATCTCTAGTTGTGTGACTTCTAAAAAGTGCTAGCGCAGACTTGCCATTCGCTGCATTAATCAAGAAAGCGAGTCAAAACAACCAAGTCCTAACATGCCTCATGGATTATTATTTTCCCTGGTCAACCTTGTATGTCCCAACATCTACAAGTCTCAAGTAGTTTCTCTATAATATATATATATATATATATATATATATATATATATATATATATATATATATAT
>Ga0099826_10002852_pt1 | contig 11417 bp, 4 predicted proteins | sample Mtrugardesep15_FD_76830 | JGI IMG/M metagenome (GOLD analysis project Ga0099826, IMG submission 76830) | Root nodule microbial communities of legume samples collected from California, USA - M. trunc garden sep15 | ecosystem: Host-associated > Plants > Roots > Nodule | place: USA: California...
ATATATATATATATATATATATATATATATATATATATATATATATATATATATATATTACCATTTGATGAATGGCGAATAACTACAATTCTCTTCAAAACGGTAGTTAATTGTCGTTCGTTACTTTTTAAATCGGTTAGATTGCTTTTTAAATCGGTTTAATCAATTTTAAAAGTTTCCCAAACGATAATTAATTGTTGTTAGGGATATATTTCGTATTTTGAGATGTTTGTGAGCAATTAATAGGTGCCTTAAGAGCAATTTCTTCTACTTTTAAGTTTTTGGTGATAAGTAAGACCTGAATTTTAACCCAAAAAAAGGGCCTAAGCCCAAAAGTTTTACCGTTTAAATGAAATTAAATTCATTTTTAAATTATAATTATCAAACATGAATCAATTTTTAATCTCGACTCTTTTATCAGTTCTATCAAAATTTGAAACAAATGGAATAGAGATCAAAGAAGTCACCTTTTTCAAGCAAAAATTATTTTGAAACAAAGTTTGTACGCCAAATCGGGTGATCTATCAACAATAAACAAATATGACAGTTTATAGATCAAATGTCAACTCAATCTTGAGGATGGAAAAAAGATTTTCATAGATAAGTCTCAAAGCAAAGAAACATTGTACCCATGGTGGGTGATGATCAATGCAGTTGAAAATTTCGTCTTAATAATATCATTCGTACATCTAATCAAACAATAGAACAAATCAAATATATCAAATATTATATATTTAATTTGAAAATTAAATACAATTTAGATAGATCTAACCTTTGTGCGGTAAATTCCGCACACCCTGCACCAACAAAGTACGATTAAATATGTATAAACGAAGAAGAGATTGTGTGAGGGAAAGAGGAAATCTAGAAAATTTAAATTTAAGACTTTTGTAATGCAGTTGGTTTGAAAATAGTTAATCAATTAGTTTCAAGTAATGTATATGAAATTTGAAAACTAAATACGATTTATATAGATCTAACCTTTGTACAAAAAAGTGGGCGAACCCTAGACCAGTCAAGAGTGACCCTGCTTGAATAGTGTGTGATTGAATATGTATAAACGGAGAAGAATGTGTGTGAGGAAAAGCGAAAACCTATGGAGTATAAATATTTCAGATTCTCGTAACGCGTCTCATTAAATATATTTTTTGAAGGAACATTAAAAAAAGTTTGTCAACATGTTAAAATAAAAAAAAACGACAACAAAAAAAATACTAAATTTAATTAAATGATTAACGACAAATAAATATGTGTCTCGTGTATGAATCGTATGGGTCAAAGACTTCTTTATAGACTTGTTTTCAAAAGCAAAACGTTAAAAAATTGAAGTTTGAAAAAAATATAGTTAATGTATTATAGTTATTCTTTTTTGATAAGTCAAGAGCAAAATGATATCAAAAAGAATATTGTTCAACTAAGTTGCTACCCTACTCTAATATTTTGTCAATTGCTCATATATATTATTATAAAAAGGGGAAAAATTACATAAAAAATAGGGGGATATAAAACCTGACTCAGTCAATCCATGTGAGTCAACCCTAACAGGTAATACATAAAAGAACAACACAGTGGATCCAACCCTAAACAATTATAACAAACAAACACCATAAACGATAGACGTTTGTGAGTACCAAGTGGGTCTATAATTTCGCGAATGAACCGATCGTCAACACGAAATCGGATCATGTCCCATCAACTTCCTGCAACAACGGCAACAAGCATTAACGACTCTTTCGAGTCCACATAGTCCCATGTCAATCAAAAGGATGACTAGGATATGAGAAATGACAAATGAATCGACCACCAACACAGACAATTCACGTATCATCAGCCTCTTGAGACAACACAACATGCATAACAGCTCTTTCGAGCCAAGCAAACCAAATTGCAAAAACCATATTTGAGACATCAAACAACATCCGGACAAACACAGTGACGACAAAGTTTTGAATCACAGTAACATTAATTAGTGCAGTGGCGGCATCCAAAACATAGTGAAACTGCAGATCTCAACATATCTAAAAAGAAACTAGATATCAAAGCAAAACACACAACCACTACCCAACAGTCTAGAACACCTTGTAGAAACCTTCTCAAAACCCAGGTAAGTCACCATAAACGAACATGCCTCCTCAGTCTTGAGATCAAACATACAACCAACCAATCAAAACCCAAAACAGATCGAATATGAAAAGCGGTAAGGCTTTACAACCACCACTAGAACAATCACCCAACACGACGGAAGACGCGACGACGTTGTAACATGAACGGGGTGAATCACAACAGTAACATAAACCAAAGGTTTTAGAAGAAGCAAAAAACCACTTATTTACCAGGGGCAAATGTAATCTTCCTAGCCTAACCAGCTACCACCGAAGCGGCGTCTTGGCCACCGGGAGGACTGGTTCCAGTGTTGCAGAGAAAGGATTTCGTCGCACCACCAGGATGAAAGTCTACACGGTGAAGGAATTTGTTGTTGAATTTGGGGGTGTAAGGTCTCATTTATAATTAGTGTATTAAAATTGTTATCATTCTTATGACAAAGATATTATAAAAACACTAATTTTAACTATCTTTTCAGTCACAAACATTTGTCTCGTGTATAATTTTTATGATTAAATTATAAATAGTATATTAAATATTATTTTTATTTTTATTTAGAGGGTTAATATATGTTTACGCCCCTGTAATATTAGCGATTTTCAGTTTACCCCCCTGTAAAAAAAAATTGGTTAGATTCCAACCCTGTAATTTGAAGATTTTTGGTTTTGGACCTTCATAACTTTTGACTGTACAAAATCGATGATATGGTAGGGGGATAAACCGAAATATCAATGATATGGTAGGGGGTAAATCAAAATTCTATCAAATTACAGGGGGCAAAAGTAACTTAAATTTTGTAATTTGATGCCATGAAGGTTCAAAATAAAAAAATCTTCAAATTACAGGGTTGAAATCTAAACAAATTTTTTTACAGGAGGATAAACCGAAAATCGCTAATATTACAGGGGCGTAAACATATATTAACCCTTATTTAGAAGACAAAGAATTAATCAATTGCTTAATGACAAATAATTGTTCGGTGCATGAATTGTACACTTCAACGATACTCGTTCTTCTTTAAAAAAAACGATACTCGTTATTGACTCGTTTAGATAAAAATAACATGAAAATAATGAAGTCTACGAAAATTATAATTAGTATATTGTAATTTTTTGATAAAGCTAGAAAAATGCATTAAAAGAATAAAAGGAGAGTACAATATTGGAATTAGTATATTGTAATTATTCTCTTTATTATATCAAAGATATTGAAAAATATTTACTTAGTTGAAGTAATTATGCAGTGACAAACATTTATCCGTTGTATGATTGTTATAATAAATTATAATTACTATATTATAATTATTCTCAATTTTATTTAGAAGATATAAAAAAAACTAAATTTAAATACTGATTATTGATAAACAAGTTGTCTTGTGTGTGAATTATCCGCGTCACGTCATTATTTAGTGACTCATATCTTGAAAAACAAATTGAAAATAATGAAGCGTAAAAAAAATTAATTGGTAAATTATAATTGTTCTCTTATTTATGTCGAAGATATTAAAATAAACACTAATTATTTATAATTCTTTAGTGACATATTTTTCCCACGTATGATTTTTATTAAAAAAATTATAATTAGTATATTATTATAATTATTTTCATTTGTACTTATACACACAAAAAATTAATTGTTTAGTGAAAAACAATTGTCCCGAGTTGCGATTGTAACTTTGAATGATACTCTTTAGTTACTCGTTTTCAAAAAACAATATGGACACAATGAAGTCACATACAAAAAAGAAGACAAAGTTGGAAAATAACAGTTTCTCACTTTTTGAATGAATGAAAATGTGCAAGAGTTTTTTTTTACACAAGAAAAAAAGGTTTTTATTTACTTAATATTGTTTTTGTGTTGATTATTTATTTTCTAAAGTATATAATAGATGTTTAGTAGACGCCTAGACGGGTATATAGATTATAGATGATTAGCAAATTATTTATCGACTAATGTATTAAATAGAAGAGAGCCATGATATTAAATATTTACACGTAACTCTTGCTAACCAAGAAACCAGTTGCCGCCTTCCACCTTCACCCCACTTAGATCTGGTTTTTCCTTCTGACGGATTGTCATTGCCTCCTTCTTAACTCGCAACAGTTTTGTTGTGTGCTAGTTCCAGTTTTCTTGGTGCTGAGTGTGATGAACGTGTGGCCCGTGTGTTGAGAACCTTTTCACGCGTCGGAGGATTTAGATGATTGAGCTTGAAATGGTTGTGTTAGCTTACCTTTCTTTGATAAAGTGAGTTGTTGGTAGTGGATTCGTTATTGTGTTGGCGATCGGGTTCCCTACCATTATGCAAAGGTTCGAATTAGTATGAAGTTGTATATTTGTTCGTTCTTGCTTCGTGTGCATCACTCTTGTTTTTGTAATTTGGTTTTGGGTCCGCACACGGGCCTGCTAAATTGTGTTGGTGGTGCATGTTTATGTGTTTGTTGTTTTTGTACCCTTTTCGGCTGGACTGTAACACTCCTTAAATTGTTTTTATTGCTTGTCTGTTTTTTGTTGTCTCTCAGTCAGATTTATGTCTTCCCAGACTTTTGTAACCTTTTATTTTAATATATCTAGGGTTTGCATATGGTTCTTCATTCACTCCTTTTTTACATAAAAAAAATGATGTAAACCTAAAACAAGATGACAAACCACATAGACCCAAACCTCTTAGTTAAGAAAAACCTGTTCTAAATGAAAATTGAGCCTAAGTTGCAATGGGCAGTAGTGTATTCAATCGTTGCAAATAATGCACAATAAAATACTGGCTATCATCAAATCCAATGATTGAGTAAGACCTACTTTGAAATTTGTCTAATTCACATGAGTTTTGTTGTAATTGTGTATGTAAACTATTCTTTTATGATAAACGATTTTATGAGATGTCCCAGCAATGCTGGAATTTTAAAACTCATATTTTTTACCAAAATTTTAGAAAACGAGGAAGATATACCCACTGTTTAATTTTTCAACAAACCTCGACTGCCACCAAAATTTAAATTGTATGTATCATGTATATATATATGTATTTTTAAAATATGAGCTGGTTTGATTATTGATTTGGACATGGTTGAACAAAAAAATTGCACAACCCTGAATGTGTGTGGTTTGTTAGTTTTTTTTATTTTGCCGGGTTTGAACCGGACCTTGCATATTTTATACATTGTCCATACCAACTGAGTTAATTAGTTGACGAGACGCATCGTTAGTTAGTTAGTTATGATACACCAAGTGTAAATCAAACGACTTACACCAAATCTCAATCCTTAATTTTAATTGATCCTTTTGTTCAAATTATGTAAAAAAAAACACATCCGTGGATCTCATTTGAGAGTTTGGTACCTTAGAAATCAATTATGATTTTGGAATAGCAAAGATACTTGGTATCTCAATTCTTTTAGAGTTGCCACCTAACAAAGACTTAAAGGGGTGTTGGCCCTAAATCTCAAAACAATTAGTGGTGTAGAATCCAAAGTACAGAATTGAGGTTTGCTTGATTATCTCCGAGATGGTAAGGCTTTTCCTTTCATACAAGAAATTTTCGAATGAGATCTCGGATCAGCTGCAATGTGTTTATTAGTTTCTTTTATTGATATAATTTAAACCGTGACATCAATTAAAATTAAGGGTTGAGATTTGGGATAAGTCTTTTGACTTACATGTTATCAATGCATTCTAACTCTCGTATATAAGTTAATTATCATTTGTTCTCATTCTATCTTTTAAAGTTATGGAGTGAAAATTTTGTTGGAAAAATGTTTTGAATAAAAAAACCAGTATATTTTAATGAGAAATTTGGTGACCAGGTTTGATTTTTTGTCCCTTAAAAAGAAGTTTGATTTTTTGTGGCCAAAATATATGCTTTTTTGAATTTATTTTCAGTTGAGAAAATATTTCAGTTTCATTTTTTAGGAAAACCATACTCAAATTTATCTACTACTATTTAAAATCAGCTTAGATTATTTACAAATGAGTACGCTTTTTGTATAAGGTCTCCATGTTGATACAATATGGATTTATACTTCTTCGAACTATATAATCTGAAATGTGTCAAATTTTCATCCCTTATTTCATGGGTATAATAGTCATTATCTCTCCTTAATCAATTTCAAGCATCTCCTAAATAGAATAATTAATACCTATATAGTGTAGTAGTAGTATCTTTTTGTTTTCCTTCTGACAGAATAATAATTTACACGGTTCAATTCTTTGAGACTCTCCATTCCTCACTTAATTCTTTGAGACTGTCTCCACCAAAACACAACCATCCATCTTCTAAGCTGAATCATGACTTCTTTTTTTTCATTTCCATCGGCCACTTCTTGCATGCTACGTGTATTTTGAGAGATGAATAAACTTGGATTGATGTGGTTTCTACGTTCATAGCTTACTAGCTCTATGTCAATATTCATCTTTGTATTTTTATATTTAATTATCACTCAACGCAATTTTTATGAGGTTTTGATGCAGAATCAATTTATGTATTTTGAAAGAGAAAATTTGAAAGAGAAGGAAATGATCAATGCATTGAATTGGTCATGAAGAGTAAAAGTTATGTTTCCATGGTTGTAAGTTATTACTTATTCTTCATTTCTGATTGAAGTTGTTTTGAAATGAGATTTTTGAAGGTCTATCAAATGTGATTTGTTGTTAACTATGATTGTGTGCATGTATTGGAGTCAAGACTTTGTTTAAGGTATAGCACGCTTATCTGAAACCAAATGTTTTTACTATGATTTTCGAACGAAATTATTAATGATATCCACTTTGTTTTGATCAGATTTTGGCAGAATCGGTGTTCGGATTGAAGGGAGGGAAATGCTTGATTTTACTTCATAGTTTCAACTTTTCAACAAGTCAGGGGATTGTACTATTGTTTTGTCACAAATTGAATATTGTTAACATTTTCTTTCATGCAAGCATTGGTAGATATTACATTTCTTTATGCATAATGTTTTGGGTCATTTTTTCTCCCAATTGTCAATTCTAAAGAGTCATAGTGGCATGGAAGTTTACTTTAATCTAGGATATGATCTTTCTCTTAAATTTGCAGATATTATTATAAAAAATTACCTTTAGGTATTATTAAAAGCATTACATTAACTCTAATTTTCATTTAATATTTTTAGGTATTTCATAACATGATCAATGCAATGGTTTTTTATATAACTACTGCAATGTAACGTGACCTGTGTGAATGCAAGGGTCTTTTACTAGTTTTAATGAGAAATTTGGTTCTTTCAAAAAAAAAATGAGAAATTTGGTGACCAGGTTTGATTTTTTGTCCCTTAAAAAAAAGTTTGAGTTTTTGTGGCCTAAATATTTGAACATGATTGTGTGTGATTTATGCTAACGTGAATAAGTGTTGTGCCATGTTCAATTTCTATGCTTTGTTAAATTTATTTTCAGTTGAGAAAATATTTCAGTTTCACTTTTTAGAAAAACCAGACTCAAACTTATTCAAAAAAATAATAATTATGCGGCAAGAATTTTATTGTTACGTTGGATTGGTTTGTGTTTCAAAATCAGCTTAGATTTACAAATGAGTACGCTTTTTGTACATACTGGTAAGGTCTCCATGTTGATACAATATGGATTTATACAATTCAAACACATATTTTACTTCTTCGAATTATATAATCCAAATGTGTTGAAATATTATGACCACCATTATGGTTAAAACCCGGTCTAATGGAGGGTTCAACACGTTTCAGATTATATAATCTGAAAAGTTTAGTTTGTTTTTTGGATTATATAATCCGAAAGGTTTTGAAATAGAAAGGTTTTGAAACAGGAATTACAATAGTTTAATGGCAAAACACATGGATTTTTTAGTTTTTAGATGATTTGGATTATTGTGAAATAGTATAAAATGCTTCGAATTATATAATCCAAACAAGGGGCAACTGAAATTTTTTGAAAGCACGCAAGAGATGAGTAGGGTTGAAAAGAAATTCTCTAATTTTAGAGCCTGTATTTAACTAGGATTTTTAAGCCCAGCCTGATAACACGAACCAGTTAGGACCTGCCCTGAACAGGTTTGGTAGTCCGTTTTGACGGCTCTTGAAAAATTTCTATAGAAAAAATAAGTTTTATTTATGTTTTGGTAATCGAGCTGAAATCAGAACCAAGAATGTAGGAAGTTTTTCTTATAACTTTCTGAAGAAAGGCAGCCAGCCTTCATCTTAGCAACTCAACCAACCATACATACAGAACTTAACATTTTTCTGAACAGTTGAAGCAGTAGCAATGTTAGATCAGAGGATTTCTGCAACACAAACAAGTTCAGAAATTTAAAACAGTTCACTCTACATGTCTCCATCCCAATCCCTAAACAGTTCACTGTATGTTGTGACTATCTAAGCAGTAAAGACAGACAACTAATTCAGTTTGCAACTCTCTACATTGGTCTTAATCTAAATAAAAAGCTATAACAGTTCACTGTAAGTTGTGACTGCTACACTCTGATTGACTACCATTAGTGTTCCTGCGGAAGACTTGTGAATAAGTCAGCTAAGAGCATAGTCTTTTCTGAAACTCCTAGACAAAGAAAAAGTAATCAATCCTGTTGAGTAACATTCTGGTAAGGTAAACTGCACGGCTCGGACCATTAGTAGACAACTACCAGAACAGGATATACGAGAACCTAGAACTAAAAACTGCAAGGACTAAATTTTGTCACGTCTACCTTTAAATATTCCATCTCTATTTGATATTGAACTTAGCTTGTTTGAATGCCCACATGTTACCTGAGAAATACAAATAAACAATTAGGAAAAAATAAATGTCATATTTTTGTATGATATGCAAAAAGGTAAGTGAAAGTGGTATAACCTTTTATACAGAGCTTTTACGTCTTCCCCTAACAACGGGCTCTCGAGAAATAGATCACCGCATTCTTTCACATCAAGTGTTTCAACTTCAAATGCGCGGTCACCACAATATTCATTCCATTCAAACCACATTTTTGAAATTAATTCCTTCTTGAAACAAGTATGGTGATCTTCCTCTTCTGGAGAATCAGCAGCTATCAAACGATACACAAAGACTTTCTTTTTCTGTCCTGGCCGAAAAGCACGGCCAATAGCTTGACGAGTAACAGATGGGTTGAGATGAACATCCAAGATGATGACACGGGATGCCCCAACCAATGAAATCCCTTCACCACATGCTTTGATTGAGCCAAAAAATATTTTTGCCTCGGGTGAATTGTTAAACTTCTCCATTGAAAACTCTCTTTGTTCAGCGGAAGATTCTCCTGAAATCACGAAGATTTCTTTTCCGAGACTCCAACCCTTCCACTTCATGGCTAACCTTTCCAAATATTTCAAAGGCAATAGATATTGACTGAACACCAGAAGTTTTTCCCCAGCTGATTCACATAGGTTCAGCATATTGCGAAAGAACTTTGATTTGACTCCATCTCTCATATCAAGGTCTGCTATAAAATCATCCATGATATGATCAGATATGGAATTTTCGTCACATTTCTCTGCAATTGGCTTCAACTTTGGGTGCAGATACACTGCACTGCCTACAGAAGAAAATTTGAACTTTCGAATATACATCTTCTTTGCTTTCTCAACTTCAATCTTCTGTCTGGGCGTAAGTTTGAGCACCACAGTGAAATCTACCAGGCCAGGAAGCTCGTCAAGAAAATCGCCTTTGTAGTAGTGAAGAACTTTACTGGTCATCTCACGCAAATCATGAATTACAGCAACCTTCCTTTTAAAATCTGGGTCCTTCTGTAATGTATTCTCAACCAAATCGTCAAAGCGTTTCACGCTAGGTATATGGACCCTAGCCTGAATGCGTCGGACGATAGGCTTAGACGTTTCCATCTTTAGAAACTTCGGCCTCACAAGATTGAGAACATTGAAAACCTCCCTGACATGATTTTGATAGAGAGTTCCAGACAATACAACTTTCCTAGGTGTTTGTACTTTGGCAAGAGACTGTACCATATCTGTATTCTCATTTCTTGGAGTGTGTCCCTCATCTAAAATGAGAATCGAGGGAACTTTAAGCAATATCTCTTGGCATGATATTGATGCATTGTTATTACTATTATCACACACAATGGAAGAAAACTGTTTGTATCCTAAGAAAAGGATACTTTTGTTATTCATCCATTGTTTTAACACCTCCAGTTGCTGAGATCTGCTGTCAGCCTTCACAGTGTATAGATCATAGAGTGGTATATCTTCCACTTGCCACGTTTGAAACTCTTTCTTCCAAGTCGACAATATTCCCTTGGGAAGCACCACTAGAGGTCGAGCATTAGGATACTTTCCTAGAAAACTTTGCATGAAACTGATAATCATGAAAGTCTTTCCTGATCCTGGAGCATGAGCCAGGATGCATCCCCCGGGATGGTCTCCCACCAAGTTTCTGACGAGAAAGTTGAATCCTTCAACTTGGTGCGGTTTCATTTGATTTGCATGTCGAGGATGGGCTGATATATCAGTTACCAAGAAATCTTCTTCAGCAATCTTCACTCCAAACGCATCAACTTTTTCTTTGGCATTCGACGAATCAGACATATAAGTCCTGGTGCTCCTTTTAACCTTCAACAAAATTGATACGGTAATAAATAACAATAACAATAAATCAGTTGTACACATTTGCTAGCCCCAACTACAAGTATAAATATTATTCCAGAACCTATATAATGAGAATTATGAAGAAACTGCTTTTCAAAGCAATTGAACCCATGCCATAATATGTCCTAATGTGCTATTATATTATTTTGGTTGGGTAAGAGGTTCCTGAATGTTTTACAAAGTTGAATCAAATCAAATAAAACCACCACTTTTCCCACAACAGATGTAGCACATCAAATATCTAAGTTAGAACTGTTTCACTCTTCATATTATTATGCCTTGTTGAAGCCTTCAACCTATGCATCTAATTTTAAGACACATACTTTAAAACTCAACTCATGCATTTGTGATGTTCTTAGAAGATTTATGACCAAAAAAACATTCATGCATAGACAACAATGCAATCTAACTTTAAGACACATACTTTAAAACTCAACGCATGCATTTGCGATGTTCTTAGAAGATTTATGACCAAAAAAGCATTTGTGCATAGACAAGTATCTAACCTTGTATTGAAACTCAAATATAGTTTCAATTCCTCTATCAATAACCCCACAAACACGACAAACATATCCAAGATCGTCTTTTAGAACAAAAGAATGATCACAGTCAGCATCTTCTTCCTCTTCTTCTTCGGGCGGAGGATCTGCAGAAACATCCTAGTAGGAGTACAATTAAACTAAATTAATCCCAAAAGAACTCTAAGAGATACTATGA
>Ga0099826_10002853_pt1 | contig 11416 bp, 5 predicted proteins | sample Mtrugardesep15_FD_76830 | JGI IMG/M metagenome (GOLD analysis project Ga0099826, IMG submission 76830) | Root nodule microbial communities of legume samples collected from California, USA - M. trunc garden sep15 | ecosystem: Host-associated > Plants > Roots > Nodule | place: USA: California...
AAAAAATCCATTAAAACACGAAACCTGAAATTTTGTAAAAAAAAAAAAAATAGAGACTAAAATTGAAAACAAAAAATTTAAAGGGACTAAAAAGCGAAGAATTTTTTTAGAAGGATTAAAACTTAAAATTATTATATTTAGAGAGACCAAAAACTTATCTTACCTTAGTTCAATTAAAACATTAAGATTTGCATAAATATTGAGATGATATTCAACATGAATAAAAAATAGCATTGTTGAAATTAAAATGTATTTTCGACCAAAATAATTGAACTTATAGTAAAATAATACTAATTCTTATTCAAGGGTCCTTTTTTTTAGTACATGGGTCTTTGTTAAATACATTAATGTACTTAACCTAATGAATAGTTATAGTGAATGTTTTTTTTAAGGAAGTTTATAGTGAATGTTTTTTTTAGGGAAAGTTTATAGTGAATGTTAAAATACATTTTTATAGTTTATAGAGAATGTTTTATACTAAAAAAAAAAATGTTACGCGCATTTTTTTATCTTAAATAATGTTAAAATGCATTTTTATAGTTTATAGAGAATGTTATATAAAAAAAAAAATGTTAAGCGTATTTTTTATCTTACATATATTATACATTGTCTATATCAATTGAGTTAAACTCACGATGACAATATCTATCCGTTTTAATCCAAATATGGTAGTCATGATGATTTTCATCTTATTTAAATTTAAATAATCATATTCTTATCATCTAAATTATGTCTATATGTGTGTTTATACACACACGAAATATAAGGTTGGTGAAACGACAAGTTTATCCATACATGAATTGTTTACTTAAACCATATAATTAACTTAAAAGCCATTTAATTTTGATCCTATGAATCATACTTGTTTGTACCTTGTTTAAATAGAATTATATTTCCATACACAAAAAACAGCTCTTCACACACACAGACATACTCTTCCAATATTAAGATCCTTTCATCACTGAGAGTGATAGCAGAAATTAAGAAAATTTCAGATTTAAGCTAGCTAGCTAGCCATGAAAGATCAGGCCTCAAGGGACACATGCCTATGAGTATGTATGATGCCTAAGATCCCTCCATCCTTTTTCCTCTTTTATGTACATGTAGTTTGTCTTTTTTTGGTAAATAATTGTTAGGAAATTAATGATTATAACTTTTGTCTATAAATTTTTTTTAAATAAGTTGAGTCCAGGTGGTGTGTTAGAGTCGGAGCAAAGTTTCATGGCTTACAGAATGTTAACATATGTACTTACATATTGTCGTTGTAATGTGTTAAATGTAAGTTAAAGTTCCACATTAGATAAAAAGAGTTTATGTTGAAGTTGAACAACATGCAAATGAGATGACTCATAAACTTGTCGTTTTAATATTTTAGATGCAGATAAACTATCAAATATCACTTGTGTAGTCGTTTTTAGCACGATGTAATGATCCAACATGATGTTAAAGCCCTGGTTTACATTCACAAATAACAATCAATAATTTTGAAGTTTAATTTTGGACTGTTTTCATTAAAATAAAATGAGCAACTAGACTCTTGATTAGAACTTTTTTAGAGTCCTCAACTAACCTCATAGCAACATTTTAGAGTGAAGATTCATTTTGATCCCTCACAATTTTCTGATGGTCCAATTTAGTCTTTGACAAAATAAAACTCAAATTGGTCCTTGACATTTTTATATCGAAGACAAATTAGTCTTTCTATTATAATGAATCACAGACTAATTTGTTCCTAGTATGAAAATGTATATTGTCAGTAGGTAATTTGAATTTTATTTTTGTCGAAGATTGAATTGAGTCGTCAAAAAATTGTGAGGGACTTCATATCGGGTGAATATTTCTTTACTGACAACTCTATTCCTGATTTACAAAACTGAAAATGTTCATAAATCATTGATAAAGTCTACAATTTTGAAGAGGTGGCTGAGACTTAGAAGAAATTAAGGTGCTTGACAGAGACATGTTAAAAAATGACAAGATCGAATACTTGGCACTTGGCAGAACCGTTAAACTATCATAATATCATTCATTGTCTACTATATACTGATAATGAAAATGAAAGTTATAATACGACAATTGCTACTTACATATGCATCTCTACATTCTCAATACCATACCCACATTTTCAAAATATACTTCAGTCTTTAGAAAACCATCAAATACCACCATACTTTTTTTTTCTTTCATTTTTTCAGAAACTATTTTTCACAGCACATTTTGTTTGTGTTATGGAAATAAATTTATGGAAACAAAATTTCAAAGTGCAGTTTTCTTTTTGAAGTTAAAATAATTTTAAAATGAATTTTAAGTATTTATTATATTTAAAAAAAATCAAAAAAATTAATGTAGTTTTTTTTAATAGTTGCATTTTTTGCATTTTGAGAGGGGAGGTTGTGTTCACCAAATAAGTTAATGGAAACGGTCTTTAAAAAAGATAATGGAAATTGTGGTTTGTAAATTGTAGGATGAAGGTAGAAATAGCCATAATAATTAGAAAATTACTCTTTATGAAATTGTTCATTGACTACATCAGCAACATTTAACTGTCGTTTGGCATTTAGTACTTTTAAGATCGGTTGAACCAACTTAAAAAATGATTAAACTGATTTTAAAAGTGTCGATGATGGTTATTTGTCATTGAAAAATGTCGAACTGTTGATATATTGAATGAACAATTTCATAAGTGAAAAAAATAAGTTTTTAATAATTATCTATTTTTTGTAATCCAAACCCATAATCATAAAGGAAACGGTTTCATACCCCAATAATGATTGGTCCATATTTTCAATATTAATCTCTCAAGTTAATTAAGATTCATTTAAAAATTGTTATTGTTATCTTTAAACATATACGTGTCTTTTTATATATACAAATCAAGGATAAAAGACTAAATGATTAAAAACCTCATTGGTTAGACTTAAGGGTTGAACAGGTTTGATGTAGATATTATATGGTTTGGGTTTTGTCCTCTTCCCAATATCAATCTTTTAAAGGAAAAAAAAAATCATGTATTATGTTTTTTAATTAATTTTTTTTAGATGAATTGAATATCAATGACTCACAAATGCAGATAAAGACGATGTCATATATATTTTCAAACTATCAATCAACAAGAATTTTACATTGACGATTAAAATTGAACTCATATTATTATTGAATATGAATCAACTTTTCATCAAATGACAACTGATATTACCACTATATATTCCCCATGAATCATTAAGTGTACTGGTTTGAGTGTTCTTCGATTATTGTCTGTCGACATTACTTTCAAATCACCTCATGAATCATTAAGTGCTATTTTGGATAAAGGTGGGTTTGGAATTTTCAACATAAATATTAAATATCAAGCAACTAGTCTACGCACCTCATTTCTCACTATCTCTTTTACTTTACAATACACATCTATATATTCCCCATGTCACAAATCATCATCATGATAAATCCTATCCAAACATAACTTAATTCAATCCCAGTCTGTAAATTTTCATAAACAACTATCAAATATTATAAGCATATATATAAACACTCACAAAATAGGAACATTTACTTGATATTTACAAAGCTCTATGAACATTCAGCTACTACATATATTTTCAAAAATTACTACTAAAACATGGCAAAGTGTAATATTACAATAAAAAAACATAGCTATATATGATAATTTAATTAACCTTTTAGTTAGGACCCCAGCAACTCAAGTACATCACAGTTCTAAGAGATTCTTCTGCTTTTTTAAATCTATCAACAGCATCAACATTGGCACCAGCTTGATGAAACACATGGTTCTTTGATTTGGAAGGAAAGTGTTGTACTCTTGAGGAGCCTTTGTGAGAACTGATAAAGTTTTTTCTTTGTGATCCATCTTTGATTGCCTCCTCCATGTTTGGAACAACTTGGAGGATATCTTATCTCATATAAACCCTTTTAAATCTTTTCCAATTTCAAACAATTATGTTAGTTCACTCTTAAACTTTTTGGAAAGAGTGCTAGATATATAGATTAGATTTGAGACAAGAAAGATTAAAGAAAACAACTTGTTCTAAAAGAATATAAAAGAGAGAGAGATCTTAACTACTCAGGCATAAAATGAGGTATTGCCTTGTATTATATACAGAAATAGAAATGATACAGCTAATTTTTTTAAGCTTATTTTTATCTTAACCTTTGGATAAGTTTTTCTTTTTTTTTAATCTTAACCTTCATATTCCATGAGCTATGGGGTCTATAGATTTGAAGTACGACCAAAAGTAAGGAAATTCAGAAAAAATATTGTTTATGTTAAGATTTAAACTCGAGTTCTCTTAGATAATTTGTCTTTATCCGAAGTTCATTAATCATTTGAATTAAATTACACTTTGTTTAAATCTTATAGTCTAATCTTTTGATGAATAAAAATGGTTAGATGGAGTATGGAAATCTGGAACACAAATGAAACATAAGTAAATTCAAACTAAACTCACTTAGATTAGTCTAGTGATGTTGATTTAAAACTTTGACGTGTGTTCGTCAAAGATCTCAGATATAATTATTACCGGTATTAATTTCGGTAAGCAAGTTTACCTTCGTAATTTTTTTATAACTGAGACTAAAAATCGTTTCATCGAACATTTATATTTGTGTTCTTCCAAATAGTTAATGTTTTAACTAAAGCTTATTAATTATTTAAATTCAATTACTTTATTTAAATTCATATAGTTTAGATAACCGTCATAAAATATTAAAAAAATGTTTGGTGGACATCTCATTGGATGTATACATCTAGAAAAAAAAAACAAAAAAGAATAATGTGATAGATGATGTAATATGATATAAATAAAAAGAAAATCAGTTGCTGAATGGATGTTGAAGAATATGAAATATACAAATAACATAACTGTAATTGTGATTAACAGTAAGTATTATGCATGCTCGCATAAATAAAATTTTCACATTTTCAAAAAGAAAAATGATTCAACTTTGCACTTTCAATGATATGTAACAGGAGGGAAATAAAAATAGAATACCTCCTAGAATAAAATATGCACAATAGATGTAAAAATGATGTATAGTACACTAGATGTTATATTTTTTACATTTTATTCTAAAATATTTCAATAATTAAATGTTAATTTTTTGAAATATTCTACTTTATGTTACTACACCTCAATAATATATTTATTTTTTTATTTTATTTTTTTGGTACAAGAGAGGGCTGAAGCTCAAAAGCGAAAACTACATAATTAAACGAACATTTCTAGGCATACAAGCTCCAAAGATGTCATCAAAGAGGAGACTATTGAGCTCAGTAGAAGGGGTCTCCAAAAGAATCAAATTCCAAGAATCCATGGTAAGGCTGAAGTTGACAAGCCAATCAACACTTCTGTTGCCTTCTCTCAAAGTATGATGAACCTGAATCTTCCAATTACGATTCAAAATATTTTGAATACGCCGAATGAGCACAAGGGTTGTCCCATTCATCTTGCAATTATTTGTTATCATGTCAACAAGCAACTTTGAATCACTTTCAACGCAAAGCTGAGAAATACCGTCCCTCCAAGCCAACTCTAGACCAAGGTATATACCCCACATCTTTGCATGAAGAGCATCACAAGCGCCAATCTTGCGGACAAAACCTTTGATCCATCTACCATTAGCATCCCGAAGAAGGCCTCCACAGCCCGAGCGATCTCCATTCTCTTTGCACGCTCCATCACAATTGAGTTTGATCCATCCCTCTTGAGGATATTTCCAGCCAATATAAATTGTTTCGGTGTGTCGAAGAACCATTTGAAAATGATTAAGAGTACAATCTTCAATATCACTAGTAAACTTTTGGATAATACTTGTGGGATTCACAGGTCTCTGGAAATTTTCCTTGAAGATTGTCTTGTTCTGCCATTTCCAAATATACCAACAAGTAATCATGAAAGTTGTCTTCCACTTAGAATTGGGATCTCTGTTTCGATCTTGTTGAGGTTTGTAAAAACCCAATTCCTGCAATCAAAGGAAAAAAAGTCAGTCATACAATCTGAAGGTACAAGTCTGATCCATACCTGAGTTGCATAAGTGCAGTCTTTGAGAACATGAAGAGTAGTCGCATCATCACTCCCACAACAAGGACAAATTAGGGATATGTCAACACTCCATCTACTTCGACGATAATTAGTTAAAATGCGATCATGAGCAACCAACCAAATGAAAGTTTGTATACGATGAGGACCCTTCCAATTCCATAAACTTTTCCAATCCCCTTCGGTATTAGCATGATTCCCGTCTTCATGTCGTAAGCACTTTTGACCGAGAATTGTCGCGTATTCGTGCCTCCCCAACCAATAATATCAAGACCATCACCACTAGAAGGATCAGGGAGAGCTACCACCTTTTCAGCTATGTTGTTAGGCAAGTTATCAAAAAGGAAATTTTGATCCCAATTACCAGAAGAACTCATCACATCCCTGACAAGAAGAGTGGTATCCACATACGAATTTGTCGCTAGAGAAATGAGGGAATTGTTGTTTGGACCCCACTTATCCAACCAGAAATTGACACTGTTACCATCTCCTATTTGTCAAATGATGTTTCTTTGAAAATCATCCCACACCCTAGTAAGAGTTTTCCATAAAGGAGATAGGGGAGATAGGGTCTCCTTGACGAAGTCCTCTAGTGGGAGTGAAAGTGTCAGTTTTGTCCCCATTCCACAAAATATTGTAACTAGGCGAAGATATGCAATCATAGATAATTTGGATGAGATTAGGAGGGAATTTACATTCCTCCAAGCAATTCTCCACAAAATTCCAATTGATGCGATCATAAGCTTTCTCTAGGTCAATTTTGATGGACATGAACATCTTGTTGCCTTTCATTATAGCCATGGAATGTACCATCTCTTGAGCCACAATAATATTATGGTGGATACTTCTACCTGGAATAAAACTGGACTGATATGGAGAAATAATACCATCAAGCAACAGCTTGATTCTGTGACAATAACCTTTGAAATCATCTTATAAATAACATTACATAAAGAAATAGGTCTAAATTGAGAGACAAATTCAGGTTTATCAATCTTAGGGATCATCACAATGAGAGTATTATTAATAGAAGATATAAGAGAATGGTTAACCCAAACCTGGTTCACAAACTGGTATATAGAATCAGCAACTGTATCCCAGCATTTTTGAAAAAATAGAGCGGGGTACCCATCCTCTCCCGGCGCCTTGTGAGGATTCATATCAAAAAGAGCTCTTTTACATTCATTAATTTGAACACGTGCACTCAAACTATCCTGATGCTCCTCAAGTGTCGGATAAGTAGTCCAAGAAATGATTGGATCTCTGATAGGATTTTCTTCCTTGAATAAATTAACATAGTAATCACGCACAATGTTTTTGAGATGATCAAGATCATCAACCCAACCCCCTTCATCGTCTCGAAGAGTCAAAATTTTGTTTTTCCTTCTTCTGACAATGGTTTGAGAATGGTAGTACTTCGTATTACGATCTCCATCAACTATCTATTGACTGCGCGACTTATGAAACCACAAGCACTCCTCTTGGTACAAACCTCAATAATATTTTCCTAAGAATTTGTTTCAAAATTCAATAGAAAGTGAAACGGGAAAAAATGTTTCAAATATTGAAGTAGCTACAACCTCAATCATGAATCTTACGGTAAATAAGAATATGTGATATTTAAATGTTAAAGATAATTACTTGTCGTTAGTGTTGTTTCATAATTTGATGAAGTCTTTGAAGCACGTGGTCCAACACGCTGAAGAGTGTTGAGTGTTGATATTATATGCCTCTTCCCTATCTGAAGAAGATCACATTCACTGCAATGTAAATGAAAGTTTGCTCTTATCCATTCCAAATCATGCCAGCTAGCTGCTACCTACAATACTCACCCTGATTCCATTCCAAACCATGACAGTGTTATTTAACTTGCAACATTTTTCTAGAAAATCTTAACAAATGCTTAAAGAGCATCCGTTGAAAAAATAAAGGATAAATTTTTCGGTTAAATATATTTTCCGTCCCTATAAAATTGTTAATTTTTTCCTTGTCAAAATCTGTTTTTGTTTATTTACATGTAACTTTTCACAATATTGTTCTGGTTTTCTATATATTATTTTCTGTTATAAGCAATCATATTCGAAGTATTATCGAAAATTAGATTTAATGGTTTAGAAAATTAGTCATTCCACTTGACTCAATTCTTATTTTTAAATAAATTATCATTCGTTTTTTAAAACCCGATATTTAATTTAAGGACCGTGTTCAAAATCAAAGCAGTTGTCATGGGTAACATCAAAGTATAGTGAAGTGGAATTGAATGTTATGATGAACGAGTATGATGTGAGCTATTTAATTACCACCTTGAGGACAAGGTGTTTGTGCAAGACCAATGAAATGTAATGATTCAAGTTAGGCCCATTAGAATAGTATAGATCCAAGTTACATTATGTGAATGAGTCATGCTTCTAGAAGGGTCTAGAGAGACCCATTATGATGAGGCATTGCTTTAACAAACTAAATTCTTCATTCATTCATTTGATAAGTATTACAATAACCACTACATTATTTATAGCATTGACATTCTAGCAATTAAAGTAATGCCTCATCATAATGGGTCTCTCTAGACCCTTCTAAAAAGCATGACTCATTCACCTAATGTAACTTGGACTTATACTATTCTAATGGGCCTAACTTGAATCATTACATTCCATTGGTCTTGCACAAACACCTTGTCCTCAAGGTGGTAATTAAATAGCTCACATCATACTCATTCTTCATAACATTCAATTCCACTTCACTAGACTTTGATGTTACCCATGACAGCAGTATTTTGTATGGATTAATCCACCATGATTGTATTAGGAGAAATCAAATTTGAGACGTTGAAAAATTCATATTTTTAATTTATGTCAATATTTAAGAAAATAATTAGTACAATATAGTATCACCTTATAATATAATCAAATGTATTTACAAGTATAAATATATTTTTTTAACAAGCAAAAATGAATTTTATAACCACAAACAAGCAATCTCAATAGTACAAGTATAAATATTAAACTTTTTCGTCTAGAAGTCCTAACTCAACTCACAAATACCGAAATTGTAAGGTCGGACGTCATGACTCACGTTCGAACTTGGGACCTCACAGTTGTGTGTGAGTTTATTTTCAGTGGATTACCACAAAAAAAAAAATTAAACTTCTTCTAAATTAGAATTTTCATGCTTATCGGCCTTCAGCAAACTTGTAATTATTTAATGTTTTTTTTAGAGCTTGTAATTATTTAATGTTTTAGTTATCTTAAAAAAAATACAAACATATTTTGGATAAAGTCTTTACTATATATTATGTTTTTTTTTTTACTTTGAGTATGCTTTTATATATTTTGTAAATGAGTTTAAAAACACATTCCATTTTTTTAAGAATCCAAAACGGAATATATTAACCAAACCAAAAAGTCCTTCTAGAACAGGACGAGACAAAACAGACTTAATAAAAGTCTACAAGATCAAACAAAGCGCTAATTCGAGCAAACATGAATAAAAAAAACAAGACAAGAAAAGAGAACAAATTAAGTAATAACACTCAAACGTTGAAGAAGATTGAACCGTCAATGATGATAGTCGAAAATGAAATTTGGATATTTCGCTTTCAACCGCCAATGAGACTGAAGCTTAATTTTGTCACAACAAAATTTTAAATTTTCCAGTGTTGAAAAATATGCATGTTTCTTTTTTTTCAAATGTCATACACACAAGATAGTCAAATGATATTTAGAGCCAAACGAAATGAACATGCTTTGAAAAGCCATCCATACACTCAAAAAGCATATGATGATCCACTATATTGCCTGAGCTTACACTAACAAAGCTAAGTCATTTAGTAATCAAGTACCAAATTCTGTAAAAAAACTCACTTGACGAATAAGTGATCCACGTTTTCAAATATACCACAACCTCTGATACATTGTTGATTGTTATTATGAAGCACCCCCCTTTTGAACAAATTATATTTGGTAGAAATACGATTGAGAAATAGCCAACAAGTAAAAAAATTAATCTTGAGAGCAACTCTTTTAGCCAAAGACTATTGAAATTGTCAACCTAAATGTATCTCATTTAATCCAAGATATTTTTCTAAAATCCTCACCTCCCGCTCCCCAAAAAAAATTGAAAATAGATTTGATAGTGGAAATGATACATGTGGGAGCCTTGAAGAAAGAAAGAAAGAAAATAGGCCGATACGAAGAGCATGACATACATCAGGAGAATCAAACGATCCTCCAAAATAAGGTTACGACTTTTTCAACCCGACAATTTACTTTTTATACGATCAATTAAGGGATACCTGAAATTCAATTTATGCAAGTCCCCACCAATCAATAGACCCAAGTACACAAATGGAAGACTACCTATTTTACAATTCATGACTAGGGAAGCCTCCTTCAACCAGTATATATTTTTTAAACATGCTAATATTTTTATGGTGTTTTACGGTGGAACTAGAAAATTAGGTCAAAAGTTGAAGTTTCAAAAATCTCAAGGCCTTTTCCCTAATAATATCTATGTAGATCTTGGAAATTCAAATTATCAAGGATTTTGGATTATATGTACGTGCTCCAATGCTTTATTAAAAGGCTTCTAAATCAAGTTAAGACTTTATTCTTGAAAAAATGAGAAGAAAATTATGAGGTTGGAAAGATAATTCTCTCTCTCTCTTTTGCTGGAAGGATTACTCTTGCTCAATCTTCCTTATCTATATCATTCATGAGTATGTGATCCAATCAACTAGAGTCCCAATTTCAACATGTGTAGTTGCTAAAAATATTTGTAAAGACTTCGTTTGGTATTCAATAACTGATCATAGGAAAACTCATCTCATATCTTGAGAACAAATTTAGTCTTACAAAAGGTGAACTCCCTTTTAAATATTTGGGGGTTCCTTTATCCTCTAAAAAATTAACCCGTTATGCGATGTCAACCTTTGGTAAAGAAAATTATTAGTAGGATTGAAAACTGGTCATCTAAGTTGTTATCATATGCCGAAAGATTACAACTTATTAAGTTAGTGTTATTTGGGGTGCAAACTTATTGGAGCCAAGTCTTTGCCCTATCACAAAAAGTTCTGAAACTAATTCAAACTGTTTGTAGAGTCTTCCTCTGGACTGGTAAATCTGGTACTTTAAAAAGAGCTCTTATTGCCTGGGAGCATATCTGTTTGCCAAAATCAGCCGGTGGATGGAATGTCATAGATTTGAATTGTTGAAACCAAGCTGCTCTTAGCAAGTAGTTTTGGAACTTGACCAATAAGAAAGATGTCTTATGGGTGAAGTGGGTCCATGAATATTATATAAAAGGGAGAAATGTGCTTCTAATGGAAGTACCATCACAAGCTTCATGGGTAATAAAAAAAGTTTTTG
>Ga0099826_10002854_pt1 | contig 11415 bp, 7 predicted proteins | sample Mtrugardesep15_FD_76830 | JGI IMG/M metagenome (GOLD analysis project Ga0099826, IMG submission 76830) | Root nodule microbial communities of legume samples collected from California, USA - M. trunc garden sep15 | ecosystem: Host-associated > Plants > Roots > Nodule | place: USA: California...
ATGTTTTCAAGATTTTTTATAAGATTGGTAAAAAAAATATTATTTTTATATAATAATTATAAAGTATAACACAAATTATTGATTTTAAGAGAAAAAAAGGGTTCCCTAAAAAAAAAAGGGTAAAATAGTAACATTATCACATAAGTCCTCCTTTTTCTTTTCTTGGTTTTTTAACTCCCAAACAAGGAAAAGATTTTCCCTCATTTTCCCTCCCTTCCCCTCCTTAGCCTTTCCTTTTCTTTCTCTCGAAAATCGCAAATAAAGCCTTAGGCGTGAGGTGGATATTTTGTGTTGCGTTAGAGTCGCCTACACGTTTAGTTGTATGTGTAAATGTGTTTAGACACTCATTTAATATTGGATCTAGAATCACGCTAGACATGCATGTGACATATTATAGTTGTATTGAAGTTTTACATTAAGTCATTCTTTGTGCATTATTTTTGCAATATCATTAAATATCTATTTATAATCAAGTTTTTTTAAGTAATCAATGCAAGACTATTTAATTTATCTTATGAATTTGAGTGTTACAATTTCAATTAAAGATAAAAATATGATTAATATATCATTAAGGGTTAATAAAGTTTCATCCTCTATTATTTGGACAAATTTTGGTTTACCTCCTGTATTTTTGAAATTCCCACTTAAAACAATAAAATTTTTTGGTTTCCACTCCCAAGTCATCTGACTGGTAAATAAGCTGGTGTCGCACACTTATGTGTAAGTATAATTAGTTTAGATTTTTTTAATATCCACGTGGAATCTAATTAAAATTAAATAAAAAAAACATCCATTTGGTTTTACCCCCTTTCATTTTAACCTAAATCAGAAATTGAAATTGAAGGGAGAAGGGAGAAGAAGAGTCGTGTTCACGTTTTGGTCGAAATTGAAGAAGGGAGAAGAAGCAGATTCAAGTCGTGAAATCGAAGTAACTTTTGTTCAAGTTAGGTAGGATAAGGTTAGAGTGTAAGGGAAAAGGTGAATTTATGGCATTATGTTCTAAAGTGGGAAACTGGCGTACTTATCAAATAAAGACATGGAAGGGGCCCCACACATGTTCTAGGGTATTGTATAACATATCTGCAAACTCAAGATGGGTTGGAAAGAAAGTTGTGAAGAAGATGTAAGTTTCTAAGAGTATGAGTATTTTTGAAGTTATTAATGACATGAGAAAATTGCTAAACAAAATTCATCCGGCTTAGTGAATTGTTCTGCTACAACACTGCAAGTTTCTATTCATGTCATTGTGTCCTACCATGCATTTTAACCTTATGACTACAAGCTCACTATCTTACATAGCATCATTGTAATTCAACATGTCATAATGTAAAATGGTAAATACTACAAGCTAATTGAAGTTGAATTGGTTATGTCGTAACTAGCAAAAATGACTGAGACTAACCATGAAAATGTTAAATGATACCTGCTTTAACGATGTTAAATTGAATGTAATCCTTGTGTGCTTAACTCAGTTACTATAGCCTTTATGATAACTCTCATTGGTTAGTGTAAATTCCTAAACAACTCACATTTGAGGTTTATATATAGAGGATAGAAATGTTAGAAAGAGAATGTATCGACATATTGGATACTTGATTGTTATACTTGTAACAAAGACAATAATTACGGTCATCGTGAACTTACCTCATTTGACAAGAACATCATACTATATATGCAGGGTCGGGGTTTCAAACTCCAGACACCCATTCACATGATACTCTCTGACATGGCATTGTACCTTCGGTGGCCTTGCAGCTACAAACTTAAAAGCTAACTTAAAAGATGGAATTGCCTAATCACTTTTATATATCTAACAACTCAAGATGACATGATACTCCAACAAACCTTCAATACCTAAACTAATCCATCCAAATTAACATCAGAGAATATTGAATCTGATGTGAACTGAAATTTAATCATCCTTTTCTTAATCATTTGCGGAATTTGAGTTCTAATTGTTAGAGTGATGCAAAGGGGACCAAGTCTCTCTATTTATACTTTTGTTTCTTATAAAAAACATCGGAGTTTTCCTTCTAGAAAAACGAGCAATTTAGTATTTGGGCTCCAAAAGTTAGTGGCTACATAGTGACAAATAGGAGGGGAAGAAGGGCGGAAAGTGGGTGATACTACAGCAGGATTGTATGCTTGGAATGAAAGCACGTTTTCTGTGTAGTGTAAATTGTATTCTATGGACTAGTATTATAATTAAGACCATTGTGTTGTCATGTTTCATGACCATGTAACTTACTTTGTGGCTCTCACAATGTTACATAGTTTTATTTTATGGGAGATACGGACAGAATACGCCTGCCCTTCTTGACTTATATATTAGGGACAAATATTGTTGTATCCCTAAAGAAAATAAAAATTGTTTAGTTAGTTTAATCTCATTTAACCCAAAGGTTAAAAATGTTTCATCTTAAGGTTTTAACTTAATATTTTTTGAGTGAAAAAAATTCTTAGTCAAACTATATTTAACTTTGACCATTAAACTCTGGGTTATGATAGTCCCTCTCCTTTGTAATTCTTCCACTATTTTGATTTTAGAGCTTTTTATGTTAGAACTGTTCTAAAGCATAATGAGAACGAAATGTTTCAAGACATGTTTTATTCCAAGATGATTAGAATAAGAGAAAATGGAAACAGATTATATAAATCTCATCAAACAAGTGCATGTATGCTGTCAATGACTACCAAATGACTCATCCATGGCCCCATTTTATCTCTTAAAATAGGAAAGGAAAACCCAAAGATAGACATTACTAAGACTTTTTTTTTTGACAAAATTACTAAGACCTTTTTAATTGAATTAGTTTTGAAAAGATTCATTATCTTTTTTAAGAAAATTCTATAGAGAAATTTTCTTTATAGAATTTTTTAAAAAAAAAAAAAAAAACTCTCTAGAATTCTTCAGTAAGAGTTTTTTTTAAAACAATAGTCAAAGAGTATTTTTTTAGTTAATCGATTGTTTCTTTTTATTTGAAAAATATTCAATTTCAAATAAAAGTTAGTAACAAAAATTTAATGATGAGATAATAAGAATGAGTTTTGTGTTTCTAATTTTGGTAGTTGATTCAAAAAAAAAATTCAGCTGTAATTTTGGTAATAAGCAACAAGTAAAAGAGTACATTATGAAACTTAATATGCAAAACCATGTAAAAGGTAATAAGCAACCAATAGGAAGAAAAAAAAAAGAATAGAAAAGCAACCAATAAAATATTGTAACGAATATCCCATTCCCATTAGTGTATTCCTTCCATGTGCTACTCAATTCAAGAGGATCCAAAACATCCACATCCCTTTTATAACCCTACACGCTTTCTCTCAAATGATTCCCATTATTTCTAGTCTCTATATAAACCACATTGATATAGTTCTACTATTACAACCATCATTCACAACAAAGAGAAATCTCAACACACAAAAAGTGGAACTATTTTTTTGCTCATTTTTATAAGAGTGACCAAAATATTTGATTAAGTGAGAAAAATGTCAGCCATGGTAGAGGTATGGATTGGTGAGCTAGCCAAGCTCAAAGAAAAAGTTCTAACCAACAAGACCAAATTTTCCAAATCCAAAGATGGTTTAGAAGAAGAGAAGGAAGTTGGAAGGGAAGCTCAAAAGGAGATCATAGCTGCTCAAAGAGACACTACAACCTTATCTGAGTCAACAATATGTTTGCTTATGGATAGATTTGTGCCTTGCTAAAATATGTTGTTTATTCAACTATACATGTCATTTGGTTCCTAGATAAGAAAATTTGTACTGAAATGTCATATATGCTGTGTTAGTATAATGTAACTAGTTGTTTAATTGTTCTTGGATGGTTTGATTACAATTATTAAAGCAATAAACCATTTAGTTGAAATAATTTGTGCATATTTTAGTAATTTGTGCAGTTATTATAATTTGTGAAGTAATTTCACTTCATTATAATAAAAAAGTTGAAATAATGTGTTAGCCTTTGAATCTAGAACTTCTGCGAAAATTATCTACGACTTCTCTGTCCGTCTTAATTTTTCTTTCCTTTTGTTATATCTCCTATTTGAGACTTGGCTCAAGTTCAATTCACCAATCGACTTGCTCACCAAGAGAATCCGGTAATGGTGGTCAAATGTTGATCCGCAAATAACGTCGAGGACAGTCTAACAAAATCAATGATTTCGACTGGAAAACCCTATAGTCTTCCTTATAATCAAGGACAAGTGATCGTTAAAAGGACACATTCTCTAAACCCTAAAACCTCACCTCCTTTGATCACCAACTAACTTGATTGTTGTAGTGTTTGCAAGTATATAATCCCAACTGAGGAGCTATCATAGTCCTTTCTTCCACCACCCCGGCTTTCAATTAGGCCCACCCCAGCTCATCTCTCCTCACATGATTAAGTTTTTTTAAAGTAAATATGTACTATACCTTATTAATTCAATCTTAATAAAATGAAGCTTTTAATTAACATTATTTTCTCCTTCAAAAAAATTAACATTATTTTCTATGTACTGTTTTGAACACTTACAATCGACTATATATCGAGCAATTGTTAGATTAATTATTTAATTAATCAATTATGGATTGACAATAATCAATTATGTTAAGTTAATCTTATAATATAAATTAATGTCTATTGTTTTAAGCACTAATTAGTGATGAATATGTGTGATTGGACTATTCTTTCTAAATGGACCGTGATGGGTTGAACCATTTAGCTAAGCCTAATGAGAGGTCCCTGCCCTCAGCCGTTTAGTTATTTAAACGTCATCCCATCAGACGGTTAAGCACTCTGACCATTACGGTGAAACTCTAAACCTAAACGGCGATGAGGGTAGTTATTCCTCTCATAACTTGAATTGTTGGCATCGTTCATGAACCTTAAAAAATACAAGGTACACGATTTCTTCTTCATTCTTTATCATATGATGATATGCTATAACTTGTATCTAATAATCCATTGCTAAACTCTTAAATTTTTATAAGCAATAACTCCCCGAAGAAGTAGCTTAGGTTCCTTCAAGAAAAATAGTTTAGGTTGTGACACCGAAGAAGTTATATATAGGAAGTTCATATTTAAACCCCTTTCTACAGATATTTCTTGCCTTAAAAGAAACTTCAAATAAAGAATATAACATGAAAAGTTTTGAACAAAGTTTAAAGTCCAACAAAAATGGTTATTGATACTTTTTATTTTTCATCTTCAAGACATGTAATTAGTGACATTAAAAAGTTAAAAAGTTTACATAACACTTCTTCTGTAATTTAAGTTCACATGCATTGGAAATTTGAAGCTCGCACATAATGATGAGAAAGGCAACAAAGACCAAACAAATTGCTAAAGGAGATTCCTGAATTATAAGGTTATTATGATTTCCAACGCGATTTATTGACACATTATATGCCCCATTTAACACGTTATAAGGTCAAACTAGATGATGACACTATTGTTTTTAAAGGAAAGGAAAAGAAAAATGGTGGAGAAATTATTTAGGCTAAGTTGCTAAATATAAAAAATTTATTCTTTTGAAATTGCGACCAAAATTAGCCTGACTTTGTATCGATACAAAATTTACTATTTGTGACTTCACAATTTTTACGTTAAAAAATGTGCACATCTGGACACTAGAAATTGCCTTCAAACGCCGATCCAAACACACGCTTCATGTTTAATTTAAGTATTGACTTATACAAATTAATCTTGATATCTAGATACTGAAATAATTAGAGAAGTAAAATAATTATTAATTAGGATAAGTGTTAAAATTGACCAAGTAAGTTGATGCTAAGCACAAGAAGTCAACAACCACCAATAACCAATGAGTTGGGTTAAAATTCAGCTCAATTCTAAGTTTAGCTCTGCCCTCTAAAATATCTATCTACATCATCTTTTTTTTTTGTATCTAAAGAATATCTATTTATTCTAGAAGATAAAGAGAATTGTCAAATGGGAAATGGATAAAGGGATTAGAAAGGTAAAATAAATAAAGGCTTCGAACTTTCTCAAACTCTACACATTAGTTAAGTCAAGAAATTGAAAATGTGTGAGATAGTGAATTATTCTGCTGAACAAGTATAAGTGAGGATATTCTTTAAAAAAAAAAAGTATAATTGAGGATATGAAAACTTTTATTATGAATTTATCTCATAAACAAAAAAAACAAAAAAAAGGTTATCTCACTCTTTCTTTTTAGGGTGACATTAAATTTTACAAAATCAACAACTAGGTGGTAAATGTCCAAACTTTATCATGACCATATCTCTAGCAATGCTGCGGTGTAGAACATGAATTTTTATCCAATATTTTTTATATCTTAATTACAATATATATCTTGTAAACATTATTGGTATCCCTGCTTCTTAGCTCAAAAGCTTGGAAATTGCTAGATATTATTATATTTAATAGTAAAGTGTCCTAGTTCATCAAGATATTTATTTGACATCCCTAAAAAATATCATGTTTTCCCCAAGATATAGATATTTATATTCCTACATCAGATATGAGTATCTTTATTAAGAAAATGACTAAATTGACCACTTATAATAAAAGAGAGAAAAAACAAAACAAGCAATTTGTTTTTCTTAATACTTTAAAGATATTTTTGCAAACATGTAAACAACTTTTTGAAAAAAATCAAAAGAACAATTAATCTTCATTTGATCATATTAAAGATGACAAAAAAGAAAAGTCTTTTCCCTCTTCTACATCTTTCAATGTTTCTGTACATAAGAAATTTGTAAATAAATTACAAATAAAGAGAAATTTTGAATGCAAAATTAAATATTTGGGGTTCCACCTATTAAAACTATGGTCAAAATTTTATGAACCCTCATTTGAGCTATCACATATTCACCTCTATATGTGAAATGTGAATTCATGAACTCTTCTATGCACTTTACATAAATGTTATGATTCTTTATACATTAATTGGAGAAAATTTTATGAAGTACTTGCATCTCCATTGGTTGTTGAAGTCATCTCAGATTTATCATTTACAATAGAAGGATCCCATTTTTCCCATTCTATAACCTCTCTACCATATCTAAGAGCTTCATCGATCGTATCAGGTTCTAATCCAGTAACCAAAGAAACGAATAGAGTTCTTTCGGTATACGAATGGAACAATCTCTTAAACTTGATAGCAATGTATTGAAAAGCACTTTGAGCTAATGAAGGCATAGTTCCATTGTTACCACATTTTTTCTGATTGTTACTTATAACTGGATTGAATTCACAAAACCAGTCACACCTTTTTAGTGGAACATGTTCAATCTTTTCCTCAAGAAGATCGAATTTGGTGAGTATTAAAACAAATTTCTTCTTCTTGAAATTTGGATGAGCTATGATGTTTTCAAATAGGTTCTTTGCTGCCAACATTTTGTTTATAACAACTCCTTTATTGTCTACAATGTACTCATCATAGTCGGTTAAGGAGACGGAGAACAAAATAACATCGGTATCTTCAAACATCTCCAACCACTTGCAGTTTTCTCCAAGGATTTTTGGATGTACTCTAATGAGTTGGTATCTGTTAGGAAACATAAAGTAGGGTTAGGGTAAGAAAGCTTATAGAACAGAAAACCCGACTCTAAAAAACTTGATAAATAAACACACACAGAAAATACAAGCGGTCAATCATGAAGTACGGCTAATTGTGTGTGCCTAACCTATAGTAGCAGAGTGTGTTGGGAAGGTTGCTCGAGTACAGGGGTACTATTATATAAACTGGACCATAGTACATAAACACGAGTTGTACTATGTAAACCTTAAGCTTTCGGTGATACTAGAAAGGTACTATAGCCGCTCTGTAGTTAGAGTCATACGCACAATTAGCCAAACTCCGTGATCAAATACCGCGTGTTCTTTGTTTGCGTTGTTTTTCGTATCTTTTACTTCTGAATCGGGTTGTTGATCAACAAAGTGGCTGCTATATTTTATACTCTGCAATGCTTAAGGCTACAAAGTGCATACTTGCTTGTCTAGGTATCAATGAATGAGTCATATTCAACAAAAGAAGTTCACAAATTAATTTGAAATGTTTGAATCAAATAGATGATATTTTAGGACTTATTAAACAAATGAATCAAGACTATTATTTTTACTGTGAGATTATGAAGTTGTAAGAACTTTTTATTGAATCAAATAATGACACTTAAAAATGTGGGCAAGATTAGGTGATTTATATCTAAACATGCATGCAAACAGCTTTTGCAAATTATTCCATTATTACCAAACTTTCACTTTTAACAAAAATAGGTTTTAATGCAGCACCTAAAAGCTGAAATTTTATTTCTACTTGAAACTAGAAATATATGAAAAACTACTTGAAATTACAAAGCTACCTGAGAGAAGAATCATGTTGATATTCAGGATGCAAAGACTCCTCTCTGCTTGACTTAGGAAATGAAAATTCCATTGATGTGAGGCTGTTGGATAATGATATCCCCTCAGCATATAAGATGTCCATGTCAGAGGGTTCATAATCTATCTTTGAAATCTCAATAGCCTACATTCACATAGATATTTAGATTAGTATTCCTTGATTTTATACACCTGCCACATTCATTACAGAATAAAGTATTGAAAATACACATCCACTGTTGAGAGACAATAACTTGTTCATTGGATAATATGAACAAATGAGTATCAATGATCTGAAATAATCATATTCTTACCCTGTCTAGAAAATAGTTAGCACTTCTTGGTAACATTTTTAGTTCATTTCTCCTGCTGTATGTCGCCTGAATCGCTTCATCTTTCCACAAATCCTCAACCATTGGCCCATATTCACGTATAGCAGCTGGAAATATTGCATCCATGTTACCTGACAATATGCATTTGAGTAACCAATCTGAGAAACCTTTCAGTCTTGGACCAATTGAATAGGGTGTTGTATCAACATTTTCACTAGAATTCCCTGCTGCACAAGTCATACAATATTTAATCAGTAAACTAAAACTAATTATACAAGATTCTTCTATCAGCTAAATCAACAAGGGTTCACAGTACACAAAGCTTCTAACAAAGTTATGAGTAATGAAATATTAGGGCTTATTTGAATTTTTCTGGCATAAGCACTTGTTTAGAAAGAAAAAAAAACTTACCAGATGATGAGGACTCATCAGAAGGCAATCTTTTCCTATTCTCTAGTAAACACTCTTCTTCGAAATCCTCGCGCCCCTCCAGCAGTATACCAAGGTAGGTAAACAGGTTGCTTTGAATCACCAATTTGATATTTTGAAGTTCAATTTCAGAGAAAGGAGCATTATACAACAGCTTGGCCTATGACAAAATATTCAATCTTTAGTAACCCAAGATGATGGTATGAACTGAAGAGGAAATAAATTCTCAAGAAACAACCAAACCAACCTGTTTAAATATAGTACATGCTCCAGAGTTTACACAACCAACAAGTAGAAATTTTTGAAGTGTCTTGTGATGAAGGCTTGCTTTCTTAGCTGATTCACCTTCATCGTTAAGAGTCATAGATTTTGAAGGAATCGGCAGTGACAGAATAGCACAAGCAACTTTTGTTTGAGCCTGAAGAAAGAAATTTGTTAGAACAGCACCCCCAGTTCAAAAGAAAACAGATTCAAAACACACAAACGCAGAAGACACGATATTTGATCACGGAGTTCGGCCAATTGTGCTTACGTCTCCTACTGCTTTCTATAAATCAAGCTTAGAGCTTACAGAGTACAACTTGTATTCAAATACTACGGTCTATAACTAACGATGACTCATTGTTACGATAAAAACCAAACAGAAAGCAAACATGCATCACAAAAAATGATCACCTTGCCCCATATGCATCCCCTATCGTTCTTTTGCCCTTCTTCGAGGTATGATCCATCAGGATTCACCCAAAAGTTCGGAGTTCCTTCACATGGCACTCCTGCCATCTGCAAACAATCAATGTTACATTAGCTTTATTGGTTAAACTTTTAACATTCTCAAGAAGAAGGAAAAATAAAAGGACAGTGTATAACACAAACCCTCAGTATAAACCGCTCTTTTTTTGTAATCTCGCGATCATTTATAGTGATGTTTGTGTTTCCATTGCTTGCGTTTCTCTTCAAGCGACCGCCAACTTCCAACCGGGGGCTGATAATTTCACAAGGTGGTTGACCTTCCTGTATAATCAAGTATTACAACAGCATTAGGATAATCATAATAATTAAGCTCTTATTCAACTAGAGGATTAAGTTGAGTTTTGATTTTTCACCTTCCCCCAAAATCCAGAAGCTTTGTCATACCAATAAGATCCTGGTTTAAGCTCTTTAGGTGGATTTTTACAGTTAAGCAACAACATAAGCTGTTCTCTATTAAGTGGATGCGAGTTAACTTGAACAAGACGAGGCGGAATTTGATTAGCTTCACAAAACCTTTCATCCTTCATAACTTGATCAACAATAGTCTCAGATAACAACTGTTTCATCATCCTAGAACAGTTTCCAAGATTCCTTCTTTTATTCTCATCAATTCCATAACCAATGCAACCAACACATTTCCTTCCTTCAGGCATCGATCCCATTGCCCTTATCACACAGTTTCTACAATACTTTGCACAACAAACAATACAAACCTCTTTCTCAGTTAAACCATTCCCTTTAAGACACTTATAACAGGAACCTTTTTTCCCTGGTCTAATTGCATGTGGCTTCAATTGTACACTTCCACTATCAAAATACTCGTCACTTTCGGTTTGTATCATGTAATTCGATTCAGGGTCGCGGAATGTAACCGCAGACGGATTCTTAACATGTTTTGCTCTAACTACTTCTTCATCTTCACTTACTGAACATATCTCACAAGAGTCAGAACTAAAACCGGAACGCGAACCTGAGCCTGATTCTATTGTATCAGAGTTTGTTGGAACATCATCATCAACGTTCTCATTGACATCAACATTAACATCAACTTTTGATGTTACAGTTTGAACTACATGATGAGATTCTAAATTTGGATAAACAGTAGAATCTGAAGTGGTTTTTTTATGTTTATGCTTAACTTGTTGATGAAGTTTACCAAGTGGTTGAATAACAGGTACATTGAAATCATGAGAAAGTGAAGGAGCTATGGATGCAACAGGAACTTGATCAATCTTGAAAGTAGGAATTTCAGGTATTGAATGATCAAGAGGAGGACCATTGTATACAACAGCAAAAGAATATTCATAGTTGCTACTAAAACTATCTTCTGTTTCCATTGAAGGAACAGAAGAAGTTGTTAATTTTCTTAGAAAAGAAACCATTTCATGTGAAGAAAAATGGAAGAAGAAATTGTTGAGGAGTGTATAGTATGTAAGGTTGACCAAAGTAGATGAGTTTAGAGAAAAATAAGGTACTTGTTTAAGTAGTTGGACGTGTTCCAAACGTTTGACTTTGAAGGGAAACTAGGAGGAAAATGTGTAGTAACTATGAGTG
>Ga0099826_10002857_pt1 | contig 11412 bp, 7 predicted proteins | sample Mtrugardesep15_FD_76830 | JGI IMG/M metagenome (GOLD analysis project Ga0099826, IMG submission 76830) | Root nodule microbial communities of legume samples collected from California, USA - M. trunc garden sep15 | ecosystem: Host-associated > Plants > Roots > Nodule | place: USA: California...
TATATATAAATTTTTTTGAGTTTTATATATAAAAAGATATATTAAAAAAAAATTTTTTATATTATATATATATATATATATATATATATATATATATATATATATATATATATATCACCTAAAACACGTTTTCGTGACATATCTCATTCCACATGCGACTCTCAACAATAATTATAGATATTAAAATACATATGACGAAATTTAGAGGACTAAACTTAAATTCACTAATTTTTCAAATTCACTCATTATTGAGATGAAAAAAAGACATTTAATCAAGCAATTTACATGGTTGTATATATGATCGGTAGTAAAAACTTTTTTCCATGAGAAAACATGGTCTAAGCCCCAACATCATCAATAAAAAACTTACTTTAGGAAAGACAATAGAGTTTCTATCAGCCAACATGGCGAGAGAAACAATAAAAAGCAACCTCAAAATTTGATCAAAGGACATCAAAATAAAACCTTCATTGGCAAAAATGTGCCACTTATTACTTAATTAGCTTCACGAAAAACATATATAAGTTCGAAAACCCATACCCAATGTCCGAACCAAACTTATGCGAGTTACATCAAGTTCGATCTGGTTCAATTTTGATCGTTAGATCCGTGGGTCGACCCACACCGATGAACACCCCCTCAAAGGAATAATGATCCAACTTTTGAAATTAAGCACTTAATTTTTCATTTTCAATAGCGAAAATTGATGGCGCCCAATAGAGCATTATTATGCTCCAAAACATTAACACAAATACAAATACAAACACTTGTGTGTTGGAGTATACCCCACATGAGTCAGAAAGACAGGAGTTTTATGCAGCTTTCATTCACTGCACTGCCCATTTCTCTCTCGTGAAGGGATGAGACTGCCCACTATTTCCTTTCCTTCTCTTCCCAACACTCTCTCTCTCTCTCTCTCAAGAAAACACCTGATCCGTGAACCTACTCAAAATCATTGTACTCTTCTCTCTCATTTCATCACTCAAGAAGGAACACGTTTTCATTAGCAGCATAATCACTTTCTCTGTTGCTTTTTCTGGAGTTCTATCTCCTCTTCTGTTACAGTGTATGTAACTCACTCTTTTAACACACCCCTTTTGTTTTTTTTATACCTTTTGTTTTTGCTTTTTCTGAAAATGTAAACTTTTGAGTATAAAAATGATATTTTTATTATTATTTTATATAAATCTCAAATGGGTGTTCTTCAAAATGTTGATTTTGATAATGGGTTGTTGCATTTCAGGGCTGAAAGATTCTAAAGGTTTTCCTTTGAAGCAAGTTAGGGAAGCAGCAAAATTGTTTCAAATCCTCACATTTGTAAAATAAAGAAAAGGGTTGAAGGAAAGTTTGATTTTTTTAGTGAAAAGAACAAGAAACAAGATTGTTGGTGTGTGGTACATAGTTTAGTAGAGTTTTGGGAGAGGAACATTGTACAGTGATGGAGATTCTGTGTTTGTTGCATATTGTGTTAGGTTGGTATCTTTCAAATGTTGAGTTTGTAGGTGCTGAGTTACAGGACCAAGCTATAATACATGCCATAAATCAAGAGCTTAAAGTTCCTGAATGGAGTGATGCAAACATTTCAGATTACTGCACTTGGCAAGGGGTAAGTTGTGGAAATCATTCAATGATTGAGAAGCTTAATCTTGCTCACAAGAATCTTAGAGGTAATGTGACTTTAATGTCTGAACTCAAAAGTTTGAAGTTACTTGACCTTTCAAATAATAACTTTGGTGGATTGATTCCTCATGATTTTGGGAGTTTAACTGAGCTTGAAGTACTAGATTTGTCTTCTAATAAGTTTGAAGGTTTAATTCCATCACAGTTTGGTGGTCTCAGAAGCTTAAAATCATTAAACCTTTCCAATAATTTGCTTGTTGGTGAGTTACCAATTGAACTAAATGGCCTAAAGAAATTGCAGGAGTTGCAACTTTCTAGTAATCAATTGAGTGGTTTTATACCTTCTTGGGTGGGGAATATGACCAACTTGAGAATTTTTTCGGCTTATGAGAATCATTTAGATGGTAGGGTTCCTGATAATCTAGGCTTGATTCCTGAGCTTCAAATACTTAACCTGCATTCTAACCAGCTTGAAGGTTCAATACCATCAAGCATTTTCGCTTCGGGAAAACTAGAAGTTCTGGTTCTCACTCAGAATAATTTTAGTGGTGATCTTCCTGAGGAAATTGGTAACTGTCATGCCCTTTCAAGCATTAGAATTGGAAACAACCATCTAGTAGGTAATATTCCTAAAACCATTGGAAATCTCAGTAGCCTAACATACTTTGAAGCCGATAATAATAATCTTTCTGGTGAACTAGTTTCGGAATTTGCTCAGTGTTCTAATCTCACTCTCTTGAATTTAGCTTCAAATGGATTTTCTGGGACGATTCCGCAAGAGTTTGGACAACTCATGAACCTTCAGGAATTGATTTTGTCTGGAAATAGCCTATTTGGTGATATTCCAAAACCAATTCTCAGTTGCAAAAGTCTCAACAAGCTTGATATTAGCAACAATAGGTTGAATGGGACGATACCAAATGAAATCTGCAATATTTCTCGATTGCAGTACTTGCAATTGAATCTGAATTCCATAAGAGGAGAGATCCCTCATGAAATTGGAAATTGCGCCAAACTTCTTGAATTACAGTTGGGGAGTAACTATTTGACTGGAGCTATTCCTCCTGAGATCAGTCACATCAGGAACTTACAGATAGCTTTAAATTTGAGCTTCAATCATCTTCACGGACCATTACCACCAGAATTGGGAAAACTAGACAAACTTGTTTCTCTTGATGTTTCAAACAATCGGTTATCAGGTAATATCCCAACTGAACTTAAGGGAATGTTAAGCTTGATAGAGGTGAATTTCTCAAATAATCTATTTGGAGGCCCTGTACCAACATTTGTACCGTTCCAGAAGAGTCCTAGTTCAAGTTTTTTAGGCAATAAAGGGCTTTGTGGAGAGCCCTTGAACTTTTCATGTGGAGGCATTTATGATGATCACGGTAGTTACCATCACAAGGTTTCTTACAGAATCGTACTGGCTGTAATTGGTTCCGGTTTGACAGTTTTTATTTCGGTAATTGTAGTGGTCATGTTGTTTATGATCAGAGAGAGACAAGAAAAAGCAGCCAAAGAGGCTGCTGGTATTGTTGATGATCCAACCAATGAGAAACCAACTATAATTGCAGGGACTGTTTTTGTCGATAATCTACAACAAGCGGTAGACCTTGATGCTGTTGTTAATGCAACGCTGAAAGACTCGAATAAGCTCAGCAGTGGAACTTTCAGCTCAGTTTACAAGGCAACCATGCCTTCTGGTGTGGTCTTATCGGTTAGGAGACTGAAATCTGTGGACAAGACAATAATCCACCATCAGAACAAGATGATAAGAGAACTCGAAAGGCTAAGCAAAGTTTGTCATGAAAATCTCGTGCGACCTATTGGCTATGTCATTTATGAAGATGTTGCTCTTCTGTTGCATAATTATTTTCCCAATGGAACATTGTATCAGCTTCTTCATGAATCAACAAGGCAACCTGAATATAAGCCTGATTGGCCTGCTAGGCTATCCATTGCCATCGGTGTGGCAGAAGGCTTGGCTTTCCTTCATCATGTCGCAATTATCCATCTCGACATTTCTTCTGGCAATGTTCTTTTGGATGCAAACTTCAAGCCATTGGTTGGAGAGATTGAGATTTCAAAACTTCTTGATCCAACCAGAGGTACTGGAAGTATAAGCGCAGTTGCTGGCTCCTTTGGTTACATACCACCAGGTATACTATTTTTCGACATGCAGTTCTTCCATTTAATTTTCATATTATTATGTTTTGCATGCTTTATGATACTTTTTTTCATGTCATACAGAATATGCATACACCATGCAAGTGACAGCACCAGGAAATGTTTACAGCTACGGTGTTGTTCTGTTGGAAATCCTTACAACTCGACTTCCTGTTGAAGAAGATTTTGGTGAAGGCGTAGATTTGGTTAAGTGGGTTCATAGTGCTCCTGTAAGAGGGGAAACTCCAGAGCAGATACTTGATGCAAGGCTTAGTACAGTTTCCTTTGGTTGGAGGAAAGAAATGCTTGCTGCTCTTAAGGTTGCCTTGCTTTGCACCGACAGCACACCAGCCAAACGACCAAAAATGAAGAATGTAGTAGAAATGCTTCGCGAGATCAAGTAAAACCGACAGAATCAAGCCATCAAGATTTCAAGTATGTGAACCTGTCATGGATACTGAGGAGCTGATGTATTACAAGTTATGACTTTAAATAGTAGACTTGTATCAAGAATTATATTACATTGTGAAGATGGTGTTTCAAAGTAAAATGAAGGTTATATAGGAATCAATAGATCTTCACCATTCTAGTTTGTCCAAATGATTAGTTATGAAATCTATTTGAGTTGGACACTATTATTAGATTAGGGGAACATATATGCAATGTAAACAAAGACCTTGGTACAGGTTATATCAATTCTTATTGAGTATGATCTATTGAAAATTGTGTGTTCCCATTGAAATTGAAAGCTCTAGTTTATTTTTGTTGTGATTGCAGACTATATAATATATACATTTGATGTGTATGCCCATGCATGATGTACCTTCTGGATATGTGCATGTTACTTTTTAGACATACATCTAAACTTTCATTGCCTTAAAACAAGGAAAAATATTAACTCTATTTTTAAGGTTAAATATTACAAATTATAGTACTTGGTCTATATAACAGACAATTAAAAACAAAATTATGTTGACTTATTACTTTATAGAGGACAGTTTAAAATATGTAGCCGTTCTAATTCTAAGGAAATGATACCATGATTTACATCAGGAACATATAATAATTTGTGGAAACCAATTATGAAAAACTCTGTTGCTGAAGATGGATATAAAATTTTGATGCCATTTCTCTAAATCGACACATTAGCTAGAGATGCTTTAGGATTATGAAGGGGAGTTCATCAAAGAAACAAAGTCCAAGGGTGTATAATAAGCATCAATAAAAAAAATTCCTGGTGTTGTTAAATGGCAGAATGGTATTTCTTTGGCTTACAATTACTATATAATAATACAATTTGGATTGCATTCTTTGGTCTTAATTAATACAATGTTTTTATACAACACTGTTGAATTTAACTAAACTCAAACTACATATATCCTTGGCCACGAGATCAGGCCAGTGGCATTTTCCCTAAAGAGCCCTCAAAAAAGTGTTTTAAAATCGAACCAGTCCTTACTCCGGTTCATTTATTGACAGTTTGGTCGCAATTTTGTCTAGGTTTGAGTAGTTTAGATGGTTGAACCATGACTCAGAAATTTCACTGATTCAATGTCCAGGTTCAGTTTTTAAAACATTGCTCTCAAGTAACAATGACTCTCTTTTTATGCTTCTGTATATTCACCTTAGTTTCTAACAAGAAATCTTAACCTTAGTTTCTAACAAGAAATCTTAACCTTAGTTTCTAACAAGAAATCTTATAGTTCGAGTAATTCACATTGAGCACTATCATAGTCACATGTACTAGTGAAACAATGTAAATCACATTAAATGCAGAAACATGATACATCGCACCATTAAAACAAAAATTAATGTTTATTCATACATCCCATTAAAGACCAACAACAATCCAAAATTTAAACAAACTGCATATGTACTACGCATAGAGTACTAGAACAAGTTGAAAGAGCGATCGAAATTAGGTCGGAACAAAAATAACTTAACTTTGAATTAATTTATCACACTTAACATCATAATTAAAATTAATTTTATCCTTTTTTTTTATCTTTGAATTAATGTTTCTAACACTTAGCAACATAATTAAAACAAAAACTATCCTTTTCCTTATCTAAATTATGGTCCTTGTTTCAACTTTTTCTAATACCACAAAACCAAGAACAAACCCACAACAACGAATAACATTCAATAGAATGCCACTCTGGGGTGGCCTCATCCATTTCTGTAACTCAACATGTTTTCTGCAACGCATTCACTATTCTCATACAGAATACTTTACATTTTCGTCTTCAACGCTCTCTTCAAAAATAAATTGTGAGAAGTACCAATTTAAAGTCTAAAGCCGCTGGTGTTCACCGTCTCGGATGCATAATTTCAGAGCCTGAATGCTGCTTAAGCAAATTGATACTGTAGCATTTGCCTTTTTTGGGTACAAACACAGGAGTAATTTTTATTTATGTAATTTATTACTGCAATCTTACTAAGATTGTAGGAATTGCATTACTGTGATGTGTTTACAGGCAATATCGATTTCCAGAACCAATGCTTCCTCCACATAAATGCCATCTCTTCAATGGGAATACCTTTGGTTTCAGGCAAGAACAGAACAACAAATATGGTCATGAGGGTAATCCAGCCGGCGAAAAAGAGAAAGATTCCAAACTTGAATGAGCACAGAAGAGCAAGGAATGCCTGAGCAATTACGAAAGTGAAAAAAAGGTTTACAGACACTGTGATACTCTGCCCTGCTGAACGGATTTCTAATGGAAATATCTCACTTGGAACTGTCCAACCAAGTGGGCCCCACGACCATCCAAATGCTACAACAAATAGGCAAACCACAACTACAACCAATATTGAAAAGCCTTTGGACAGTTCTTGGTTATCCCCAAACTTGACCCCAAGAATTATTGCAACTATAACCTGCTCATGTGAAAAATGAAACAAAATAAGTTGCCCTGCAATTTTGGTTCAGCTTCTAGCATTACTGCATTAGACTAATTCATGTATGAACACAGTTTTTTATTACAACTAAATAAAGAGTAAGAATAATGAAATAACTATATGAAAACCTTATTGCCTTTTTGCTATTACTTTAATGTATGTATTCTAAGCTGTTGATTAGAATTATTTCCCAACTTAACAGCACGGATCTTTTAAACATGATTAAAATTTGTTTGAGACAGAATTTTCACACCTGACATATGATCATTTGTATTCCACCACTGATAAGAAGAACTCTCCTTCCCAGCTTATCAACTGTCGCAATGGAAATGAATGTTGAGCAAGCAAGAACGCCACCAGTCAAAGCCGAGGAGTAGAGCGAAGCGTCTCCACCGAATCCCATGCTTTGAAACAGCACCGGAGCATAGAAGAGAATGGAATTAATGCCAGTCAAGATTTGTGAAGTTGGCATGACAATTGCCATCACCAACTCTGGCCTATACCTTCTTTCGAGTATGTTACGAAACGGGTGCTTTATTGAGTTTGCCAACTTGCTTGCATCAACCATATCTTCAAACTCTGCATCAACATCGCTAGTTCCTCTAATTTTCTCTAGGAGCTTCCTTCCTCTTTCTTCTAATCCTCGTTCTATTAAGCTGTTCGGAGTCTCGGGAAGAAATATTCCTCCTATCGTCATCAAAAGAGCCGGTACGGCAGCCAAGCCTAGGGACAGCCTCCATCCCCAAGGTTTAATCTTCTGTGTTCCAAAATTCACCATATTTGCTATGAAAATCCCAAAAGTTGTTGCCACTTGAAACATCATGTTCAATCCTCCTCGCAGGTGGGTTGGTGCCATCTCTGACAAATAAAGTGGAATTGCCTTCAAAAGAAGCATGAGGGAAATAGCTCAAATAATTTGTCAACTGTTGAGGTATAACTTGATTTGTCTTCTAACTCAAACATAGATTGTTTCCATCACATTACTATCTTTCCTTTCCCTTAAATTTTATGAACTAAAATTAACATTTACGCTATTATTATTAACAATTAACACTTAACACCCTTCAAACTGTTTGATACTTGTTTGGATAATCTAGAGATGGGTTTTAAGAAGGAAACAAAATTAGTTTCCTCCTTTCATAGAAAAAATTACCATTGTTCTAAACCAGTAAAGGAAAAAAGTGTTTTTATCTGCCAAGTATTGATCATGAATTCATCGTAGGTAGATGATACTTGACACAATAGCCCAACACTTTTAAGGATTTATCATAGATAGATTAGAGAAATATGTTATTACCTGATTTCCAAATCCAATGCCAATGCCGAGCATAACACGGCCGAAGATCAGCATTGTGAGGTTAACAGCTGAAGCATTCAGAGCTGATCCAATCAGAAAGCTACTACCACCAGTGATGATACTTGCCCGACGTCCATACTTCCTTGTAATGGGAGATGCAATCAGGGATGCAACTAAACCGGCAATGTATAGAGAAGAGGTAAATGCTGCAAGGCCCTGGTTGTCGTACTTGCAGTAATTGTTTTCATGTGCATGCTGTTTTTGTCTGTATACAGCAGGGAAGAATTTTTCAAGGAAGTCGTCCATGGAAGTCACCCCACCTGTTAACCATATAACATGCATCAGAAAAAATATGAACACAAAAAAAAAAGACTAACAAATAATGAAATGGATGCAAGGTTCATCAACATCTCAACCAACTACATTAAGACTAAAAGTTATTGAAATAAGGAAACAACTCAAGAAAGATATTCTAAGATAACCTAAATATATCTTTCATATTTATATTACTAAATCTACAAGGAAACAGTTTTCTCCTTCCTCAGTTCATCACAATATGAGTTGCCAAGCTTGTTTACTACTAAGAATTTGGGATGAATGTTGCGTAGGACGATGCAGCATTCCTATATTTACATGCTTTTTCCTGCTGATAGAGTAATGTGATACTACGTTTTCTTAAATATTTGTGATTCAGAATGCTAAGGTGATGGTTCAACATAGATAATGAAGTGGTTAATATATGATTTGAAGGAATCCCTGCCTATCATGACGGATGGTTGACTAAGGAGAATAAGCTCTTCCCTTTCCGCAAAACCAAAATTTGTGATGGAAATACAATCACATCCCATGTCGCCAACAGTTGACAATAGAGTTCCTTGTTATTGCCAAATTCGTGACCTCAAGTCCTGAATTGAGATTAAAAATGTTGCGAATTAAGCTTTAAGGAGACGACAATTAGAAACATGACATTCAATAAGACATTCTATCATGATGGATGATTCACTTAGGAGATGTGATTGCATTTCCATCAGTAGCAAATTGATAATGAAATGGCGTTAAAACTCTTGAGGGAAAGATTTGTTGTCTATCTTCATTCTATCTGGCTCAATCTCTGTTGTTGTGTGCTGATAATAGCCGGTTTACACCAAAAAATTGAAGAAAGAGGTAAAAATTTGTTGTTTACCATTGCAGCAAGGATTTTAAGTTGTTTGGAAGACAAAGCCAGAATAGTTTAAAATTTTACCGTTTGAAAAAATAATTAAGAATGATAGCTGCTAGAATCAGGAAAAGGAGCCTTATCAACCAATTTTGTTTAAAAATTCATTAACCAGAATCTCTTGTCGAATATTCAACTCATGCAAGATTTATAAGAAAAATATATAATGAAATAGCCTGAAAAACATTGAAAACAGAAAAACAAAAAAACTTATGATTCAAATAATGAACTAAGGAAGAACCTGAAATTCCAACATCATAGCCAAAAAGTGATCCCCCTGTAGCTGCAACAATGCAAGCAATGATAACATACCAAGTAACCTTCCCTTTATAAAGCTCTGCTCTTTCCTGGGCTACAACACCTGTTGTTAAAGACCCTCCTGCCATTTTATGGATTCTTCTTCCTCAGAGAGATTCAAAGGAAAAAATGGTTTGTTTTTTGTTTCTATCTTCAAGAATGAAAATATCATTCTTTTATATCAAGTCAAACCATGAAAGATGTAAATATGATTTTGCAAAATTGTGATTACGCAACTTTGAATTTAATGTTTGTCTTTATCTTCACTCGTGGCGTCAATAGAATAGAATTCAATACATAGCTTATCTTAGTATTACTCAAGAATGGTTTTATATGAAGTCAAACAATGACTTTGGATTGGATATAAAAACTACGACTTCGGATTAGGTGTCGGATTGGATAGGACACGAAACCGGTGAATTATGTGATTTTTTCAAATCATTAACTGGGTTGGCGTATCAGTGTCAATGTTTGTGTTGTGTCCGGTGTCCTTCTTTGTGCTTCATGGTATAAAAATGATTTTGCAAAATGTTTATCTTGTGAAATTGTGATACACGGTTTAATTTACTATACTTTATCCTAGTTATTACTCAAGAAATTTAACTAGGAACATGTACATTTGCTGAACCACATTTTTCTTGCCGTTTTGATTGAGTACATTGTTGATGTTTGGTGACGGTGTAAACGCAAAATTCATACCAGAATCCAATAAATGGATGCAGATTCTCTCTGCAGTCAAGAGAATGACGTAATCACATAGTCAGAAAGATCTCGACCGTTGGATGCATTTAAGGGTCCAGATCTTCTCTCCTTAATTTCCATTTCTCTCTCACATCGTCATTCTCGAGAAAGAGCTCTCCGTCTACAACCATTTCGAGCACGAAACAGTCGTCGTCGTCGTTTTGCCGCCGAAGTATATCGCCGCCGCGACTGAGAAAGGTAAATGAATTGGTTGAGTAAAAAGAAAATAGTGTAATAATAAGTGTAGTTAAAGTGAAGAGGGAAGATTGACACCCCTTAGATGCATTCAACGGAAAGATATTTTTGACTATGTGACTGAGTTATTATCTTGACTGTAGTGAATATTCATCCATAATAAATAGTATGAATAATGAAACTGACTTTGAGTTAGATGGTGATACACGCTTTCCTAATTTTGTATTTGTTTGGCTAATATCAATCTCTGTTTGGTTGGCTTACGTCAATGGAACACTTCCTTAGAAAGAATGGAGGACTTGTTTTTATGATGATAAAAAATTGGCTTAATTAAGCTTTAACTTTCTTAAAATTGCGATTTTGACTCTTACTAAAAAAAACTACAAAACCGTCCTTTAAGTTTTGCAACTGTAGCAGTTTTGGTCTCTAAAGCCAAAATTTTTTAAAAAAATAACACACGTGGCACCTCACTTAGGGTGCCACGTCAGCGTAGACCAAGTCAAAATTGACATTGGGGGCTAAAACTGCCACATGTGCAAAACTCAGGGAGCGGTTTTGTAATTTTTTTTTTCTTTTTAAGAGGCCAAAATCGCAACTTTAAGAAAGTTAGGGAGCTAAAACTGCAATTAAGCCTAAAAAATTTACATGTGTTATTCGTAGAATAATTTTACACGTATATCTAAACATAGAATAAAAGAAATGATGCCCGGTATAAGGTAAGGAAAACTTTTAGCTCTTGTAAGACTCTAACTCGTAACATTCAAATTCAAATTTAATGTTTGTCGTTTCACCACGGAACCAAACATTTAGAATATACACCCTCCGATCATTAATATAAGCAAAAATCTACATTTTAGATTCATTCATTTAATGATATATGTGGTCTATAATAAAGATCATGTGCATCATTAAATGAATGAATCTAAAATGTAGATTTTTGTTTATATTAATGACCGGAGGGTGTATTATAGTAACATCA
>Ga0099826_10002858_pt1 | contig 11411 bp, 5 predicted proteins | sample Mtrugardesep15_FD_76830 | JGI IMG/M metagenome (GOLD analysis project Ga0099826, IMG submission 76830) | Root nodule microbial communities of legume samples collected from California, USA - M. trunc garden sep15 | ecosystem: Host-associated > Plants > Roots > Nodule | place: USA: California...
AATTTATAAACTCTCACTAATAAAAATTGTATCCTTATAAACGGTTTTTTCATAAACTACCTTAAAAACTTATAAATAATACATAAAAACTTATTTATTTGCATAAGTTGTTTTATATAAGCTCAAAAATAAGCTAATCAAAACGGGCCCTAGTTCAATTAATCTCTACTATAAAGTTTTAACACCGTTTCACGATATAATAGATATCATTCGTTGATTTAAGATGACGACTTAGATTTCAACTTGGTTTCATAGAACAAAACAATCTCAGCCATCTATTTTGATCAGACGACTGTCATTTGTCATTGCAAAACGCAATTACAACATGAAATCCCACCACCACATATACAGATCCAACGGTCCTAGTTCAATCACACAGTCACCATTTTCCTGCGCACAAACGCTACTTCCAACCCCATTTCAAAAAACCAAAAACTCCGTTCTCCACCGTTCCCATCACCGCACCCTTTCAACTCCGCCACACCTCCTCAAATTCACGGAAATGAAATTAGGGTTAGGGTTAGGTTAACACTTCACAATCCTCAAACCGTTTCTCTTCATACCTCGTATTGTAGTTGCAGAAGTTTTCGCTTAATTGTTAATTTAGGGTTTGTGCATTTGGGATCGTTTGATTTTTAGGTGATATGTCTAATTCTTCAAGGGGTCGAGTTACCATTACTCTTGGACGCAGTGGTCAGGTACAGAAAAAATTGTGCTTTTATTCAATTAACTTCTTTAACCCATTTTTGCTACTTTGATTTTGCTATATTTTGTTTTTGTTGTGTTTTTTTGGGTTTTGAATTGCTTGATCAAATGGCGGGTGATTGTTTTTTATTCTGTTAATTGTGATAGTATTTGTAGCTGTTGTTGATAAATATGACATTTTGGAGTTAGAAATGATAGCATTAGAGAGAGTTGGGGTAGTACCTACTGTAGAAAAGATGGCGGAAACTAGGCTTAGGTGGTTTGAATATGTAGAGAGAAGACCCGTGTATTGTGTAATTAGGAGAGTAGATCAGATGGAGGGTAGTCACATCACTAGAGACCTCCTCAGATTAGGTGTGTCCCGGTGTCGGATATGTGTGGTGTCCGACACTGACACGACACGCCACAAGCATATATGATTACATTGATTTATGTCATTTTCTCACATAATTATTGGTGTTGATGTGTTTGTGTCGGTGTTTGAGTTTGTGCTTCATAGGTAGAGGCAGAGGACGACCTAAAAAAACTATCAGAGAAACTATTATAAGATTTAGAGAGTAATGAGTTGGATAAAAACATGGTATATGATAGAACATTATGGCGTTGTTTGATCTATGTAGCGGACCCTACTTAGTGGGATAAGGCTTGGTGATGGTTGTTGTTGGTGTCACGTTCAATGTTTTCCATTTCTCTTTTTTTGCCTTGTTTAAGTTATTTTGTTGAGAATTAAAGGAATGTAGTATAATTTTTTATTCTTACCGCTGCTTATGGATTTGAGCATTGGGATAGAGTTTTAGTTTGATGTATGATGCAAGGGATTTTCATGTGAATGACATGATATTTTTTACTTGAGTTTAGGTTGTGAAGAGGGATGTATCTGCGGTGGATGTTCCTTACTCTTCTTCTATGTCTTCGGCTGGGACTAAGCGGTCTGTAAGAGACAGAATTGGAAATAGTGGAGATAGTTCCATGTGGCATGGAAATGGAGTCAGCGGCAATAAACGGTGTGTTTATAACTTTTCGGTATTTATAGCTAGTGTGGTATTGGTCATTGGACCTGCAACATTATATTTAGGCACATTCACACCCATGCACACACACCACTAGCAGGTTCTCAGTTTGTTCAGAAAATTCACCAGGGATAATGTTTTTGACTATGTAATGATCAGTGCTAGAGGCAGAACAGTTTGCCTGTTTTTTTTGTATGATGCAAGGCAATCAAAGTTAGCTTTCATGATTTATGTTGTTTGGATTCTATGCAGACAGCGAGGAGATGTAAGCATGCGAAATGGACCTGAAGGTAGTACTCTCCCTCAGTAGTGAATTTACCCTTCCAAATTTATGTTACTCAATGGCTTCTTTATTTTGTTTTCGTTTTCCTTACTTTACTTAGATGGGCGTATTGGCAAAGATGATCTGCGATTGAAACTCATGCGAAAAAGTGCGTTGAGGAGAGATGAAAGTAATGACAATGACAGGAATGTCGATCTCCGTGAAAAATTGAAAAAGACAGCTCACCCTCCAACAAACAGTTTTAATTCAAAACAGCACATGCCGGAACCAAGGGAAGCAAGCTTGTTCAGGCCAGTTCCTTCAGCTAGAAGTTCTGATGATATAATTCGTATGGAATCCATGAGAAACTCATACTCTCCTTGGACACTGGATCAAATTCGGCAAAGATCACCCGAAGAGTATCCGAGTACTTCCAGGGGGATTTCCCCCCAAAGAAATGTTGGAGACCCACAGAGAAGGCCATTAAACAGGACATATGATGGCGTCAGACCAGTTCAATATGCAGGTAGGGATGTTCTTGAAACTTCAAGGCCTCCAAGTGCTGCACCTTCATCTTTCATGCCAAGATCCACGATGTCTACCTTGCCTCCAGTAACTGCCAAGCCTGTACCATCTCATCCTGGCCGACTTCCTCCATCAGGCAGTGTTCCACAAAGGCCTCCATTTGTGGTGAGTTTTACTTATTCTCTTATCTCCAGATTCATTCTATCAAACTTCATTGTTATGTGTTGCTTGGAGAAAACTTTCCCATGACCATCTGATGGATGTATAGGCTGAATCTGTTATGCACTTTTATCCTAATTATATGCCCTTCAAGAATTCCATTCTAATGCAATGGTGGCAGACAAATTAGATTTTTTTTTTTGGGGGTAATTAAATGAAATCACTAATTCATGATATTCCACTATGGGGAATGTTTTGGAGGCGGATTTTTCACAAACTCTGGATGTTCAACCTGCCTTATAATAACTATATTACCGTGTCAGTTGTGATTTCTCTGCAATCTGTATATTCTGATTACTCATAAGGTCTCTTTTTGGCAATCATAGTTTCTCTTTTTGGCAATCATAGTTTCTGATAAATTAGTGATTACTTCAGTGCATGGATTAGGCATGAAAGGTGTATTGGGAAAATTCAAGTCCCACATTGGCTGGAGATATGGCCTTCAATTAGAGCTTAAAAAGCTTAGGCAATCTTTACTTCACAAGTTGATTTTGTTGGGTTGACTTGCACCTATGTACTAAGATTCTTTTATGAAGTTTCTGCGTATTTATGTCAAATCTTGTTTGAGTTTTATTGCTATTTTATTTGCCGAGCATGTGCGAAAAATTGAGTCATAAATTGATTGAATTGAACAAATAGAGTCAGAGTTAGCCATTGGGTATTCCTAAATTCAAGTCGTGCACATACTGGGTATGTTGTGTATCTGGGACATGTTGGGTTCTTGTGGTCACGTTCCAAAAATAATTTTCAGACAAAATAATTGGGTTCTCAATTTGGGTGTGTACTGTATCTGAGAAATAAATATTGTCGTTCAATATTATTTTATTTTTTTTTAATAACAAAACTAGCGTTTTCCATTCTTTTTGTTGATTTAATATCTATATTACCTGTGGAATTTTTACCTATTTCCTACTATTTACATTTATTCCTATTTTCTGCTATGTAAATATCCCCGTTCCTGATTTCAATGCATACATTACTTGATTTTATTTTTTTTATGATTTCTGATGTATTAAATAAAAGATTATTGGCAATAATTAGATAAGTAATCCCTATAGTCAACTGTTTAATTTTGTACAAAACTAGTGTGTTAACACACACGCACGCACACACACACACACACACCCACACGCACACACACACACATACACACACACACACACACACACACATTATTAAAAAAAATTATATTTACCCCTTAGATTTTCTATAGCCCCGTACAGTACCTACATGTTTATCCTATGGAGTGTTAGAAGTGGTCAAAATGCTTATAATTCTCTCATGTTAAATGAACTTAACTTGAATCTTTGATATTATTTAACATCCTTGGTTGAATTGAAGATGTTGTTAAAGATAAATGATGTGCATGCCTAACATTATTTTTTATTTAAAACTGGAAGAATTTAAGTAGAGAAATTCCTTTTTTATATTCCATTGATATGTATATATAAATTGCATTGTGTTTTCTGCAATGTATAAGAAAAAGTACTCTTTCCAATTGGTATCCTTACATATGTTGATGCTGGTGTTAAAAATGCTTGATTTGTGTGTTCTACTACTGAGTCTTGACTTCCCAATTAAACAATTGGATCAACATTGTCTGAGTTACTGTTGGTATTTGGAGTCTGGTCAACTAATATTCTGAACTACTGGAAATTTATGTAAATTACTTTTATAGTTATCATAGTCTCTGATTTGTCTTGGAAGGTTGTGGTTTATAGGTGAGGATGAATTTTCGGTTCTATTTAATTCTCTGAACAAATTATGTGTGCAGTTTATTCTGACTTGTGGTATTCCTGCTTACATGCAGGGCAATGAACAGCAACCACAAACTGTTGATGGCTTGTTACAAGTACTGGGATTACAAAAATATCAAATTCTTTTCAAGGCTGAGGAAGTATGTAAATCCTTTATTTACGTCAATAAGAAATTATATACTACTGATTGTTTTTCTTTCAAAGTATTTGAATATGTTGTGACATGATATGTTGAATGAAATGTCAAAATTGTTTACTCATTTGGCTGCTATAGGAATTCTAACATGGAATATTATTGGGGAAGACAATTTATTAATCAAGGGATAGTTTTACACAATATTTTGTCATTTGACTTATTTCTTGCTTGAGTTTTGACTTCAGATGGTTTGATCTACTCAGCCTCCTTGTTAAGGAAAACATGTTTCAAGAAATTACTAACTTGTTTAATACTCTTGCATGTGTGTGTATGCTATCTGCGCCAGTGTTAAACTATAAGCATAACAGAATATTTTTGTTTAATATGTCTGATAGAAGGTGTACAAGTTTAGGAAACAATATGAAGAGGAGAAAAGTGTTAATTTTTGAAACTTTACTTCAAAAGTTTTATTATCACTTTAAATACCTGTTGCTCACTTCTTTCTTGGGTTGGCTTTCAACCCCACCTGACATGGGAATGTTGCCTTAACTAAAACTTACCTCTATAATAACAGTGAGTGATACTTCTTATTGTCTGCTGGTGATTAATAAACTTTTAGCTTCAATTGGCTTTAGATGTTCCATACACCTGTACTGAACTTTGCTATAGATAAATTTGAAGTTTTTTTTGAGTTCTCAATTGATCATATGTTGTCATACAAAATTCTTAAATTTTAGTCTTGCAATACGACTGACCCCACTTGGTGGGATAATGCTTGGTTGTTGTGTTGTATTAGTCTTGAAATACGAATAATTAAATACCAAAATATGGTATGGTATTTATTAAGTTATTATACATTTCTGCTATGAATATTTTTAATTTGGCACTACCAGTTATCTTATACACTGATATGTCCTCGCAGGTGGATATGACTGCATTGAAGCAGATGGGAGAAAACGACCTCAAAGAACTTGGAATTCCTATGGTAATTTTTGTCTTCATTTAAATTTGTGGCTTTTATTCAGGTGTTGTTCAATAAGGCTTAAATTTTGAATTGAACAGTACACCAAATATATGAATTAAGGTATTTGTATTCTTCTGTTGTACATATCTGAGACAATGTAGCACGGGTTCCATTAGTGGAATTCCATTGGAGGATCTCTTGCTAAGTATTGTTAACTTTTATCCATCTTCTTAGTACTAGCTGCCTTGTTCAATACCACCCAATTCCTCATGATAGGAACTAGTATCTTTAATTAATTTATTAGAAGATTTGGGGATGAATCCCCTTTGTAAAAAGTATGGATTGCAGAACAATGTCAATTTTCACATCCCAATGCCCTGTGCCATAACTGACTCAGGTGACAAGATGCTCATCTCTCTAATCTCTAACCCCTTTCTCATTTATATACATCACTGCCAAACCCACTACCAAACTCACTAACTAACCATGTAAATGGCTTACCTATCAATACTCCCTCCGAACATTCCTCTTGTCCTGTCCTCAATATGAACCGGATGAATAAACCAAAAAGTCCCTCCAGGATCCCTCTGCATGAAGCTTGATTAACATAGTTCTCAGTTTTCCCAAAGCCTCTTTTTCACATCTGGAATTTGGAAATTCTGGTTCTGATGGTGGTTGAGGTCTAGTTAGGTTGCCCTAATTTTAGCCTGTTTCCTGTGTGTCCAACAAGTTGATGCTGGGAAAAGTTCCAATACGATGACAACCTTTAGAGGCTTGTTATGAGCCAAAGACTAAAATACAGTTCTTTTCCTTTAACATGAGAATAAAAAGTGGGTAAGTCATGTGTAAATTATATTCCTAGGAATAAAATTACCTACCCTAAGCATAATTTATGAAAACTTGAACAAACATGGGAAACAAGGATTTCCAATGTCACATTCCTGGGGATAAACTTACAATCCATGAAACAATCACCTCCTAAGTATTGTCATGTTCTCCCTTTTCTTTACTGCTATAGTGTGACCCACAGAAACAACTTCTGTTTGTTCTCTACCTTCAGCTTTTTAAGTTTTACATTCCAAATCTTTTGAAAGTTGACAATCTAGGTATTCTGCTTTATAATTTTTTGCTCTTGTTGTTTTCACTCTTTTATGACTGTGAAGTTGCTTCTATATTAGCCTGTAACAAGGTCAAGATTAAGATGGTGTGAATTTGTACCAAAAGAATGTGTTGTTTTCATGTGCGTGTGTTGAGTACACTCTTTGATTATTAGATATTTATTATCTAACTTATAAAGGCTGCTTGGGTTGCAGGGTCCAAGGAAAAAGCTTCTTCTTGCACTCTTGCCTCGTAAACGTCCACAGTGATAACTTCCTATTGTGCTTGATGCTGAAATTGACCAATTGTTGGATCCCTGGATTTTATAAAAAAATATTAGATGATGGTAAATTACACATCTGAGAAATTTTAGTAGTATACATGTCTTGTTTAGTTTGGGGTTCGAATGTCCCTTGTATTCACAGTCACATTTTTGCATTCAAGAACAAGTAAGTATCGGTTGAATTTTTTGTTGAAAATATTGGTCTGTAATATATTGTTGGTACTTATTCTAATAGAAAGAAGTAGAAACCCGAATCAATTTAACTCTAATCGTGTTATTAGTGCCTTCTTGCTTTTCTATATTGTCATAGGAAGGATTTGTATTATGATATCTAAGTTTTTCTTCTTTGATATATTTCCTTGTCATTTTTCCTTACCTTGTTTTCTTCAGAACAGGTCTGCCTAAGTATTAAAAAGAAAAACAGCAGTGCTATGCACAGCGAAATTTATTATTACAAACCTATCACAAACTGTTTATGAGCGTCGGATTTTTGATTTAGCGGAAATCATGGGTTGTAGTAAAACATAAAAAAGAACCACATTACAGTTACAATCCACCACTTTGATGTTGTGTTTACATGAGATTTTGTTTCTTGAGAAGTAGCATTTTCCAAAACAAAAAAAACATGTCTATCTTTTTTGTCAAAATAATAAAACATGTTTGTGCTTTGTCCGGAAGATTTTTGGAAGATTTTCTGCCTAGTTCATTGATGCTCTTGGAAGAATGTTGAGCTTTACTGCTGATCTTAATGTTTGGTGCGAATCTGCAAATGTTTGCTTTTTTCTTAACATTTATTCATTGCATGAATCACGTGTTCGTAATCACCCAATTGGTCATAGATACGGAAAATGATTTTTGGTAGTAAAAGTCGTATTTGTTTCTCTATTAAATGTTGGTGACGTTATAATACTAATTATTTTCATGTGTTTTCTTGAAAAAACGTTGTGCTCTTTTTTGGTGCGTCACATTCACATGTTACGGCACTAAAACTAAGAATTAGTTCGTTGTCTTGTGTTTTTAAATTGGGGGTGGGAATTACACCCAATCCATTAAAATGTAAGATATTTATAAATTAAAGTCTAAACATTAATGGGTGAAACAAATATTAAACTTTATTTATTTTTTGACCAAACCCGGATTATTAGAGCTCATTTTCCGTATGAACTGTAGGAGGCCAAACTTATGTTTATTTCAATTCACTAAGTATGCGTTTGGTTCTCTTCATAATCATGCCAACTTTTTTTTTACCGAATTATTATGCCAACTTGTTTTCAACAAAACTACATTTTGAAAGTGCGAATGGCCTTGAGGTGGAGGTGAGTCACTGAGTTTCCAAACATGTACTAGGATATGTTTTTTTCATTTTGTTATCCATGCATAATACAGTTTCTAAGAAGAATAAATGTGATCGATATTTGATAATTAAACTAAGAGTTCAACATTCTCATTTGTTATCCAAGCGCAAAGCACTTTTTCATTTTTATTTGGTCAGTTCAAAAGAAATGGCAAATAAACACGATACACCCTATTAAATGACAACACTTGGTCATTGCCACATACTCTTGTTATATTTTTTTGTTATTTATTATCTCTTTGTTAAAGGGCGGGTAATTGATACATATATAGGTTTTTAGATGTCTATAAGGTATGGGGACGAACGCCAAATTTGTTACGCACAACGATATGAGTTTGGGTATGAGAATTTTTTATATACACGAGTATGAGGATAAACACTATAGTACCTTGTCCAAAAGATACATATTATCATCCCGATTTATAGTATAGAGGTTTATGTCACAACACTATTTTTTGTATCCAAAAATCTGAATAAGAGACCGAAATATATTTTTTAAAAAGAGGGATCAATTTTGTAAGCAAGTAAAAATAAGGTACCAAAACTGTAATTGATTTTAAATTTCATAATTTAGCATCATTTGTCAGGGATGGTTGTGTGTCGGCTAAAGTTAGCTCTAATAGTTGACCCTTAAATAGTTTTGGTGTGTTACATGTAGTTTTCTCCTACCTATTTACCAACCAGGTGGTCTTGTTTCAACCCCAATAGTTTCCGACAATGGTACACAATTTGCTTGGGTTACTGCTCTTGATGACTGTATCCTAAAACATAATTGAAGATGGTTAAAAAGAATAAAATAATGCTGCCAATATATTTTTTTAAGCATAACATTTGAGGTTCAAAAATATCACAGGACATAGAAGCATCCCAACTATGTTAACACCTATAAAATTATAACCTATTGTTTGCAACGTCACGATAAATATATTATGATAAAAAAACGAGTATGTATATTATAGTATACTAAGTGAATAAAGAATACTGTCTCATTAAGACTATGGTTGGTATCATAGTGAATATATCTGAATCACGGTAGTCCACTGTGATTTTGCAGAAGCTTTGAAGTGTAGCTTTTGAAAAATTATGATGAATTATTGTGATTCTTTCATACTCACTATGATACGAAATATAAACTTAAGTGGTTGTTTGGTTTGACGATGGATGAAAAAATCTTGCATCCCAATGATCATCATTTCCCGTAAATTTTAACCAAGGTTCAAATGGTACCTTTGGTGAAATTTGTGGTATGGTGGTATTTTACCACATAAACATACATACTATAACAACCTTATCAGAAAAACTTTAAGGTCTCTAAGTTCAATTTCCACCAATACTAATTTAAATGGGTTAATTTAACCTTTTCAAAAACCTAATCGAAAAAACCTAATGAAATAAAATCACAGTGAAAGAAAAATGAGTGAGTGCAATAAATAAAAAACAACTAAAAATACAAAAGGAAACAAAATTGTTTTTCTTCTTGGTCGTAAAATTTATTTTGTGAAAGTGAGTTTAATTTAAATGATTTTATTTTAAAAGTAAATTTGATGTAAAGTCTGTATAAATTTCCAAACTAACACAAATTATCACTTATGACTTGGACATGTACTTATTTAAATAAAATTATATTTATAATTATATTTATAACACTAGTTAAAATTAATTCTAATAATTGGTCAAAAGAATATGTACTTATTTTTGGTACGAACTAAATTACTTGGAAAATTTAAACTAGACACATACCTAGTCTATAATCACAAATGTATTGATGTGATCTTTTATATAGTATACTCCTTTCCTATAAAATTTTAAGTCCTAACTCTAAACACTTTAGACCAAAAATTCCTTGATCAACTCCACATGCTGGCAGAGGTTAGGGACAAGTCTTGTTAAGTTACGATCCTGGGAGTCAGCAAATAGAGACATGGTTGAATCTTCCTTGTTGCTACATTAACTTTTAATGCCCAAGTTCATTTGATTTATGAGCGCATTTGGCATAAACAAATATTTCAATCAAAACACGTTCTTTCTCAGAAGCAACATATTTAATATTATAATATGACTGCAGTCAGTTTTGGCATTCTATAAGGATTAAGGCCCCATAAAATATTAGAGAACCACTAATATGAATTTCTCCAAAAGTGAAGGCTATTATATCCTTATACCATGAGGGTTGATACAAATCTTCGGGCCATATAATATTTTGACATTTTAGATTGAAGGTAAGTTTAGTGTTCGACAACCATAACATCGACATTTATAATATATCTAATCACTTATAATTTATTTAATTTTAACTTGTACCTATCAGTTGGTGTCTTGTTTGTGTTTGTGATCATATTTCATTGGTCGTGACTTAGGTTTGAATTACAAAATTATTTTGTTTTTAGGCTATTGATTGGAGTTAGATTGAAAACGAAGTTCAAAGTTGGTGGTTGTGATTGAGTATGGTGACGCGATTTTTCGAAAAGGTTGATGTTAATGTAAACACTTCAATGTTCAATTCAATATTTGATTGAATATAGTGAGAGGTTTATAATAATTGATTGTGTACATTTCTCTTAATGCAAATGTCCTTTTGTAAGTGGAGTTTTAAGCGAATTAGAGTGAGTTGCAGTCGTTGAGAGATTTTCGACGCAATCGATGGATCCTAGTCTGATGGTGATCATGCAGTGATTGATTACCAAAAGGGATACACTTTAGTATATTGGTGTTGCAACATTTTAGCATTGGGGATGGGAATAAGGCTATATCTGTCTACATAAGCCTACGATATAGCCTACGACAAACCAGACCATGTCAAACTTTTTCTTAATTAGAGAAGTCTTAGGCTTTTTTGTAAGCCTATTTAGTTAAAAATGTCAGGCCACGAGCCATAAAAAAGCCTCTTAGGCCGGCTTATTTAAGTAAATATGAATAATATTGTACTTCCTCCGTTTCAAAATGAGTGTCGTTTTAGCCAACAAAAAAAAAGTTTTAAAATGAATGTCACTTTCAGTTTCCAATGCAATAATAACTTTTTCTTTTCAATTGTACCCTTCAATTAATATTATGTTACACTACTTCCAAAGTATTATTTTTTCTTTAATGAAAAACAAACC
>Ga0099826_10002859_pt1 | contig 11411 bp, 4 predicted proteins | sample Mtrugardesep15_FD_76830 | JGI IMG/M metagenome (GOLD analysis project Ga0099826, IMG submission 76830) | Root nodule microbial communities of legume samples collected from California, USA - M. trunc garden sep15 | ecosystem: Host-associated > Plants > Roots > Nodule | place: USA: California...
AATGGGAAAACGGCCCACAAATTCTGGTATAAGGCCATGTGCAATTAGATCGCCACATTCTACCTGTGATTCTTTAAAACCACTGCATTAGCTACTTGAAGAACTTATTTTATAATAATTGAGTCTCGAAAAAACGGAGATTATGAAAGGGATTCAAACAAGAAACCCTGCAGTAAATAAAAAGAGACAGAGATAACTAACACCTTAAACTAACAAATCAAGGAAAATTAAACTAAATCAAACCCAACAAATGATCCATAGTGATCCCCTACTCCCAGAAAGCAGCAAAACTAAAGAAATGCAAACATTCTATTTGAGTCTTTAGTTCTCACATTCTCCAGAAGTGACGATGTTACAGCAGAATCAGTGAATCCACAAGCTCTCACATTTTCACGAACTGGGACTCCAAAGCAAATGGACGAATCTTGCAGCCTGAAAAAGGAATATATTTCAATCAAACTTCCCAAATTCAAGGCTAATATGCGATAGAGTCGTAGAGTGATAGAAGATGGCCTCACCTCTCGGAGATGGTCTTCTCCAAATTAACAAAGGCCCCTCCACATATAAAAAGAATATTTTTTGTATCTATCTGTCAAAAATTAAGCAAGGTTATGAGACATGAACCAAAGAGGAAAATACAATAAAAATGGCAAACTTCCAGGCTTCACCAGGCTGGAGAAGGGAAATGTGCATTGACTATTCATATTCTAATCTCTACCCTAACTAACGAAAATGATGAAAAAAATCATAAGCATCAGGGAGATTTCAACATGCGGCCAACCAGTTAGAAAGAAGGCCACTTAAAGCATTTTAAGTATGTCATAATGCTCGATATAGAAAAAAGGATCAAATTTTCATCTTTTGTTTCATAGATAGGAAGGTTCTTCAAGCTTATCAACTACAGCACGGAATAAATCATAAGAATGAGAGAAGCAATGATGTTCAGAAAATCAAAAACTTCCATTTATCCTTTAAAACCAATCTCATTCTCTTCCTGTAAGATTATTATGTTCAATTATGAAATTTTAACCACAAAAATTGTGGCGCTTTCCCCTATGCAAATCAATAATAGAATGCTGGGACTAATGAAAACTATGGTGTTTCTAACATACCAAGATGTTCTCACCAGAATGAAGTTTGCCAGCTCCTTTATCAGCTACACTCACAACCTATGAAAGGAGAAGATCCCTTTCAAATAACAAGAAATAAGAATAACATGTAGAAGTGGAACAAGGAAAACATAATTTAACATTCTAAATTCTTTAAAACTGTACCAATGAAATTCCAAAAAGTTCCCTCAAAATTTGCAATCCTTATGTCACGAGTTATAATATGGTAAAAACAAAGGCAGAGAGTGGCTTCATTCAATTGCTAACCATTTTCTCAAGCTGTCAACATCTGAATTTTGTAAATATTACTTCTTATAATTTGTTTGGGATGGTATGTTAAAGAATGATACATTTTTTAATTAGGTAGATTATGACAAACACTTTTCCTAGTATTGTATATTTGCATACCATAACTTCAAATAATTGATAATCAACGTGCCCTACCTTACTCATAATTTTTTTTTTATACAAGTACGTTTTTTGAGAGCAGGTACATATAGATTCATGAGTATAACATAATGTTAATAATAAAATTGACCTACGGTGCTTTCCAACATTTTGAGTAAGGCATGCTGAACACCTTCCCCGGACACATCTCTTCCACTGCTTAGACTCTCGGACTGCAAAATAAAAGTCAATATTAACATTTTACACTAAGATTACTAAAAAAAACAGTATAGCAATAAGTGAAGTGAAATGTGAAACCTTAGTGATCTTATCAATTTCATCAATATAGACAATCCCTCGCTGAGCTAGTTCCACATCGAAATCAGCTTCCTTAAAAAAAGACGGTGGTGTTAGAAAGCAGACGATGAAAGTTGAGAAAAGAGAGATAGTGAGAGAGGGCTGGGCATACTTGAAGAAGGTTATATAAAATGGAGTGAACGTCTTGTCTGACATAACCAGCCTGGGTGAAGGTTGTAGCATCGGCCATAGTAAAGGGTACATTGACAATACGGGCAAATGTTTTAGCAAGCAAGGTCTTCCCTGTAATGATGAATATGAATAAAGTGAATGTTGTTGCAAAGCAATGAATTGAGAATGATGATGATATAAACCTGAGCCAGTAGGACCAATGAGCATGACATTGGTTTTGTCTAAGTGAACAGAATCATCATTGTCATAGTCTTGGGCAGAGCGTATCCTATTATAATGGTTGTAAACAGCGACAGAAAGCAGCTTTTTAGCTTGATCCTGACCAACGACAAAGGAGTCTAGGGACTTACAAATCTGTTTAGGAGTAGGGTTAGAGTTAGGGAGTCTGGCAACCTCAATGAAAGAACCGTGGAGAGGAGAGAGTTTGTAAGGGAGGAAATAGAAGGCTGTTTTGCAGGATGGACAAAGATTGAGTGCCTGAAAGAGACCCGAAATGGAGAATAGGAGGGACATGTTTTTGGAGCAACGTTACGTGGGCAGTTCACAACTGCTCGTAATCATCATCTCTTCCTCTTCCTTCCCACTTCTCACGATTCTGAATCAGAACCATCCATGATATTGATGATGAATTCTGTTGCGGTTGCTGCCAACACACCGATGGCTGATCAGTGCGACGGTGGTATAATAACAAGCCTGACAGTGACAACCTCCTTCTTAACGATAACATCCTGGCGAAACTAGCTATTACCACTCTCTCATACTCCCCTTCTTATAACATTTTATCTAACACACTCGTTAACAAACTTTTATCACATGACTAGTTTTCACAAATATAAGGATTAGTTTGAAATATTACTGAAGTTGGAGATTAATTTAAGAATTGTTTATAAATATAGAGACTAATTTGATAATTTACTTTTTTTTTATTATATGAAACTTGTTTGAAAGCTCTTTTTTTAAAGTGTGAGACTTGAAGAGTCAATATTAAAGTGAGAGTCCACAACACTCTTCTTAGAATTATTAAAAATTATGGTTTACATTAAAATTTTATGATCGCAACAACTAGCTGTGCCCTTCTTCTTCGAACGGGTGTATAGAATACGTTATATCATATAGGCAAGTGAGTATCAAAGTGAGGTTGATCTTACCTAGGGCATGATCCCTATTTATAGTGAAGTATTGTGATGACACGCTTCATGTTGTTATTCTTGCTCCTACGATCTGGTGCAATCTATTAAAGACATAATCCAATTTGCTTAACATAACCAATTATAAGTTAGGTGGTGATGTATGTTTGTTTCGGTAAACATAGTTGGCGTGTTTTGACTTATCGCACGACATTATTGCTCGATTGTTCAAGGCTAAATACTCTTTCAATGTTGATTTTTTAGATGCCGAAGTTGGTCACAATCCACATTTTGTTTTGACGAGTATGTACTCTTATAGGTTTCCTATTAAGGAAGGTAGTAATTGGTGTATTGTAAAGTGACAATATATTCCCTTAAGGAATGTGAGATGGTTAGGCGATGGTACTTCTTTAAAGTCACTTTCTCATGATTTGTTCCTAGATCTTTGGCATGTTAGAAATATCATAAGTCCGACCGAGGAAGTGTGGGATACTCTACTCATTTCATATTTATTTAATGAATTTGATGTTCTCAAGATCATGAACGCATCACTAACTCTCGGTGTAATTGAAAACAAATAGACTTGGAGACTAGATAAGCATAGTGATTATTTTGCGAGAAGTGCTACATGCCTTGTACTACTGAAATTATTGATATTTCGCATTTACGTGTTTTAGCTTATCATCTTTTGTGATCAGCCACAATGTAGCACTGTCATGTCGGTACCGACGTGGGTTTCTCACAAGCTATGCTCTTCGGTTTTGAAGATTAGACACTCAAGATCAATGTTTACACAAATTAAATGGCAACACATTGTTTTATTTTTCCAATTGACATATGATCCCTTTATTTAATCTAATAGTTGAGAGAGATAAGCGGCAAAGATGGTTGTAGGGATATGGGGATGCCAAGGATCCAATTCCATTTTTTTGCTCCTAAATGTGAGGGTCCTTATCGGAGAAGTTCTTGATTTATTGTCAGCGTTTAATTGGGTTGGTAAGCTTAATTTAGGTGATGTTGAATTTGAAATTATTTTAAAGTCTATAAGAGATGAATTTTGCTCAGGTAGGAAAGATACAATATAATTTGGTGATATTATTCAGAGTTGTAAATTTGTCTTTTCTTATTTTTAAATTAACTCTAATGTTGAATACGTTCGGAGACATTTAAACAGGGTTGTTCATGTTATATCCAAGGCGGTTAAATTTTTTTGGTTAGCATCTAAATCCTGGTCGATGTATTATATTCTATTAATTACATTTCGATTAATTATGTGCTATGAGCACCCCATCATGAAATAAAATAAAAAACTAAATGTCAACTTTATATTTGTTTGACTTATAAAAGAAATTACTAACTTTATGTTTTTTTTTTTAACCAAATACTATCTTTATAGTGGGTAATTTTGGTGATTTACATCTCAATGATAATGTCTAGATGGAAAATACATTTAATTTATATAAAAAAAGTACATTTATTGTTAATAAAGAAAGTGTCAATTTAGTAATAAGAGAAGGTTTGGTCTATGATCTTCTAGCATCAATCTTTTAAGATCGAAGGAATATTGAGTTCACTATCTATTAGAACCATACTTTGGTGTAAATTCGATGCAAAGAGACGTGGGCAAGACATAATCCACCGAGATATGAGCCTATGCCGAGCCTCTGTTTGACTTCGGTGTAAATTTGAAGTAAGTTATATGCATTGGGGATGTTCAAAGGAGAATATTTTAAAATGAATGATGAGAGGTTTAAATATCAGACTTTAGATTAAATACACAATTCAGGTTTGATTTCACTTGTAATGCACTCTATGTGACGCTCATTTCTTTCCTATTTACGCTTGTTTCTCTTTCACGTAATATGTGTCTTCCCATTTTTATGCTTTAAAGTCCCCCCTCCAATTGAACCAGCAACGAGCTCTTGTACATGCATAATTTATTCTTCTACTCATAGCTCCAATACAAAAATACATTGGAAAGTAATATGGGATATGCTAAGAAATTAAGAAAATCCTGAATTATTCAACAAACCACAAGTTAGAACCTTAAATGCAAAATTCAAATCCATAAAACTAATCAACAACTTTAACATCCTTCAAATTTAAATTCAATAAACCCTAAAAGCTAGTGTACATTTTCAATTAAATCCAATAAACTCCATTTTGAATTGAATTTAATCAGCTTCAGAAGTTAAAGAACAATAGAAGGGATAAAGAGGCAAATTCGTTGGCGACGAACCCATTTTGTCTTTACCGACTTTGTTTGTGGAGGTGAGAAGAAAGGGAGAGGTATATTTGTTTGGCGAGCAAGACAATAGAACCAAGATTGAAGCGCATGGAACAAGTATAGATGGAAGCTCTTTAGTTTCGTTGCCCATAAGAAGAATTGGAAGAGGTAGAGTGCGTGAAAAGAGACGAGAGTTAAATGAGAGTGTTAAGATTAAAATAATATAATATAAAAGTTGATATTTAACCCTTTCATCTCTCATTTTAAAATCTTCTATCATTCAAAACATCTTACACACATACACGAAAACTATATTTTTGTATTGAGGTGTAATCTTCTTAAACCATGGCATCTTACCTGTACTTGTACTCCGGTGCCCGTACTATGCTCATAATACTTATATTGGGTGTTTGTTTCGGGTCTAAGAAACACGCTCCCTCGTACATATGACTATAAAATAATCATACTCATGTTTGTCAGAAGGTTAAAAAAAAAATTACTCTTTTTTTTTTGTTACAAAAAGAAAAAATTACTCTTTGATATAAAGAGTTTCGGGAATGAAATAACTTCTATAATTTCCATAAATTTATTCATATACGATGAGATGAAAATGCGCATTCTTACTGTCTTTTTTCTTTAAAAAGTTGTAATTTTTTAAATGTCAAATTACACACCAAACATTTTTTTTTAAAAATACATAAGAAATTTTTGAGTCACTAAAACAAAAGTCCCAATGCCTGGTAAAAAAAAAATCCAAATAATCCATTACACATGTCTTTTTTTTTTCTATACGAAATACACATGCATCCTCGGATAAAAGTGGTTCTAATAGTATATTACAGGCCCGTCTGTTTTAGATATTTTTGAAAAAAAATCCATTTTAACTAAAAAATTTCTTTTTTGTTTTTGTAGTGTTTGTTTTAGATTTTGAAAAAATCCATTTTGTTAAAAAAATCATTTCTAGCCTCAAAATGAAAATCTATTCCAAATAGTTTTTCCAAAATCTATTTTTTCTAAATACAAGGAGCTTAAGTGTAAGAGTTTTAAATCTCTAAAAAATAATTTTTAGGATAGTAAACAAACACAAATAACTTTATATTTTCTTAAAAATCTCTAAAAGAATCTCTAAATTCTTTTACTCAAAATCTATTATTTTTTAAAACGGAAACAAACTAGGACGGAGCCTTCCTAAAAAATAGTATCCTATATTTGGACGGAGCCTTACTAAAAAATAATAATATCCTATATTTGGAGAAACAAACAAAAAAGCCAAGGAATGTCGATGTTTATCCAAATCAAAAAACATGGAAATTTATATTTTTAAAGTAGGATAAAGGATAGGATTGTGCTGTGTACGTGGAAGTGAGGAGGGATGACAATATGTACATGTGGGGTGGTGGGGGATCGTTGCATGTTGTTGATGCTGAAGGTGTTCAAAGTGTGGGTGACTGACCCACCAAAAAAGTGGAAGTGGGTGACCGTAATTTCTGTTTTGGAAAAAGAAATGTCAAATGTGGTTGAATGTTGTAAACTAGAAACTTTTTCGGGCTTAATTAAAATAAAATTTATTTGGTAAAAAATATATTACGTTAAACAGCGAAATTTATTTTAACATTTACGTATTTTATTATGCAACCAAATGAAGATGAACGTGGTTATAGACATTTCGTTTTCACTCACACCTTCTAAAGGTTTATAAGATTTACATCGAAAATTTTATAGATGGTTATCAGCCTCATCGACTATATAAGTGTGACTTAACATCACACATAAGGTACAATCTCATTCAACAAGTTTTGTATACAATCTATCTATTTTTTATATTGACTTGAATGTTGAAGTGTTCATACATCATTTTCATATGTGATGGAAGATGCTTTCTTATACATCGGAACACCATGAACCACCACGACAATAATGTATGGAGAAACACCACTACATTTCTCTAATCTTTACCATACATATTATTGAACTAAGTGCAAAACCATTTTATTGATTTCTATGGAGAAATTGAAATTCGAGCTTGGTCTTTACATATAACAATGTTCGATAAAAAATTTAGTTTTTTTTTTTAAGGAGAATTGTCAGATTTTTTTTAATTATGGTAAATGATCCTCTCATGTTAAATGAGAGTCATTGAATTTGAAATCTCCGCCTTCCATTTAAAGATAAAGAATATAGGAACACTTAGAACACATGAGAGAAATAAATTGAAAAAAATCCATTTATCTTTTTGGTTTTTTCTTTGTGTAAGTTTTATTTCTGTTTTGGACCAAATATATATTTTTCCCAGTCTGTAATTGTTAAAAAAAATCTGAATTTTTGGACACAAGACAAGAGAAGCAAAGGGAATGAATTTGTTTGTGTGAGATGTATCTAATTGTAATCTAGGTGCAAGTTGTGGTCACTAAGCCATGAGATTAATCCGACGGGTGAAAAGAGGAGAGGAGGCACCTCATTTTATTCGCCAATGCCATGTTGTTTGAATTGTTTCGATGAAAACAATGAGACAAGGAGACTCTTTGATTTATTCATCACCCCCTCTCTAAGTAATAGCATTAGCAGCAGAGCAGCGATGGTGATGGGTCCTCCGAAGCAGACATCTCCTTCTTCTCAAGATATTCTCATTCGCGAAACGCTGCGTATCAGTGCTGAATTAGCCTCCTCATCTACAACTACAACTACAGCATCCAGATTCATCTGCTGCGAAGAAATCGATGGCCGTAGATGGAACTACTTTGCCGACACTGATGCCTCTGGCAAATTCAAGAATAATTCCTTTCGCTCTCTCAGCTTACAAACCCCTAAACCACCTCTCGATGAATTCGTCTCCTTCGTTACATCCTATGTTGTTCCCGAAGGTTTTCCTCAAAGTGTTACACCTTCCTATGTCCCTTACATGACTTGGAGGGCTCTCAAGCATTTTTTCGGCGGAGCAATGGGTGTTTTCACTACTCAGACCCTTCTCAGTTCCGTTGGTGTCTCTAGAAACAGAGCCACTCCTGGTGCTGTTGCTATCAACTGGATTCTCAAGGATGGAGCTGGTCGTGTTGGAAAGATGCTTTTTGCTCGTCAAGGCAAAAAATTTGATTATGATCTCAAACAGCTTCGTTTTGCCGGTGATCTTCTAATGGAGTTGGGTGCCGGTGTCGAACTCGCAACCGCTGCAGTGCCCCATCTATTTCTTCCTTTGGCCTGCGCAGCTAATGTACTCAAGGTTAGTTCTTCTTCTTCTTCTTCTTCTTCTTCTTCTTCTTCTTCTTCTTCTAATTACTTCTCCTTCCTGCTAAGCTTATTGCACTTTATTATTTTCTGCTCTTAGAATGTTGCTGCTGTTACATCAACATCTACCAGAACACCAATTTACAAAGCCTTTGCCAAAGGAGAAAACATTGGGGATGTCACTGCAAAAGGAGAATGTGTTGGCAATATTGCAGACCTCGTATGTTTATGTTTCAAATTCAATTACTATTCAATTTCAACACTGTTTGTTCAATTTTTCTAATATTAGCCTTTTTTTCATTCAAATATCACGCTTCAAATGTATTTTAGTATGTTGAAGCTTTTTAAGACAAAAAAGAAAATAATCAGTTTTTTATGATTTGGAGAAGCTACTCCGTCTCCGAGTAGCGTTTGGAAAAAGCTCAAGTTTTAATTACCTTTTCAAATCAAGTGTTTTCTATGATTCCAATCCAAACTTCTGCTTTACATAAACCAAAATTCTTAACACAAATCCTTTTTTTACACATCCTTAAGAATCACTTATTTTTAAAAATTCAAACAAACAGGTCCTCTCTCTGGCTAAGGAGAAAACAAGTAGATATCCTCTCCGTTTTTTGATCTGTCAACTATGCTTAGGGTTGTAAAGGCCTGATGTATGTCACCAGTTTTAGAAATGTGTGCTTTATATGTTTTGCGTGTATACACTTTATACACCTCAAAACCATTGAAATGAAGTTCACTCCTGGCAAACCTGGTTAATCAGGCTGAGCCTTTTCTTTGCGCACCTAATTGATCAACTACATGTTTGTGTATACACCTATCGTTTTGTATGCAATCGATACTGCATGCTTTGAACACCAAGACTTTTGAAGTAATTACTTTGTTTTGATTGTTCAATGCTACTAAAAACATAAAATATACAAAAATGATGGTCCAAAATCAAGCTGATTACTTTTGCCTAATTGATGTATAGCATAGCAGCAGGGGAAGCAGGATTTCATATGCCAAAATTATATTTTCTTAGGTGGATTAAGGAAAGTAGAATGATATTTATTTAAAGACAAGAACAACTTGTTGGCAAGAAGCCGGGCCACTACTATTGTTTTCCTCTTTGAGCAGTGCTTGTAAAATTTAAAAGTTCAAATCTGATGGGTATTTGACAAAATTTTAACAAGCAATAACAATGGTTTTGAAGGAACGAGTTTCTTGTTTGTCTTCTGCCAAAATGAAACAACAAAAGGAAGAAATTAGTATTTGCTTTCACTGTATAATATCATGAAACTTTGTCCTTTCAAGAATTAGTTGCAACTAGTTAATTTCCGCTTGTCCCGTCACTATAACATGATTGAGAATAAAATTGCAATCTTGGAAGGGTTGATACTTATTATTCTATTGAATCCGTTGATTAAAACCGGACATTCAAATTAGACTCACGGACACCCCTAATATCAGAAAACTGAAGCCCAACTTCAGGTTCTGGATGTATAAAGTCGTCTAAAAGTAGCATCCAATTAAAACTATAAAGTTATTATGATGCAAGGTAGCCAATTGAGCATTATAAACAGCTTCCAGTATCAATGGTATAGTGTGACACAGTACGCCGTTAAAACATTTTGATATCTAAGTCCATGCTTTCTATTTGCTAGTGCTTTTTGTGTCACTAACTTATCTCCAAAGTTTTATTTTTTTATTTTTTTAATACTTTTAGAATCTTGTGTAAAGGAATTTTGCGCTGGTAACCTTGAATTTTGTTTTTGCCTTTTTTTATGAAATCAATCACTGAATCTCTTCTGCAATTTGCAGTTAGGTACTGGTTTGAGCATAATGATTGCCAAAAGGAATCCGTCTCTTGTCACCACTTTTTCCCTCCTTTCATGTGGATATATCCTTAGCTCCTATAGAGAGGTTTGGTTTTGTATTTCTAATGATGATGCATGGATCCGGATTGTCTAACTTTGAGGCGCCAAATGCACCCTGTTTTTCAATCTTTATGAGCCATTGGATTAACCATGCGTTTCACAGGATGCCACGTGCTGTTATTAAATTTTTTCTAAAATGCTGAAACAACAAAAGCTACAAGAACACACTGCATTTTCATCTCGTCTGCTACGCCACTGTCACCAAGTCTGCTAACCAAATCACCATCACTAACTTTGACCGCCGACGTCTTGCTTGACTCTTGCCTCCGTTTTGGCTGTATAATATTTGGGGCTGTGAGAAATTGAAACGGTGAGATCTGGAATTGAGCTTACATACTCACGCTTCTGTGAATTAGATATCAAATAGTCGATGTTGAAAAAAACGAACTCAAACACAGTTGCTATGCTGCTATACCCATTTCTTTCCATGTCAGATCCCCTTTATGGTTTGTTAAAATAGATCACATTTGAGTCGAAGACGGTGGAGGCACAGGGAAGGAACAACGGTGTGGTTGTGATGGTCGGGGTTGACAACGGCTGATGGAGGCACAAGGAGGTAAAATCGGCGTGGTTGCGGTGGTCGGAGTTGGCAACAATTCTCTGATGGCAGGTTGCTTACTTGGTCGAGAATGGCAGAGGGAGACGGAGTTGTTCCGTGTCATGTTTTCTTTTCTTCTTTTTTTCAACTTAATTTCAATTTTTTTAGAAAAGCTAAGACACATGGCATGATCCTTAAGCATTAAATCGATATGATGGTCTATATGAGTTGAAAGGTAGGGTGACTTTGGCGCCCCAAAGTTAGAGAATCTGGATCCGATGATGCATATGTAGCTATACATCCAATCTGGTGTTTTTGACAATAATGCTTATTGTATTAATAGGTAAAATCCGTGGTTTTGCACACACTTAACTCTGCAAGATTCAGTGTGGC
>Ga0099826_10002860_pt1 | contig 11410 bp, 9 predicted proteins | sample Mtrugardesep15_FD_76830 | JGI IMG/M metagenome (GOLD analysis project Ga0099826, IMG submission 76830) | Root nodule microbial communities of legume samples collected from California, USA - M. trunc garden sep15 | ecosystem: Host-associated > Plants > Roots > Nodule | place: USA: California...
CATATTAATCATCAAGATTCTGAATAAGAATTTCTTTGTTTGTTATTCTTAATCTGGTTCGTTTACCATACAATTGTTAACTATTAAAAAAAAATATGCGTACTCATCACTGAAAGTTATTTCGATCCTCAGGAATATAAATACATAGCTTCCAAAAGAATTTCTTATTTTTCTTCATCCAAACCTCTGCCACATCAGTTCACCATTTTAGTTCACAGTATTCCTACTTCTTCAAGTTGCAGTATCAGTGAGAGTGTTGACAGCTTCTTTAAAGAATTATACCCGTCTACATATCTCTCACATGTCGTTATTCGCCGCACAAACAAAATCCAAACTCTCCTGGTAAGCATTCTCTACAATTTTAATATCCCTTGTTCAATAAAATTCCTTAACTCAAATCTTGTTCAATAAGCTTCTTTAAGTGCTTTGGAATAATGTATTTATTTCTATTTCATTTTGATAATTATGAAATTGAAACTCATGTGCCTATCTTTGTCTTAAATCTAGAGTAAGTCAAAGAATTTGTATAAAAGGATTCGTCAATTACGTTCAAATTCTACTCAACAAAACTATAACCATGGTGGCGGTATACTTGGAATTTTTGGATCTAAAAAAGACGATCTTATAGATCATTATGGAAAGAAGTTGGAGGACATCGAGCAGAATGTTAGATTGAGGCAATCAGAAGCTTCATTGATAGCAGAAGTATGTTTTGATTTCTCTAATAACTATGTCAGTCATTTTTAAACTGTTCACTCTTTTCTTCTTATATTCATTTCTATAAAAATGCATTCTGTTTAATGTAACTTGTTGTTCAATGTTGAAGGAGGCTCGAGCGGCTTTTGTGTTCTTCAAGTCCCGTTATGGTGCTGCATCTGCTTTCCATTTGCAACCATCAATCAATCCAACTCAGTGGATTACTGAACCAGCTCCAGCACCTAATGATGTTTACTGGCCTTTCTTCTCTGAATCATTCATGAAACAATGGATTTCTAAGTTGGTGGTTATAGTTGTGTGTATTCTTTTCACAATTTCGTTCCTTATACCCGTTGTACTCGTTCAGGGGCTTACCAACCTGAGACAGTTGGAAGTTTTGTTTCCTTTCTTGGCAAGTATTCTATCTATGTAAGTAAAAGTTGCTTTCCATAGAATCAATTAATCGGCTTATGCGATTTTCTATTTCTAGCCAAATTCATACTAAGTTTTTAACTATCTTTTTTGTGACTTATGAATCTATGACTATGATGATATGTCTTGCTTTGAATCTGTTGATGAAAACATCTGAACTTTTTCTAATTATTTCTGCAGAAAATTTGTTACTCAAATAATTACAGGATACCTTCCCAGTCTTATTCTTCAGATGTCTCTGAAGTTGGTGCCTCCTGTTATGGGGTTTCTTTCCTCCATTCAAGGATACATCTCACACAGTGATATAGAAATGAGTGCATCTAAAAAAGTACTATGGTTCACAGTATGGAATGTTTTTTTCGCAACCGTTTTTTCTGGCTCAATTTTCCATCAGCTCTATGTCATACTTGATCTAAGGGAAATTACTAGCAAACTAGCAGTGGCAGTCCCGGCACAGGTAAAACAACGTCTAAATTTACTCATACTATTTATCATCTTAGGCATTGCATGATATTCAAGTATAAAAATGCATACTAAATTGGTGACCAATTTATAATGGTACAATATTTTATTTCCATGTTTTTTTAATGCAATTCATTTTGATTTTACTGTAGGCATCATTTTTCATTCCATATGTTGCCACAACAGGATGGACAAACGTGTTGTCAGAACTATTTCAGATACTTCCTTTCATTTCAAGTTTGATAAAAAGGCCCTTCACAAAACAAGAGGATGAATTTGAAGCTCCATCTCTTGCTTACCACAGAGATGTTCCAAGAGTCCTTTTCTTTGGACTTCTTGGTATTACATATTTCTTCTTAGCTCCGCTAATTATACCATTCCTCTTGGTCTATCTCTGTCTTGCATACATCATTTATCGAAACCAGGTCAGATTTCTTGTATGCTTATCTTATAGAGTCATTTTATCCATGATAATGTGAGACTCTCATGGATAAATTGGGTGTTTCGGCTTGCACTGATGCACTGCTTTTGTATTACGCAGTTCATAAACGTATATACACCAAAGTATGAAACTGCGGGGAGATTCTGGCCTATTGTCCACGATTCGATGATATTTTCTCTAGTACTTATGCAACTCATTGCCGTGGGAAGTTTTGCATTAAAAAAACTTTCTCCAGCTTCAACTTGGACTCTTCCTCTACCAGTATTCACTCTTCTCTTTAATTATTACTGCCGAAGGCGATTCTTGCCTATATTTACTGCATACTCAGCCGAGGTAAAGTTTCCAGTGACTCTCATTGTCTTCAAATATATTTTCCAACACTCATTCCCAAATCTAAAAGAGACGGCAATAAAACTTTTAAATAACTATCTCCAAAAGAACATTAAATTGTTGCACCTCAGCACTGATTTGACTTGTGTTTGTGTTTTCAGAGTTTAGTAAAGAAGGATAGGGAAGACGAAAAGGATAGCGCCGCAATGAATGAATTTTACAACCAATTGTTAACTGTATATAAAGATCCTGCTTTGTTTCCAATTCATCACTCATCAAGCTCTGATAGTCTTGTTAGGCCCCTTTTATCTTAAGCTCAACACTAAGTAATCACAATATTCTACCATATAAGCCCTCTCCTGTATGTAATGTAAGATCCTATTTGAAGAAAAAATGGAGTGAAGAAGCCAGAAGGTGTGCCATTGTGTGTAGAAGGCCAGAAGCCATAGAAGCTTCAATGTTTCCAGTGTCTTTGTTGTTTTGAAATTTATTTGTAAGTAGTCAACTTTTTGCTTTACTATCAACCATTTAATTTGTGTATATTTATTATGAGTGTGATCAGTGAGAGTACATTAGCCATAGAGATTAGAGTGCTGAATTGCCACGTTTAGTTAGAATATGCAACAACTAAGTCATTAGTGCAGTGGGGTCTGGATTGTTGTTTGTAATGGTAGAAACTACAAGTGGCATGCAATTTTGGTATAGGAAAGAATACAAAATTATTTTATTGATTGTGAGATATTGTAACTAGAATTCATTTATTGTCACAGTTCACTTTTACTACAAGCAATCATGTTATTGAATTGAAAATTTGAAATTATAGTTATATGCATGCATTTATGATAAATCTATTTAAATTTTACTATATGATTTTCTAATGACTGATTATATTTTTATTTTATGTCAAAAGTAATAAATATATTTAATACAAGATAAACCACCATCACAACTTCACAAGATAATGAATACGAGAGGTAATAACATAAACATAATGCACTTAAGTTTGATGCTTAAAACCAATGCCATGTTAATTAGTAGTAGAAAAAGATACTACAGTAACTAAGATACCTTGACATCAATTTTAGCATGGATGGGTTATTAGCTCTTCTGGTTCTCTTCCTTAATGTTTTATTATTGGTAGAGTTTATTAGTCATTAATGTTGATGATAGTACAGTAATCTAGCCTATAAGTACAGAGGTATCACTAGATTTTTTAAAAATTTACAAATGTGTTCCATTTCAAATAAATTGGATGGTTTTTGTCAAGGGACTCTAATGATAGTTTCAAAGACTAAACAGACAAAATGAAGTATGCCAAAATAGAGAATATTGGGAACAGTGAGGCTACCCTTGTCACTTCTTTTGGTGTTTTTCTCTGGATATATTCTGATTCTACTACAACAGCAAGTTAAATAAATAACCAACCTCACTAGGCAAATCATTCTTTCACACAAAGGCCTGTTTTGTTTTGAGATTTTTTTTTTTTAATTTATTTATTTTAGTTTCTTGATTTCATTATAATAGCAAAACTATCATTCCTTTTTATTCTGTGTTCTTTTTTCATATATTTATATACGGAAACCGAACCAAATAGTGTAACACAAGTATTTAACAAGCTTCAGTTAACATTAACATAAATCGAACGGAAGAACGGTCCGAGATGATACATTCTTTAGTCACACCTTAATCACCTCCTGACTAAACTTCATATTACCAAGGTCATTTTCCTCTGAAAAAAGGAGGGTTATTTTGCAAACCGTAAATAAATTGGAAACACAAAAGCACTTTTGCAATTAAAAGTGAGCCAAAAAACGAAAATAGAAATGCCTGTGTTTGATTTCGATTGGCCTAATAACCAAATTCGATTGGGGCCAAATTTCTTCTGAACGAGAACATACATACATGCTGAATAAACGAGTCTTACAGCTGAATGCAACTGAAGTTAAAGAAACTGAATTGACTTACTATTCAGCTATCAACAGAATTAACTAACAAATTTTCTCATCCAGCAAAATCTTTGCAGTAAACAGTGCTCCCAGCAGAGTTGAGTGGGTCTCATTGTAAAAGCAAAACAGTAAATGTGTATAATGTATTCATTTATTATGACTGATAAGGGTGATTTCTACAAGGTTTGTGGCACTGACTACTGATTTTATATGCCGGAAACTAATCTAAATTTAATATTATCCGAGGTAAATCCAAGTAAAAATCTGTTACAAGAACAAAGCTCCCAATTCTTGGCAGATAGTGGAAAAGATCTCTTATAAGAAATGGATTCTTTGCTTTCATACAGTAACTTTAGATTTACAATAATCTGATAGTTGATGCTGATTTGTCAAATTTATAGTACTAGTCTCTCAATATTGCTGACACTGATTCACCAGACTGCATCACCGCAGAGGATTGCAACATCAGGGCTCAGGCAATCTAGACATTTGTTTGGATAATAACTTAACACTTACAACATAATAAGCACTTATATAGAAGCTATTTTTACAACAAAAGATAAAATGAAGTCAAACTGTTTCGATATAAATTATAAATTGTTTCCATAAACTATCCTAAGGAACTTATGAAAATTAGCTAAAAAAAGAATCTCAAGTTTTTATGTCAGTATATAAACTCAAATAAGTCAATCTATATATGATGCTGGTACAAAAAGAGGAGAACACTAACCATGTACCTACATTTAAGCGGTGCATCAGTACGACGATAATCTTAACCGTTGAATGAATTCAATGACTAGGATTGTAGTGCACAGTTATGCAAGAGCAAGACAATACAAAAGAAGACATTTCCTTCTCGATATCTCCACTATAATGAAAGAGACCTTATGGACTGTTCTGAAGTTTGTTTATAAGGAAAAAATAAAATAGAGGAAATCCGAATCCAACACAGTAGAAAAGGGTAACTACAAGCACTTAGATGCTTCTAAATATCTCACTCTCAACTGAAAAGCTTCTACTCACCAATCATATAAATTTGCAAGCTCTCCCATGGTGCTATACACTATACCAAAAGCAAAAAACATGTTTTGAACTGAAAAATGGTGAAAAAGAGAAAAGTAAGAGAATGTGAAGGAGATGAAAAGAATACTGAAGAAGGAAACACTGAATGGAAACAGATAAGAGAAGAGGCAGCATCAGTAGCAGCTGCTCTACTTAGAGTTCGAAGAGCGAGAAAACGTTACATTGGGGTGAGGCAAAGACCTTCAGGGAGATGGGTGGCTGAGATCAAAGACACCATACAGAACATAAGATTGTGGTTGGGGACCTATGACACTGGTGAAGAGGCTGCTAGAGCTTATGACGAGGCTGCACGTTTGCTTCGCGGTCCAAACACCCGCACAAATTTCTTTCTTTGCCAATCTTCTCATTATGTTCCCACTCTTCCCCCAAAGATTGCCAAAATCCTGCTTCAAAGAATCAAAACCAGAAACACTGCCTCTTGTATTCCTGCTAGTGCAGCTCCTTTTCCAATTAACCACTACGATGAGCAAGAAACCAAAGCAGAACCTGAACCCCACTTTTTTCACCAAATAGAAGAAAACTTTCTAGAAAGTTATGATGGTGCTAGTTATAGGTCTGACATAACTACTTTTGACTGTGGTAGTGGGACTAGTGAAGAAAATTTTAACCAAGAGGGTAGCAGAGAGGATTTCAGATTGGAGTATCATTGTGCTAACAATGTTGATGATGGTCAAAACAACCAGATTTTTAATGGAGAATTTGAAGACTGCGATGTTGGACTCGCTGACTTCCAGTTTCTGGATACTATTGGATCATTAAGTCACTCTTACTCTTCTCCATTTGAGATAGCAGAGGAGATGGTGGGGCCAATGGTGGACGAGAAATTTGATGTGGATGATTCATTGTTACTTAGAGAAACTTTTAGAATGAAGTATGAACGTAAATTCTCAGCTTGTCTTTACACCTTGATTGGGGTGTCCGAGTGTTTGAGGCTACAAGTTGGACCAGAAAATATAAATGAATTCTAATTTTTGAGGATGGGGACTATGAACCATCCATAACCAGAATAACAATAGAAAGGGAAATAAATGAAGAAGCATATCAAATGGAAAGGTTTAGACTTACCAACAGGAAGAGAACATAATCTTCTTCCATTCATTTGGAGCTCTATTCATGAATTTTATCCTACTAAGTCAGAAAATAAAATTGGAATAGCATAGATCATTCTTTATTTATAAAGGCTTGCAAGTTAGCCCATATTCTTAAATTTCAATATATATATAAAGCTAATATAGTATCTCTACAAGCTCATGATCATTAGTTTTCTATCCTATAAATTCTTAAACCCTTCCTCTAGATGTTACAATACCACTTTTCTATAATATTTGGAAGTAACTCAATATTGCTTTTACCAATCAAAAGATCATCACTATTTTTGGCTAAGAAAAGTGAAAAACAATATTTTGTATTCTATGAACTCCCTGAAAATAAGCATATTCATGAATAAAAAGTGATGAACACATACAAGACAATGGATCTTCTCCTGCCAAGCAAGGGAGTCCAAGTGTATATAATATTTGCCCAATACCATCAAATATTCATTAGTGGAAATATCCATATATAAAAGAACCTTTCAAGACTAAGGCTCGGCCATGTCTGCTGAGGTTTAGAGCTTGTCAATGTTCAATCGGTTGAAAGGGAAGAGCATTAGATCAGCTCAAGCTCAACTGTGTTTGATCAACAGTTATGTTAGGTACAGATCGATCTATTCCAGTGATACAGCAGTTTTCTTCCAGATGGGAAGTACTGAACCAGCAGGGTACAGAAGCAAACAATTCAATTGCTGATGAACTAGTTCAATCTTAATCAAAGTTTATCATGGATATATTTGGATATATAATTTAATTAAATATTTATCTAATAAACATTTATCATGTAAGAACTTGTATACACTGTTTCTATAATAAAAGAAGGGATATGGGTAAATTATTTATAAGTTGTTTCTACAAGCTTTCTTAAAGAGCGTACGGAAATAAACTAAATACAACTTATAAAAGCATATGATAAAATATTTTTATAAATTCTTCCAAACAATTACACAAATGTTTGTTTTATAAGGCCAGTCCAAAATATGAGCTCTTAAAAACACCCCGGAAATACAAAAGGTTGCTACCGTATTCCACTCTTTGGTTTTTAAATTGTAAAAAAACAGTTGGATAAAGCAACCTTTGTTAGGTATACTGTTTAAAAAAAACACAACAATGTTACAATTTTTCAGTCTTTTAAATAGACAATAGACTTTGCTATGTCATCATTCAAGTTCATTCCTAATGTACACTCAAAGTTCCAATAAAAAATAAAATGAGTTCAGGCATAAAAGCATTTCCAATATGAAAAAGATGATGCAAGATACCATCATAACTAAAACAGTTAAACCATAAAAAAAAATACTAAGGCCCTCTTCATGTGCCAATATCCAAACCAAAATTAGAATGCTATAGCAATGTCTGGCTTATGGAAGAAGCCTCACCAGCGGTATCATTTAAGTATAGTACTTGTAGTAGTGGATCAGCCATTGTAGTAGAGAAAGGACACATCCTTTCATGCCTACAAGTAGCACTTTGATGTAACATAAGCACAATTCTTCCTGAGGAAAATCAATACTGCAACTCGGGAAATTTATAACACACTTAGTTATGTATAGAACATAACCACGTCTTTAAAAGGAGAATCAATACTACAACTAGGGGAAGTAGAGTCGCCATTCCCCCACATTTGTTGCAGAATGGACGGGCAGGTCACCGAACCACACAAAATATGTTATAACTTCATCCAACCAAGCAGTGAAGAAAACAAATTTTTTGGTAGTAAAACAAATGCAAATATACAAAACATAGAAGAAATGGGCACACACAGAAAGATCATTAACTGCAAAAGGAAAAATCAGAAGGTGAATCCATTCCACAATAAGCTACATATACTCTTTTAATGCAAATGAGCGCCTACTTTTTAAGAACCCAATTTGTGTGCACTGATCAAAGATAAATTGATTGGCATTTATGCTAAAGAAGATAGAAAACAAATTTTTTAAACATCACTGAAAGCACTCCTCTCTAGTATGAGGAACAATAAATACCATTATAAGACCTCATTCAAGCTTGTGGCATGCCCTAGTATTGGAAGACCCTTAAACTTTTTACAAGAACCCAAAAAGGATAAACTCTTAAACATCGGGAGCTAATTGTAACAAAGGAGGCAGCTAGAAGTTAATAATACTAACCTCTAACACCTCTCTCAATCATTTCAGACTATTAGTAATCAGCATGTTAGTAATTATAGATCAGTTAAACATAAAATCTCCAGAGATTACCCTACACAGCATTATGAATTTATGATAAAGCTTCAAAAACACTGAAAGAAACTGTAATATATTTCATCAAGGAACAATAAACATGGGGCTTTGATTTGAATTAATTTCTTCCGTTTGTTTACAAAAGTACTACCTTTGGCACTGACATAACAAGAAACTAAAAACATCAATTACCCTGATTTTAAGTGTCTCCGTGTTTGTAAAGTAACTAAAAGAAGCAATATTCATGTATTGAGAGCTATCTCATCAAGGCGAAATCCATTTAAAGCGATCAACTCCATATAGCTTTCATATCCAATGTTCTGAAGAAGTATTGATGCACGGTTCCTAATTGACAACACAATTTTCTGGGAACAATCTTTACCACTTCCCATTCATCTTATTAATTCAATTAATATAATCAATATCATGCTGGAAATGTCATTGAATGCCCATTGTTTCAGCAGAAATGGCCATAGTTTCTAAAATTGAGTTGCCATCGCCATTTGAGTTCTCCATGCTAAAAGATCTACAACTGAAATAGAAAACCGCACTCATCATAGAATCTATAAGCACCACAAACGAATACATTATCACCAAGAGCGGCCCTTCCCACATTCTCGAAGATCCATCACCATAACTCAGTGTCTTTACTCTGTGCTCAAACAGCCCCTCCACAAAGGCCATTCCTATTGTTGATCCAAGATATATTAGCAGACCGACCTGAGTCTGACCCTTGATTAAAATACTCGACCTTAGCATCGCCTGCGCCCCCGAAACATCCTCCAAAACCGAGATCACCAACGCAACACTGCAAATGATTATCGCATTTGCAAATACAACAGAGAAAACTAATCCAACCATCAATGCAGCATACACAACAACATTAGGAGAAAATCCAAGAACAGCCAATGCACTACAAAAAGCAACAAGGAAAACACAGAACATAGTGATGCAGCCAACAATAACTGTACAAGCCCACATATACGTCGCAAGTATCTTCCTCCAAAACTTAGCCACAATAACACAAAACTTCGAACCATCAAACTTCTTTCTCGAATAAGTACAATCAACAGAATAAACCACAGCCGTTTTCGATAATAACAACAATGTAGCATACAAAGGAAAACACATCGCCGAAGCAATCACCGTATCCGCAAATCTCTGACAAGATTGCTTAATCATAGGTCTCAAAGGAAGACCACTAGTTTCAGCAACCAACATAAGCCTAATAGTAAGATTCTTCACAATAGATTCATCAACCAATACATTAGACAAAAGCACAGCAGAAACAGGACAAATAAGCAAAAAAGCGATTATCATAAAAGCCCATGAATTAAACCTAAGAATCCTTATAGTTTCTCTAAGAATATCCAAAGCATTCATTGATTGAATTTCATGATTGTGATCAGAAAGTTCCAATTCTAAAGCTTGACGTAAACGTGTTTCATCTGATCCCTCTTTTTTCAAATGATCTACCCTGATCCTAGGAGAACAACCTCCACTTGAAATCTCCATTTTTGAACAACAATAAAAAAAAACTAACCCAAAATCAAAAAAACGATTTTTTCATTGGAAATTAATGTTTCTTCCAAATTTAACGGCAGCCCAGGATCTAAAATAGATAGATTAACGTCACAATACGTGAATCACGAAGTGGGGTGTGTTCAAAAAAGGAAATTTTTGTCGGCAATGGAAGAATTGAAGGAAAAAAAATGAGGAAAAAATGGGTGAAGAAAGTGTGAAAATTGAAGCAGAGTGAAGCATTGAAGAATGTGTGGAAGAAGAAGGAAGAAGAAAGGAATTTGTAGGATGGGGCAAATAATTCAGATTTGCATTGTACTGGAGCTGTCTGTATACAGCTCAAGAATAATTTTCACTTTTTATTTTTACACATTCTTCATAAAATAGTAATAATTGTCTAAGAAAAAGTAATATCTATATTTTTTTTTTCTATCTATATGAGTTAGTTATTTTAATAACAAAAAAAAAATGAATGAGTTTTTTTAAGCAAAATGATTTTAGTTCATTTCATCAAAAATAAGAAGTGAAATATAATGAATGATAGAGTAAAAAACTCTATCCATAACTCTATCTACATTGGTTTGATGATTTCATTAAAAGACAAACAAACATAACTCTATCCATATTAGGGGTGTGTTCGTGATGCGTTTTGGTTCAATTTTGAGGTCAAAAGTTATCTGAATTGTAAGATAAATAAGGATGTGGTTTTGTTTGGTTCGATTGACTTTTAAAATTAAATCAAACCAATGCGGTTTGAATTGGATCGGTTGGTGCGGTTTGTTTAGACAATATTTTTTTTTCAACGTTAAAACACAACATATTTTCAGCAATGTTTTAAATTTCATTTAACATTACAATTTTATTTTCATCCAACAATGTTCCCAAATACGTAGACCAGATTAAAACGTGGACAAAAAATAATTCTATTTTGTAAGAAATACAAAAGACTAAAATTTTAATAATTCTCTAAGAGTTCAAGTAACATATAAATACATTTTTGATAGAAAAAAGCAAAGAAAAAACTTAACAAGAGAAAAAAAAAAGTCATTTTATTAAAGTTTTTATTGAATTTCTATAAGTATTGATCTAAATGATATATATATATATATATATATATATATATATATATATATATATATATATATATATATATTTGTGTATATGTATTTTCTCTTTATTAAAAAAATGAGAAATGATAGAAACACA
>Ga0099826_10002861_pt1 | contig 11408 bp, 3 predicted proteins | sample Mtrugardesep15_FD_76830 | JGI IMG/M metagenome (GOLD analysis project Ga0099826, IMG submission 76830) | Root nodule microbial communities of legume samples collected from California, USA - M. trunc garden sep15 | ecosystem: Host-associated > Plants > Roots > Nodule | place: USA: California...
CTATCGAGTTTGAACCTTGAATATACATCAAATTTATGCGATCTGACAAAATTGCATTTTTTGTATCAAAATAATACTTTTTAATTATGTTTTATTAGCTTTTTGTTCCTGAGAATTGGGTGATGTGGTAAATATAACATGAACTAAATCAAATTAGACATCTGTTATGATATCAATAGTTCAAAACAAAAAAAAAATCATCAAAATGGAGTCAACAAATTGGTTAGTGAAAAGAGACATGTTTCACTTGATCCAATAATTAAGGAAAACTGTTAACAAAAATGGATATAAAGGAGAAAGAATGAATGAGGTGGGAGGCATGAAAATAATGGATTGAAGTCTTTATTTCTCCCCCTTAATATTCTTCTATGTTTCTTATCTCTTGCTTTGGCACTTCTTTGCAACTTCAATATTTTTCTCAAATTATCTTGTAATGCTTACGCACAATCAATAAATGACACAAATTATCCGATTCCTGTTCGATTTCTTGTCCTCCTAAGGGTCAAACTCAGACCCTTACAACATCATTGTCGGAACAATTCACAAAAAAGTTCGGCTATGTCTTACGAAGAAGTGAAAACTATATTAGTAGCAGAGTTGCCTCCAAAGTCATCGTATTATGTATGAAATTATTCTCTTTAAACGACACGAATTTTCCTGCCTTTTCCTGAATAACAGAAAAAAGATACATAATCAAGAATGAAAGAAATACGTAGCAGACATCATTTCGGCAACCATAATTTATAAGCCGGAATAATGAACCAATGGAAATATCGATTCTGTAAAAGAAGTGCAAGCATAACTAGCCAGAAGTCTTTCAAGTAGACAATCAATGAATATGCACAGATAGTAAAACTAGCAGAAGTTTATTTGAAATGAAGGAAATGTTGGGACCTTCTGACTGAACACTGATGCAAATCTGACTAATGTTACTTAGCTTTTGGATCCCTTACATTAATAGGGGAAAACCATAAGTTAAAACGATTTTCTAACGATAACACTTGGATTTTCTCTAACATATTAGCAATTTTGTATATGTGATCATGTGGACACAAGAAGTACGACCCATCCAAACGGCAATTTTCACCAAATTTTCAAAATGTTGGCTGAATGTCATATTAGGAAGTTTCTGGCAAACAATTCTACTTGCTTGTAGGAAAAATGCCAACCCTCGTAACGTGGTCAAAGGGCTGTTTCAAACACTCGATCAAATAATCCATATCATCCAAATGCTGCAAGGTAGTGGCTAGTCCATCAGGATAAAGGCGTCCTCTTCTACCAGCTCTTCCTGCAATATGCAAACGCAAACACTTGGATCACCGCATAAATGTAGGCATACTCTCTATACGAATATGCCATCATCTGAATCTCGTCAACAATAACAAGACATGCTTCTTCAAGAGCTTATGGTTGTGCTTATGCTTCTTCAACTTATGTATGACTAACAAAATAATGTTTAATGAAAAGGAGCTCAGAGGTATTATTTTCATCCAATGTTTCAGGACAGGTGATGTTACCGGACATCACAAACATGTTCTTCACTGCTCCGAAATTGCACCAGCCGGGAATCGAACCCGGGTCTGTACCGTGGCAGAGTACTATTCTACCACTAGACCACTGGTGCTTTGTTGTCTATTGCCAATGTTATTAGATATTTAACATCTAGACACTATAATGATAATATGACAAAGGAAACTCCTATAATCTTAATTGTCCAAATTTCTTGATATCAAAATTGGAGGAATGCACTTAAAGTGTTTTGTTCCAAATGATTTTCTTTGAGATTTTTTGCCAATTTCAACAAGTCATATGGTTGAGTGGTTTTTAAAAATTGTTGTAATGCTATGAATTCGTAGAAGGAATCATTTGATGTTCCAGATATAGAGGATTGGAAATTTAGAAGGATCTCGTAGAAGACACATGTCGTTTTACAAGACAACTGTGGAGACGGGTAAAGAGTGTTTTTCTTCACGATAAAACTCTCTCTCAAGAAACTTAATACTACTGCATTCCTAGAGTTGGATTCAAGCATGTGACTTTGGTTAAGTTAAAAGAAATATCTTGACATCTCATTCAAGTGCTCGGGTTTATTACATAGAGCTAATTTATAATATTTTAGGTGAAGAATTTACGGTCGATATGTTCTATTAGTCTTTAGGACAACTTCAATGGTGAACTCCTATATGTAGGTGCGTTCTTGAGTTCAACTCTTGGTTAGGCTCTAAATGGTACAACAATGAAAACTATAAGAAACTAGGTACTAGGCTAACATAACAAGAGAAGAAACAACTACAAAATAAAATGCAATTATTTTCCTTCATTTTGGTTGATTTGCGAGGTGTCTCAAGAGTTAATCCAGGTAAAATAATTTGATTGGGCAACCACAAAATGTATGGAACTTGATCTAAGATTTGTTCATGGAAAAATTCCCCCTTAATTCGATGTAGTCTGACAATCTAACTAAGTTATAAATGTTTCTTAATTGTCATAATTCAGTTAGTAAGAAGTTGACTCACTCGAAAGATTGTGGATTCAACTCTCGATATCGATGTGAAGACATTTTTTTTGGGTTAATATGTTTTTACCCCCTGTAATTTAGGCGAGTTCCGGTTTACCCTCTGTAAAAAAAAGTTTAGATTTCAACTCTGTAATTTAAGATTATTTCGTTTTAGACCCTGAGGTCATCTGACTGGACAAAATGTTGACGTGGCGCGCTGACTGTGCATATTTGATTATGTGGCACGCTGACTGTATAATTAATTTTGTTTTTAATTTTCTTAAGGGCACATGTGGCATTTTGCCTATATTTTAAAAATAAAAAATAATATAAATGAAATTATATTAATTTAAAAATCTGAATTTTTTTAAAATAAAAAATCTTAAAAAACAATATATTTTGGAATGAAAAACCGAATTTTCTAAAAAAATTAAAAAAATTATGGAATTTAACTTTTTAAATAAAAAACAACAAAATTTAGAAAAAAAATCTGAAATTAAAAAAAAGTTCAGACTTTTTTCAAAAAAAAAAGTTTTTAAATTTTTTTTCTACCAAAAATAAAAATTCTGGAATTGAATTTTTAAAATAAAATAAAAAATTCGAATTTTTTTTTTTAAATTAAAAAAAAGTTAATATTTTTTTCAACCAAAAATAAAAATTCTGGAATTAAATTTTTAAAATACAAACAAAAATTAGAGAAACAAATTTGAAATTAAAAAAAGTTCAGATTTTTTCAAAAAAAAAAGTTTTTTAAAAAATTTTCTACAAAAAATAAAAATTTTGAATTTTATTTTTAAATCTAAATATAATTTTTTTATAATTCAGGTTAAAATTTTGAAAATTATATAATCTGAAAAAAAAATTGAAATTTTATTAAAATATTTGAAATTTTAAATTTTTAAAAATCCAAAAATAATATTAATTCATTTGTATAATTTAAAATTTTGAAAAATAATTTTTTAAAATATAAAAAATTGTAAAAATTAAAGAAAAATTTTATTTTACTCCAAAAAATATGGAAATTGTTTTTACAACCAAATTAAATTTCTAAATTAATTTTGGAAGTTTTTAAATTAAAAATTTATATTATTTTTTAGAATTTTTCAAATTTTTAAAAATTAAATTTATGATGTGGCCAACTAAAAAAAAGATGCCAAGTCAGCGCCACATAGACGAGTTTGGTGAGTTGGATGGGGGAGGGGGGTATTTCGGAAAAAAAATATTTTTACAAAGGTACAAATCAAACCGAAAATTTTACAGGAGAGAAAACAAAAAATAACATATATTACAGAGGTGAAAAACACTATTAACCCCTTTTTTTTATGATCTATAAGTACCTCTTTGAGTTTTTATGCATGTTTTGACCCTAGTGAGCCTGGAACCCAACTCATCTATACTTTTTTCTAAAAAAAATCTTAATTTTGAAAGTTAGTATACACTAATCTCAAAGACGTCACTTATTATCTCTTTCAATAGCGGACAATATGGCTTGTACTTGTACATTGAGGGGTTGTGTTTCACGGATAGTTATATTTGTTGGTGATTTTAGCTTTTTATCTCTATGTATTTGAATAGGAAAGAGGCTGGTATCAGTTTGTAGGAGGAGCCACTTAACAACACACATTAATCCCTTTTTAATTATCTTTGTTTTAGTGTTTGCAGAGGTTTATTTTTTAAGTGTCAGAGATGTTTTTTAGAGTTAATTAGCTGTTTCTTTAGAGTTAATTTTGGGTTGTGTCATCTGCAGAATCTTGTCATTGCTTGCAACTTTTCACCTCTCTCAACATACTCAGATGTCTCGAGTTTGAACATTGAAAACCAACAAATTAAAAGCTTGGGTGAAAGTTGTTACCTACTCAATCTTACGGTTGTGGTACCCGATTTATAACTAAAAAATACAGGAAATTTGTTTATTAACATAAAATATTTAGCATATATAACTTTTAATGTAAAATCTTAAACTATTATAAATAATAATCACTTTGAAAAAATATTTTAACAAAAACCACATTTAATCCATGTAAAATGAATGGTTGGGAGCTGAAGTGAATAGCAGCTTGTAGAGGCATTAGGCCATGCTTTATAATATGCAAATGCCATATGCTTGATAGTACGCAAATGCTAGTTGTAACAGGAAACAACTAACATGTCCAGTTTGCATCCCTTAGAGAGATTGACCAAGCAAGTAACCAATGTCTGAAGCCATGCCTAAGCTTTCTTTTAATATGAAATTTTTTCCTCATCAAAGTGATTTGATAACCATAAATATGAAGATAGCACTTGGGTGTTTTTGGATCACCAACATTAATAGGGGAAAAACGAAAACGATCTTCTTACGATAACCTTTGGATCTTCTCTAACATATTACCAATTTTGTTTATGTGATGGTGTAGACACAAGCATGACTCGTCAAAACGGAATTTTCACAGAACTTTTCTGAGTTGTCTGAAACAATTCGACCTGCTCATAAAAAGGAAAAGGCCAACCTGAGTAACATGATCAAAGGTTGTTTCAACTTTCAAACACTCTGTCAAGTAAATCAAATCATCTAAATGCAAGGTAGCGGTGAGTCCATTGATTCAGGACAGGTGATGTTACCGAACATCACAAACAATTTCATCACTGCTCCTTAATTGCACCAGCCGGGAATCGAACCCGGGTCTGTACCGTGGCAGGGTACTATTCTACCACTAGACCACTGGTGCTTTGTTGTTCAATTGATGATAATGTTTTAAGATATTTAAAATCTAGATACTACAATGATTTTATAACAAAGGAAACTTCTAAAATTTTAATTGTCCCAATTTTTTGATATCGTGGAATGTGTTGATTTGAATGTTTTTTGTCCCAAGTGATTTTCTTTGAGATTTTTTTGCCAATTTCTACAACTCATATGGTTGAGTGGTTTTTTAAAATTGTTGTAATGCTATGAAATAATAGAAGGAATCATTTGTTGGTCCAGATATAGTGGATTGGAAATTTGGAAGGATCTCCAAGAAGACATGTCGTTTTACAATATAAGTTTTTTTATGACAAAGTTCTCTCTAAAAAGATTAAAACTGCATTTTAGAGTTAAGATTCAAACATATATTTTGGTTAAGCTGAAAACGATGTTTAAACATCTCATCCGAGTGTTCAGGTTTATGGCAGAGTTAAGATAGAATATTTTAGGCGAAGAATTTACGGTAGATAGGTTTTATTTTAATTGTTGTTTGATTGGATTTCTTTTAGCTCTTAAAACAACTTCAACGGTGATCTCTTTCAAAGATTATTTGTAGGTCTTATTGAGCCTCATCATCCTAAAATAACTCACTCTTTTTTTACTTTAATGGTACAATCTTACAAAACGCATATTGGATCCCACAAATTTACCTCACTTGCACACATATAATATATCTTTTATTGTTGTGTCGGAGATCTCTCCAACGACAAACTTTGATAAAAACCATAAAATGGATGATGACACACAGGTTGATTCACATGAAATCATGTCCGTTGAAGTTGATCTTAGGTTATTATCTATTGCGATCACATTTGTAATGTCTTGGAGACACTTTGCAATTTGCAAATCAACCCCTATATGTAGATGCTTTCAATGGCAGACAATAATGCTTTGATGAAACACAAAGTTCGATATTCTAGCCATGTTGTAGAGTTGATAAACATTGATATCAGAAGGATAAATAGCAATTTATTGGAATTTACCAAACATAAATTATCACATTTTATTTTAGGTTTAAAATAGAGAAATTTCCTTAATCGACATTATTTGTTGTGGGTGTGGTAAGTGTTTGTGTTTTCCTTTTTCAAAGTACTTCTTGTACTTTGAAGGTTTGCATTTTTGCCTTTTTATCCTTCTAGACTTTATTGGTGTGAATTTGAAGAGGAAGGAGGGAGCTAACAGTTTGTAGGAGGAGTCACCTAACAGGACACATTATCCCTTTTTAATATAGTATCTTTGTTCCAGTGTTTGCAGAGATTTATTTTTCAAGTGTCAAGGATGTTTCTTTGGAGTTAAGTTGTTCGGGCGGCAAGCTAGGGCTGTGGTGTGTAGTTTTTGGTGTGGTCTTTTGAAGGGGAAGACTAGCTCTTCATAACTGTAGTTATATTGCTGAGCTTCTTATGGTTTTTCCTTTCAAAAGTGTGGGATTTGGTTCCAACCCAGCTGTAGCTTGTAGCTTCAGTTTTGTAATTTGTATCGCTTAATGCCCACTTACTTAAAGACTCATTGGCTCCACACTCTATTCGGTTAGAACCCGGTTTGAGAACCTTCTCTTAGGAGCACATAGGAATGCCGACCACTACATAAGCCACTGGTAGCTGAGAAAGCGAGCCCCTATCAGAGAAAGCCATTGCGCATTAGCCTAGCTAGCTAATTTTTTTCAGCATAGCTATTTCAATCTCTCTTGCACTCGCTCTCCTGATCGACCAGACTGAAGTTGTTGGACGAAATCTGGAAGCCGCTGGCTCTACATAACCAGTGCGGGACAAAATTCGGCAACCTCTGGCTCTGAATAACCAGCCCGGTAATAAGTTCAATTCTTCCATAACATAATGGGGTGGGGTTGCGTGTGAGCCGAGTGACGGAGGTGCACAAGCCTCCTGCTCTACGATCAACTGTTCCATTTAAGGGATTAAGGCCTTTCTCTTCCCTTGAACTTGAACCTGGTTGGTATTCCCGCAAAAAACGAATTGAGTGAGTTGCTTTTGAAATGTGTATCGTTTGTTTAGGGAGTGAATTAGATATCGTTTGTTGCTATCTGTATTTTTGTTGTTGGTTGTGGCGGTGTTTGATATCTGCAAAATCTTGTTATTGCTTGTAACTTTTCACCCCAAAATAAGTATTGCACTTAGGTGATTTTATGGCAACATATTTGCCTTTGCCACTTGAACCAGATGATCTAGATCTCTTTAAACATTCTCTGAAGTATCAAAGAAGTATCAAGTTTGAACCTTAAAAATAAATCAAACTATAAAATTTAAATACAAGTTTTGAAATCTAAGATATCCTACTCAATCTCACAACTGTGGTACCATTCGAGAAATAAGCATTACGGATCCCAGTAATCAATCTACAAGAGATTTTACAAATATGCCTGCCTTCAACTGCCATGGGAGGACTTTGACAATTTTGATGGCATTGACAAAACATAAAGTGGCAATTTTACAGGGTTGGTAAACTTTGACGTCAGAACATGAACACTTCATTAGCACTTATCAGATAAAGCGTTTTGATTACAGGCATTTTCCTAACTCAAAATTTCTAACTAAAACGCAAACCCATGTTTTCAAATCGGCAGCGTATGAGTGAAAGTAACACTATGTATATTGATGTAATATCTTGAACCTTGAGTGATTATAAATTTATATATAATTACTTCTGATGAAAACAGTACTTAACATGTTCCAAAAAGATTTAACAAAATCACATTTACCCATTGTAAAATAAAAGGTTGAGAGCTCAGGTGCTACCACCAACAAGCAAAGCTCCATGTAGGCATGAAGTGAAGAAATTTAAGCATGTCATTTAGGACATTGTTGATAATATGCAAATGACATGTTTTATAATACGCAAATGTTGTAAGGGTGAACAAGCAGGGTAGTTATAAGTTATAACAATACAAGACGATCGATAGTATAACTTTGTAAAGCAAACTTAACAAACAAGAATTTTAAGGGTGAAATTCCAAAAATCCAGTGAATAAAATGTGACAAGACAATCTAAAAGACTAAAAAGCAACATAGCATTGAATAATTCCAATACATAAGAGACTCAATAACTAAAATCAAAATTGCACATAATCTTTGTTATCATCACATATCTCGGAACACAAAACTCAAACAAGAAGCAGTTTACAAATCAAGGTGCAATCACAATACGTCCAGCAACTTGGTCCAAATCCCTCCTTCCACTGGAAGTGATCTTCCTGCCACTGTGAAGCAGAAAAACCAATGTTAAAATCACAAAATACGCAGTGCAGATGCAGAAAAGCTTAAATTATTCCTAAACAAATGCCTATCGCAATTTAAACATATTCACAAAATGCAACTACTACTCAAAATGTTGATAAATAACCTACAAATTAACAGGTTAAAATAGTTTGACTAATCAATTATGACTATTCTCTTAATTGTAACATCCATATTGCGAAACATATGAAATTAACAAGGACAATGAATTCTTACCCCTTGGTGTCCATCTCAATAAGGTTCATGTTCTGCAACTGTTGAAGAATGTGGCGAGCAATGGAACCACTGCTCTTGCAGAAATGAGGTGGGCGACTGCCATTCCTCTGGCTTCCACCATAAATCCTCTGGAATGCACCAACACCGAGTCCACCCCTCAAGTAGATCTTTCTTGCAATGGAAGCTGCGGCACAAAAAAACACATTGCAATTATAAACAAAAAAATTGATAGAAAATGTTCCGCAAAAGTTTTTATTGTCAATTAAACAAGTGACCAGGAAATGCACAAAATCAAACACAAGAAACTCACCAGCTCTCACATAGTACCAGTCAGGGTCATAAGGAGCCAACTCCTTAAACCTTGCGGTCTTCACAATATCGGTCCACTCTGGAAGCTCCATCTGTTCATAACAGAATAAGAAAAACAAAAAACATAAACTGGAATTAGAATAATAATCCAACTTACATAATATAGAACTTCAAAAAAGAAATTCACAATTACACAACCATTTCATTCATATCATTATAAACTCGATCACACCAGTACAGTAGAGCTTGAATACATAAAATCTCAAAAGCATAGAGTTATTCCTAGAACAAAGTAAACAAATGAGTTGATCTACGTAATTGAAAAGAGGACCCAACAACAAATTTTGAAAGTTCAATGGACATTCAAATTACACATGCCATTTTATTCATAGCATTAAACTGACATCAATACTATATAATACAGAAAATCAGGCCTAATTCAATTAACAAAAACAATCATAATCAACTTGAATGCTTTCACAAGAACTAATCCAAAACAAGTGTAAGATAAAAATAACAAATCTATCATATCAATAGTTTTCTAACAAATGCTTAGTCCGAATCACTAATAAAAATTACAATCCATTCCCGTCACAACAACCATTTTATCGATTAATTTATTCAAACAAATCAAAAAACACATTTTTTTTTGTTAGGGGTAAGACAAACACAACTACATTCAACAAGACACAACAACGACATAGATCAAGCTATAAACTTTAACCAAACCCAACATAAAACATTACATTAAAAACACAAAAAACTCAAATCTAAACAATAAAGCATGAAAATTTATAAATAAATAAAAATAACAAAAACAAAATTTCATGAACCCATGAAGCAAATCGGAATATTCATACACAATTGAAATGAAAAAATTGAAAAGTTGAAAGAAATTGTTGGGTAGATTGATTAACCTTGCCAGATCTTTTGAGATGAGCAGAGTAAGCTTTGACAAACTCGTGTGGAGAAACATCTTGAACAGTTCTTGCGGTAGCCATGGTTGTGCCGCTGCTTTGCTTTCTCGAGCTTCTCTCTCTCACAAAGCACAACTGAATTAGGGTTTCTGAAATGTGAAGCTGTGAGGGGTTTTTGTTGTGAAATTTTGACCCAAACCCGATATCTATTGTATCTGGATCTCTTAGGTTTAGGCCCAACCCATACTCTATTATTTTATTTTCGTTTTCCTTTCTTTTTATACCAACTTAGATTTTTATTTTCTTTTTCTATACACTAGTCACTATATTATTATTTTTGAGTAAAAGGTCTCTAGTCACTTTTTAAGGATATATTGGTCTCGATAAATATAATTAATTTCGTTTTTAGTCTACAACAAGAAAAAGTTATATGTTTTTGTCTCTATAAAAAATTTGTCATTATCTCTTCTACATGTTGCTTACAAATTTGATCCTAGTTTTTCAACCCAAACCCAGTTGGAATTAGTCTATAAATACAACTCCTTTCATTCACAAATTCTCATTCAAAATGAATCGGTTCAAGAGGAAGGCAAACGCTAGTAGCATCATTAGAGAAGTCTCTCTTCAACTTTTGTCTCCATAATATGTTTTATTTCTTTTATAATTTGTCTTTAGTTACCATGAGTAACTAAACCCTCGTTAGATAGCATTCTAAGATGAACTTTTATTTGGTTGTTAGATCAATTTAGTTCAAGTCTTTTATTCAGTGATTTTATGAGATCTATTTAATTTGTATATGCAAGTTTTGATGCTTTTAAGAAAGCTGGGGAGTGTGACATATATATGAGTCTCAACTAAACCGAGAAACGGGGATGTAGATATTGATTTTGATGACACCCCTGCTCACTCTTTTTTCGACGTTGCATTATAAACTTTATTTTTTTTCCCTTGAAAAGTTAGAATGCAGATAGCTGTCCGTTTGTAGAACTATTATGGTAAGAAATGGTATGTGGGTTAATGGGCCAAATGTATGACCCAATGACTAATGAGCTACCATCTTAATGTATTCATAACATGCCCAACGTATATGCACATATTTCAGTTTTTTTTAATCAAAATTGGATGGTTATCTTCTTTTTTTTCGATCATTCGATTGCCCCTTTGGACATCATTCATTAGCCCAGCCTTTTAAACACCTTGTCTTTGTTGCTCGGTGCTTAGTATTTGTAATTCGGTTTGCATCCATGCCCACCGTTCATCATTATAGTTCACACTAGCTTCTTGTTCATGGTGCAAGTTTGCACCTACCTCCTCTTCATCACCACCATCATCACCATCATTATGTACCTGTGGGTTAGTACCAACATAAAGAAATTTTTCTACCACCTCCGGGTTAGTTATATCCGAATTAGGTAGAATAATCAAACAATTAGCATTATTGACTTTCCACTCAAATTGAAAATTGTGGGTATAACCATGAGGTTTAATAAAGAACATAG
>Ga0099826_10002862_pt1 | contig 11408 bp, 8 predicted proteins | sample Mtrugardesep15_FD_76830 | JGI IMG/M metagenome (GOLD analysis project Ga0099826, IMG submission 76830) | Root nodule microbial communities of legume samples collected from California, USA - M. trunc garden sep15 | ecosystem: Host-associated > Plants > Roots > Nodule | place: USA: California...
ACATCATAAGTATCAAAACATTCCTTCAAAAAAAGAAGGTATCAAACCATAATTTGGTCCCCCAGAAAAACGTATCAAAACATAATTTTGTAAATTTTTTTTATAAATCAATAGTAAGTAACTAAGCTAGTTATGGTGAGGAAAAGGAGGAAAGAAATCTAAAACCACAGCATCTAATTCATATGAAAAACTGAATCCAAAGAACAGCATCTAAAAACAAAATTGATTCAATTGATGATGGAGTTAATTAGATTAATAACTAGAGCTATAGAAATAGAAATAAAACACACACACACACATACAGTCCATAAAGGCAAAGAAGGAAGCTTATGTGTTACAACAAGCCAAACAAGACCATAACCAACAACATTCTGAAGGACACCAACAAGTATTACTGCCCAAACAGGCCAAGCTTTGCTGATAAACCCAGCAAGAAGTCCAACGTTGTCACCCAAATCCTTAGCAACACTTAAGAAAGCTACTTGCTTCTGATTGTAACCCATGCTGCTCTTTATCACAGGTGATATGCTTCCAAACATGTAAGCTGTTCCTGCAAATGACATATCCCACATTGCACACACAAACACCACCCATCTGTGTCCCACAAATTTCTTCAACTTTTCTTGCAATGAAACCATGTTGCTTATATTTGCACACTTAAATTGATTTGCTTATCAATAAGCTACCTGGTTAGGTTGCTTATCTTATCAACCTCTCTTCCCACTTCACTGTGATGATATTATAAAAGCAAAGTCAATTATAGCTATTGTATTTACACGGTGGTCATTTAATAAATGACATCTGAATTGTGTGTGTGTAAATATATATATGAATAATAAATTCACTTGTCTTGATATTTTATATGACATATATTCAAAATTATATTTAAAATTATTAGATATTTTTGAGAGAAAAAAAATTATATTATTATTCATAAACACATCATGACCACTTAAATAACGTTGAGCATTAATATTTTTGTGTGGTGTGGTTATGATGATAATAAAAATGGAAGTGGACATCCTTGTATTACTTTTTTGGGTTCCAAAATATATGATGATATACATACAGTATATATATTCTCCAAATTTTGATCACAAATTTGCAAAGGGAAAATAAATATCTTCGATTTAAGAGCAATTCCTCAATAATACTTTTTTTTTTCTTCTGAAAGGAACAATTCCTCAAAATACTTTAAAACATTGAATATTTGTTGGTTAAATGTCGTGATCAGAGATGCCGTGTACTGTAGTTCTATTATTTTGGAAAAGATCTTCCGTAATATCATTCCAACTTTCCAGCATGGGATAAATATCTAGCCTTTAGGTAAAGATATATGTAAAATAGATACTTGGTCTTCCGTAATATCATTTATGATGTGGTCATTTATGGTCTTCAGTTTACTTTCCTTGTAATTGTGCTTATTTATTTTTATATTTTTTTAAAACAAAATAAACTTTGGAAGTGATGTTTTCTTGTTGTGCTTATAGGCTCTCTTTCATTCCAAAAGAAAAAAGAAAAAAAATACTCCGTATGTAAATGATTGCAACCAGAAAAAGCATATAAAAAAATTGATTATATGAAAATACATTTAAAGGTGATTCATACTGATAATCAAACTGACAACCTACTGCTAGTCCTATGTAAAGTATGTTTTGGTGAGATGATTTTTGAAGCATGATTCATAATGTTCATGAAATAATACTTGAACCATGATTCTCAATCAACCTTAATATTTTCCTAAAAATAACTTGGTGATAAGGTGAATTAAGGTTATAGCTTACAAGTCGCAATAGACAGGATAATTTTTCATCTTATTCTAAAAAAAAAGTAGCCTTTATAACTTCAAGTCAAAACAGGAAAGAGCAATGAGAAATGTTAAACAATGAATAAGTAGTAGGTTGAAATAAAAAATAGCTCGGACTAAGATAATCATCACATGGTTAGTTAAGTGAAATGCGGCTAAAGCTAACACAAACATGCTTAGAAACTGCTATCAAACAAAATATTTATAACATTGTTTATAATAACAAGCATTAAGCTTAGCTGCAGAACAACAAAAGCCATGAAATTGTATATAAAAAGGAAGAATGTAATAACAAAGGCATTCAGCTATACACAAACCAAAGAATTAAAGCAACATAAAATAGAAACATTAACTACTCCATGGCATCAAAACTGGGAGCATACCAGCCCAATTGGTTATTAATTTGCTTGAGTCTTTCTTCTTGACCCTTTGAATCTCCAAATGCAGTAGTGAAAGGGTATATATAAGTCACTTTTGCTGCCATACACCTAAAAGCAACGACATCACCTTTCACCAGAAACTCAAGTACGTCTCTATCAAATTTTCCATCAACTTCAGCTTGCAGATATTGTCCTGTACATTCATTTTATCATAAGTTAAGTTATGCCTAGCAGCTTGCAAAGCCAATGATTTTAATTTATTGAACCATACATCGAATCGAAGAGACCTCCAGGTCACTGTTCAACAACTTTAAACAGCTCAAATCAAGACGAAACCGCAATCGGCCTGTTCAGATAACCAAACCGGAGACAGTGCTGGTTCATGATTCAAGCAGTTGAACTATCTAGTTTGATTCAATTTTTTAAAACATTGTGTATAACAATTAATCCTTCCTTACTGTCTCTAGACTGACCTAGATAAAATCATTTATAATGTAATACATAAAATATATGACAACTTTTCTCTTACAGCACTACAGTCTAAGAATAAACCATCAATTTAGTTCCTAAAGTATCACATTCTCTCTTCAATTTAGTCCCTAAGACATATTTATAAAAATTATACGTATTGAAGTTGCATTAGAGTCCCACATTGACAATGTTCCTGAGCTGTGCAATCTACATATGTGCTTTTGCACCCTCATCTTACGGGCTAACTTTTGAGAGCGAGATCTAAGCCCATTTGACATGGCATCAAATCTGAATTTTGTAGGGCATGTGGAAATCGGCCCTAGGCCCTTGTTAGGCATGAGCGTCGGTATTGTATATAAGTGCTTGGACTTCCTCATTTTATGAACGAGCTTTCGGAGTCCATTTAATAATAGATGGTCTCTAAAATATATAAATTTCATCACATTAGTGCCTCAATTGACAGTTTATTCTACAATCTGATATAAATGCAGGACTTATATATAATTTCATTGCTAAATTGGCTTCAATTTCTAGCAAATAACAACAACAATAGTAAATTGATAAAAAACAGAACTGTGTTTGAATTACCGTCTGGGGTATCTTCGACGGGCTGAAATTTCACATTTTTCTGAGTCTCTAGAATTGCTTCACGTAGTCTCTGAAAAAAGAAAAATGATAAAATGAAATTATGAAGAATCATAACATGAGATAATAAAAATACATAATGCTTTTTGAACTCTGCTTAGAAACCTGAATAGCATTATCCACTGAATTTTCGGGAACCGTCCAAGGAAAATCAAAAGATGACGACTTTGGATTTGTTGATATACAACCAGGATTTATTGATGGGCAAGGTCTAATTTTTCTGCAAGAGAAAGGTTACAAATGAAATAATACATTGTTATTTAGTTGATAATAAAACCATGATATTAATTATCAAGCATGGATTATATAGAATCCATTAAGCATACCCATTTTCTAGTCCAAGTTGCAAGTTTTTTGACTGAGAAAAAGGAGTGGTACTAAGAGAGGTTGGAGGGGGTTGAGAATTGAGGGAAGGGATTGCATGAGAAGGCAGTGGAGATGTTAATGTTACTGCAATGGCTAGAGATAAGAGATTTGGTAGAAACTTTGGTTTATCAGAGTTGAGTTTGGGAATGGTGTTAGTGTGAGTTTGAGAAGAAGCAATGGGAAGAGGATGGAGAAGACGGATTATCAAACTCATATTTTTATGGAGTCTCCTATCCACTCACTGCATCATGTTTTTGCTCCATTCTTTTTCAGCCATAGGTGACGGTTGTTCTGTTGATCCTTTCTGAAAGGCTGTTATTGTCCACCACATAACAAAAGAAAAATATAATAATATATAAGCGGGGCTTAAAAAAATTATTTCTATTTTGTCACTATTAGTTAACTTCTTCAGAAGGGTTAAACAATGTCTAGGATTTGTCAAACCAAATTCCGGGCTCTAGTCTTGTAGATTTGATTTTTTTATTTATCGTATAAATATCGTATTTGGTCTATATTCTATACCAAGTATATTAATTACTCAATGAATCTAAAAGATCAACTTTTTTCTAATAAATAGGACCGAAGGAAGTAGTTAGAAAGAGAGAACTTAATAAAAATGGTTAACCAAGTTCTTTGACGAAAATTAAAGATGATGACGTCAATAGTATAATTACAAAAGTAAAAGGTCTGTATTTTGTCATTTTTGTGTTTGATTAAAATAAAAATAATATGTAGTTGATGGTATTCATGAATTTCAAAACAAACACTTATAAGAGCATTGCTATATATGGCGAGAGATATATCGTGAAGGCATCACGATAAGTTACAGACCAATCATAATATATTGTTTTGTGTAAAACATGGTGCTTGGGTCCAATACAAGTGAGTAAATACATGCAATACTCCTCTCTTGAAAATTTCACTTGAATTCTTTCGCGATAAATAACTTTGTTGTATTTATAAATATCATTTAGGCTTGTATATTTCTCATTCAATACAAAGAGAAAGGTAAGCGGAGTATAATTGTGTATCATTCCTACTATTTGTGGATATCATGGAAGGGATAAATCTTTGAGAAGTCGGATTATTCAATATCGAGGTTGTAACATTAGTAACAATCCCTTCGATCGTTGCTCCTTGTCTTTGTCTCCGTATTAAAAGTCATTACTTGCTAATTGTTGCAGACTTGGTGGAGAGACGATGATCCTCTAGCTAGGTCAAACATCTAATGGATTGGACTTAGACTCGATCCATAACAAACTGACAATCATATTTCACCCCCGATTGTCATGCTTTGATCATATTCCTTCTTATTTCATCCTCTATTGCCTCACTTTGAATCATATTCCACCTTGTTTCATCCCTCGTTGCCTCACTTTGAATCATATTCCACCTTGTTTTGTTGAAACTATTAAAAATGTGGACAATCATAGATTTCTTATTATCTTGTCTTATTATTTTAAACCATTTTGCCTTTACAAGTCTTAAATTTAGGGGATTGTAGATTATCATAAAAATATACCTATTTTGATCCGTGCTTGCTTCATGCTCTTTATACTCAACCCATACCCATATGACAATCGTCATACTTGGCCACACTACTACTATCTTGATAGCTCTCCTACTTACTCAGTCAAACCACTCTAATCCATTGACGTGATATTAATTGCGTAGTGGAGTGGTTTTTAGAAGATCCTTGAACAATAAGAGAGGAGGTTAGGGGGACAACTCCTATAAATAAAGTTCAACTACTCATAATTAGAACTCACATCCTTCACTATCTCTACAAACTTGTGGCCTTTGTCACGACAGATTATTGACAAGATCTAGCCTCAATTTTACTTCATGAACAAAATGAAATGTCACAACTTTCTTCTCATAAAAAGAGTGTGAAATCTCCTATCTTATACAACATTTTTGTCTGAAAAGATTTAAAAAAGTAGTTCAAGTTGATCTCACCACAAATTAATCGAGATTCAACATAATTTTACGAGGATAAATCTGTGGTGATCTCATAACACACGGATAATGGCTTATATTTTTTTCATAGTTTTTTAATTATATCATTCATTGTAATAATAATCATAATTATAAATATGTATCTAGATTTAATCACGATATACAAAACAGTCGATATGTCCGAGTGGTTAAGGAGACAGACTTGAAATCTGTTGGGCTTCGCCCGCGCAGGTTCGAACCCTGCTGTCGACGTTGTCAAGTTTTTATTTTTTTCGCCATGCTTTTGTTTTTTCTATTCTTTAATACGATCAAAGTTAGGGTTTGTAATTCCTCAAACTCATAAGATAGATAAATTTCGCATTGGAATGGAAGAACAATCCATAAACGGCACAATGACAACAAAAACGACACAAGATTTAGCCATTGAAGGTCACAAATACTTAGAAGAAACCATACAACACGCTTTCAAGATACTCTCTTCCATGAACGACGAACTCTGTAACCCCGTCTGGTGGTCCACTTCTCCTTCCTCTGCTCCTTCTTCCAACGGTGACGCCAATTCCGAGAATTCCGGTCAACAAACTGACGGCGCTGCTCCCAGTGGTGGTGCTGGTGGCGCTCTTGATGAAGCTCGTTTGAGGTATAAAAATGCTGTTGCTGGACTTCGGAGTGTTCTTGCTGCTATTCCTAATTCTCAGAAGGTACAATTTCGAATCCCAGTTTTCTAATCTGGGTTTTAATTGTGTGTTATTTTTCTTCTAGATCTGGATTTTTTTTATCATTGAACTTTAGGTTAGCGGAATGAACGTGCAAAACTAAGGTTACTAGCATATTCAACCGTGATAGGGCATGATAAAAATACGAATGTCCCATCAGTATAACGGTTAACTCAAATTTCGCTGTGCTATAGCATTGCTATCGTGTTAGCTGACTGCACTTTGTGTTGTTAAATAGCTATCGCGGAACAATAGTGATTAGTTCAAATTTTTCTATGTTATAGCGCCGCTATCTGAGACCAACAATCAAGTAGGATATTTAATGGGTTGGTCTATACCATAATATCATAATATCCTGTCATGTATGAACTGTTAAGTTTGCATATATACCAGTTAATGGTTTAACACATAGTCTTCTTTATGTGTTGACTATCTTCCATTTGGTTAACTCTCTTCATCGGTATTTTTGAGTCTTTTTCACAAATGTTCATACCATAATTTTTAAACTCTTTTCTGCAATAATAAGAGTTGCCAAGTGCATTGTAAAGATTGTATTCCTAATCTCATTTTTTCTCGAGTAACTATTCATCTATCGTAACATTTTCTATATCCTCTATTGTATCATTTCATCTATGCGACACATAGATTACCTTTACTATATATAAGAGAGAATCAAGTGAGAACTCATGCTTCTCGTGTGAAACACGAACTCTAAATAATAGCCGCTCGATCGAAATTAATGGTCGACCTATGTGCCTCATCTTTCTTTGACGCAGCTACAATTAAGAAAGCAATGTGACTAAAAATAAAATTAAGAAATCACAAAAATAATTGAGACTAAACAAAAACTAATATGCCAGAGTCTTGTATCAATGAAAAGCTCGTGGTTACAATCATTTGATTCAAATAAATAAAAGGTGGAAAAAATTTGTAGGGAAGTATTAGCGTTGATAGGTAATGGATAGAATTATGCAATGCTACGCATGAGAGACCATCGACTAGAGCATACAATACCGTGTTCATATGACAGAGTGGATAGTATTATTCAGGTTAATGAACAAAGGGGAAGATTGAAGATCACCACTTGACATTTTAATAGGATTTTTCCAAAACATGGATTTTGAATCTTTGATTTAACAGCTACTATTATTGATGGTTCATATTTATCACAATAAATACAAGTTATCACTTAATATGCTCCCTTTTTTTGGCACACACTTAATATGCTACTTATATATACTTGTTCTTATTTTGTTTTCTATTTTATAATATTAAGATAGGAAACCATAAAAACAACTCCATATTGTTTTCAATTTTTTTTCCGAATATTTCAAAATAGGAAAGGGAATGAAAGCAATGTGACATTTTCTGTAATTATTGATAAAATTGGAAATTCGTAAATCACACAGGTCCTTATTCGTAAATCACACAATCGGATCCATATTCTTTGCTATTGATGTTGTGAGTCAGTTTCGTAAGTTCATAACTCTCCTAGTGGTGATATCTGGGATGCAATTATCTGAATTTTGTGATATTTTAAGGTCACTCCCAGGAAGGATTTAGTAATAGTATATCACAGGCAGTGTTCATAAAATTACAGTTGCGTATAAGGTTGTTGACTGGGATGGATCTCCCAATCAAGTAGAACATAGTTGCCAACTCATGTGCTGAACTGGAGTATTGAGTCATAAATCGCTCTACGTTTGAACTTTTATAAATAGAACAACACCAAGATGAAATGAGATTTTTTGAGTTATGATTTAGGTTAATTTGTGATGATCTACCAACACCTCATATTGCTTCAAATCTGGCTGTCCATACGATATTAGGATGAGTTAATAGAAAAGAACGGCATGCGGTATTAGGATGAGTTCATCACCTTGAGTGGAAATCTGAAAATACTTTAGTTTCAGAGTTCAGAGATATAAATTGTAATCTTAGAAATGAAGTACCCCTACATGATGGTATTTTTTTTCTACATATGCACAAGGGCATTAAATTTATGCCACATATAAGTTTAACACATGATATTCCAGTAACAGTGTAACATGATGAAAAATTTGAAAACTCCTATTTATAGAACCTTATAATGTTCCAGCACCGATTGGAGCATTGAGTGGCGTAACAAATGAATTTTGCTTTTTGACTTATTACTTGACTATGTTTTATTACTTAAACTGCTTAAATTCAATAAGTAACTAGCTACAGTATTGCGAATTTTTAGCTAGTGAATTGTGAATTTCAATTCCTGTAGATATCTTTCTGGCTTGGTAAGAGACAGTAAAAATCTCTTTACACCAAGGTTTGGTTTCATGTCTTTTTAAAATGGGGTTGAAAATCTTAACAGCAACAAAATGAAAATCTTCATGTGACTGGTAAATTGCTAAATCAATTCAGAACTCACTATTTTTATATTATTGTACCTCTATTATACTGCTAGGAAAAAGATGCTGCATTAAAAGAAAATTCTATTCAGAAATCAGTGTCTTCCTTACGTAGACTTAAGACTCCATATTCTGTTAAATGATTGGGGTTATTGATTTGTGTGACCATCATATTAGCTAGCAAAGCTTTTGTTTTCCTGTTAAACTAACTTGGTTAGTATTATATAGGCAAACACATTTGACAGTGGTTCAGCTGATAGCCCTATGGATGAAGATGAAATTGAGAAGTTGGAAGAGCAAGCCTCTTCTTTAAGAAAGGTTTGTTGTATTAACCTCTGTCTCTATTCTTGATCACACTCTTTACAAACCCCAATCATCGAAGTTATTATTTTAGTCTCAGGTTTTAGTTCATCGGAAAATACTTTTTCATCAAACTATGTCAGCTGTAGTTAACAGAATCTAATGACATTCTTATGATGCGTTTTATAATTTTAGTTTAATTCCGAAAGCCTGAAACAATTTCAATTGGGAAAAGCTTGTGGATTCTGGACTGAAGTTATTGAGAGCCCGTCTCTTTTTTTATTAATTATATTATTGAACATTGGAATTTCCATCTATAAATGTAGGAACTTGGCAACAAGAACTTGCACCTGAAGATACTAATAGATCAACTGCGAGAACTTATCACTGATATATCAACATGGCAAAGTCCTTTTTCAACCTGAAGTTGGTAGTGCTTGCATTTGTAGGGTGATATAAAAAATGACAGTGTGATCCAGATTACATTAAATGGTAATGATGCTTCTTTATATTTTACCAATTGAAGTTGAATCAGTTGTCTTGGTATGTTCTCATCCTGAAACTACAATTTCAGAGTCGTGGAATGATAAGAGATTGTCTGAAGTTTGAACATGTTTGTCACAGAAATTTTGTAGAATATTGATAATTTGATGTATTTGATGTAATCCTTTATTTGATTGTTGCCAGAAATTGCACCTAAATAGTTTTCTCGAGTTAGAGAAAGGTGTCTGTCTTTTGTACAATTGATGTAATCCTTCATTTGATTGTTGCCAGAAATTGAACCTAAATAGTTTTCTCTTGAGTTAGAGAAAGGTGTCTGTCTTTTGTACAAGGATGAAACTTTTAATGATTTTATTCACCAGTAGCAATTTGTGCAATTCATAGCTTGTTCCTTAGATGGGTATACTGTAAAGTAGTTTTATGTGAAAAACATCTTCATCTTCTGTGTTTTGGAGTGAAAGATTGAATGGCAAGAAAACAGAGCAGTATCTTGTTCAAGATTTTCTTTTTAAAAGTTTATTACTTACCAATTGAATGGATAAAAAATATCGCACTCTAGATGTGTAATGTGCGAGTGGACCCTCAAGTCTACATCCCCTTTCAACTTATAAAAGAAAAAGGGTGTGCACTAGTGACCAGCTATATAAAGAAAACTGTATCTTTTTCAAATCTTTTTCTTTACATTTCCATTTTTTTAATCCACTAGAAAATGTTGTGACAATGTTCTGTGATGTCTGCCAGAATATGTGTGACCTTCACTTTCTTAGAGTAACCACTAGATTTAACTATGCTGCAAATACTATGTTCTTACAATATTCCCTCTATTTAGGAAGTTTGTATTGTAAACACATTGTTCCGTATGACTTCTGAACTTCTAAGCATTTCCCTCATTTTGAGCAAAGGACGTCGACCATCCTTTGAGAAAAGGTTGATTTTTAGGCAAGTTAGGTTATATAACTTGAGATTTTTTAGGCAAGTTAGGTTATATAACTTGAGATTTTTGTACCCGATGAGTGTATCATATGGTGTCACCTGATTCTGTAATTTTCTTTATGTACTTCAGATACTTACTTAATATCTTGACAAAAAGAAGCTAAAATCTTCATAGAATAAAATAAAGAAATTTAAGAAATATATTCATGATATATTTTAACCATGTTTCGTCTTTCACTCCTTTTATTTTTAGTCCATCTCTACGATTGTGTCTTTTGTCAGCATTGTATTGTCTGCTCTTTGTACATGTTTTGTGGTTCATGAAGATTTTATTACACCTAGATTGAGTAAATTTTTTGCATTACATTATTGTAGTCGAAGAAGCTTCTGCTCATTTATTTCATAAAAAAGGTCAGTCTGGTGCATTAAAATTTCTGCATATGCAGGATCCGAGAAGACGTCCCACCATGTTGGTGTACTTTACATAGTCTCACCCTGTTTTTTTTACATAAAATGTTGTTTCCAGGTTCATAGAATAAAATAAAATGATTTACCAAAAAATAGTTTCAATATAATGTCATGTAGCTAGCTCATGGAATTCAAGAAATTCACATGATAATACAAGCAATTCAAAACAAAACTTTGTACAAAACGGTTGAAGTTTTCCACTTCGAAATAACTCACCAACCAAACCATAACTCTCTAAGTTGATTTTATTCCATCTTCTTGAGTTTTCTCAAACATAGAGAATTTGAGAGACTTTTTTATGCTTGCATTGCATTACTAACTGACAACATACTAGCAGAACACACAATGACACAAAAACACACATACAGAGACTTCGCCTCCTTTTGCATTTCAACTTTTCACAGTCCTAACAAAATCTAACCTAATACTAATCAAACGACTCGTAACTATAATAACTAGATACAAGTTTCCCACACAA
>Ga0099826_10002864_pt1 | contig 11407 bp, 5 predicted proteins | sample Mtrugardesep15_FD_76830 | JGI IMG/M metagenome (GOLD analysis project Ga0099826, IMG submission 76830) | Root nodule microbial communities of legume samples collected from California, USA - M. trunc garden sep15 | ecosystem: Host-associated > Plants > Roots > Nodule | place: USA: California...
AAAAAAAAAAAAAAAAAAAAAAACTATATAAAAAAAAAAAAAACACAAATTTATCATTTATTAACTATCAATTGTAACTGAGCTTAGTTGGACTCAATTTAACCCCTAATTAGAAGAGTAAAAAAACTAACAAATCAGCAAGTAAATGATTGATAAATACTCTAACCTAAGTGTGTGTTTGGATTTGCAGTGAGTTTTGCAAAATCACGGTGGTTTACCATGATTTTACAAAAGCTACAGTTTGGAGCTTGAACAAAATGACGATACCAAAGTCGAAACATACAAAAAGAGAAACATGGATGTTGCATCAATGTGTGTTAATGTTTATGTTGTTTCATGTATGTTTAAGAAGTTGTAACACCTTAATCTCAATAAAAAAAACTAGACACGACACTGACACATCGACACCCTTATGATTAAAAAAAATGGCATAATTGAATGCAATTACACGTGTCTTGACACTGACACCACGGACACGCCTTCTATCAAAAGTGTCGGAAACATAAAGAGATAAAAACAATATACCGTTTAGTAAAGAGAACAAGATCAATGGTTTGTGGTGAAGCAGAATCAGCATCAGGAATACGAAGACCCACAAAAACCTTTCCACCATAAAGCTTCTGAAGCCTGCAACAACAAAAAAATCATAAAAATAAAAACTTAACAAATTTGATCCTTCAAATTCAATTCAATAATTGAAATCATGAAAGGATTGAATTCAAAATGAATAAATAGATAGAACCTATTAGCTACGGAGAAGAGAACAGTGGAATCAGAAGCTTCAATATCCAAAACGTCGTCGTCATAGAAAAAGCATTTGAAGAGTTTGTAAATAATCAAACCACAGATAATCGCAGGCCACATCTTCAAATCTTCTTGAAATGAAATGAAATGCAAAAATGAAAAAAAAAGCTTTTTTGGTTCGTTTCTTGCAACCAACCAACCCAAATCAGTGTGTTAAGTATGGAAGGTAGCTTCTATTCTTTCAAATCAAATTATTGACTCACTTAACAATTAAGCCTGCTTTTCATTCAAATTATAATTTAATAAAGCTTTTTGTTAAACACACGTAAAAATGTAGATTACTAAATTATTTCTTTTTCAAATAATTTCCAAAGTCGCATATAATATTTATTTTTTACCAATCATTTAAATTAATTGATTTATATCTTTAAAAAGAAGTATTTTATCTCCCTCTCATTCAAAATAGTTAAAAAAAAGATAGATTTTGGAAAAGCTATTAGGACCAGGGTTGCACTTGAGTGACATCAAGCATTAGTGACATTGTCTCTAACTCTCTATATATTTCATAATCAATTATTCTCTTTCATCAAAAATAATTTATTTTAATCATTCATACATTATTTTTTTTCTCTCATTAAAATACACTAATATCATCATTGTTAATCAAGTAATTTACATATAAGAGGTGATCATGATCGCCTCTTCATTTTAAGGTTGAAAACGATGTTTTTAACAAAATGGTTTTCTCGAACAAAACCAAATAATTTTTCTACAAAACCTTAACAAACATTGTTAAAATGAAAGTATACTAGTTTTAAAATATGCAATAAAATCCATAAAAAAAAAAAACATGCAATAAAAAGAAAGTATACTAGTTTTAAAGAGATGTGAGTACAACTTTTTCCTCGAATAATTAAAATATGATATGAGAATTTGTTGGTTTGTTTGAAGTTAAAACCTCAATTTTCTCGGTGCTAGGCTTAGGTTTGGGACATTGACCAATATTTATTTTCTAGAAACTAGAATAGAAAATTCTCAGAATATTGGTTTAGCTTCTGGTTATGATTGTCAAACCAAAAATTACAAAATTCAAAGTAGGAGACCAAGGCTAGATAACAATGGCAGAGGTAGGACAAATTTTTGACAGGGCCAAATAAATATAAGATAATATCATAGTTTATGTAAAATCATAGTCACATGGATCATTCGAATCATGCTCAGATAACCAATCCGAAAAATTGACCAAAATTTATGTTTTCCAACATTATAAAATTGATATTTTTTTTTTAAACTGCGAATTTTATTGAAACCAACCCCTGCAAGACGCAAGTAGCAGTGATGAATCAATAATACAACTAGCGCCATCAAAATACTGAACGCCCAAAACCTCCAGAGTCTCAATAAAAGGGCTATGACAGTCCTAGACGTGAACAACTCCTCTAAAATTCTAAGACACAAAGTTATGATCCTCTGATTCAGTGAACCTCACCAAATTTCAGAACCAGAGCTACGCCTATAAAAGATAACAGAAGCCAAAACCAAAACAGACAGCCACCATACTAGCACTGCAAAAACAGCCATCTGCTTCCAGCCGGAGTAAGAAAACTGCCAACAGAAATCTGAAAACAGAAGGCGCTAAAGCCGGTGCTGTCACAGCACCCAACCTGCAGAAAAAAAAAACTGTCAAAACACTCCGCAAGGCATGACAGCAGCCCCCCGAAAAACCTGCTGCTACTCCACAAAAAGCCGGCACCTATCTTTGGAGACATTCACGAGGATTCCAACACCACTCGTAATAAAGGCTAGTCAGAATATTGAGTCTATTCAAGCACAACTTCTACGCCAAAACCTTAATTTCATCCACTAGTTCATCCTCCTCCTTCCTAACCTTTTTACTCCTAGCCTCCGACCTCCAACATTCCCTGTCCAGATCATCAATTCAGACCACACCTTCACAACCATACTACAATGAAGAAAGAGGTGGTTAACAGCTTCCTCCGGCGCATCACACCAAACACACGACAGAGGTGCCTCAAGCGGGGGATAAACCTTCTCCTTAGGTTGGTTCTAGTAGGAATCCGGTTCAGCAGCACCTTCCAACACAGTGCCACCACTTTCAACGGAGCCTTGTTTCTCCAGATGTTCCCAAACACCTTCCTCGCCAAGTCGCTCCTCTCGCCTTCCCAAACACCACTTTCAACGGAGAACTAATGCATTGTTATAAAATTGATTGAAATTCACAAGGGTTTCATTCGCTATTTAGTGACCCTCTTTGTCAAAATGATAAAAGTGCAAAAATTACTTAAATTTTAATTAATCATATAAAGAACTAATGCATTGTTATCACTTTCAACCTTAAATATTTTTTAAGAAATTTTTGACAAAAAGCTAGAAGTCAATTTAAGGTTGACCATTTGGTTTATTAACAAAATTCCAAAAATTAGACATAATTAAGTACAAGAAGTAAGATACATTGTAGTTTGTTTATTACATATCTATAGAGAGGGGTGTATGGAACAAACATCATAACTTGTATAATCTTAACTTTCAGTCTTTCACTAGAAAGAGGATAACATAAAATACAATTCAACTTGCCACTTCTTTTTGGTCAAATCTATATATAATATAAGGGGACATGGGAGGAAAGCAGAATAAAGTGGAAAACAAAAAATTAGAATTCCATCATCACATTCAATTCACAGCCAACATGCAAAAGTGTGCAACTCAAAACAAGTGATCAGAGAAAGAATCCTAAACAATATTACAAGCCTCTTCATTCTTTAAAAACCTATTCCAAGAAGCAAAAAATCACAATAAACCAAATACATGCAAACACTTTAATGTTAAAATATACCATCAAAAGCAAAGTATTGTTCTATTTGTGGTTGCTATTGCTACCACTCTTTTTCTTCAACAGGCTTCCAAACTTGCCAAGCAAAGGCTTCTTCTTCTTCTTGATCACTTGTTCCTTTGTTGGTGAGCTTCCACCATCACCAATGTTCTCTGTCACAGATGCTCCATTTGTCTCACCGCCATCTGTCTTTGATTCCACTTCCTCTTCAAAGGATTCTTCTGGTTCCGCTCCTTTCTCTGGTGAAAACTCCTTTTTCTCTATCTTGCAGCTCTCCCACATTTTCAATTCAACAGAATCATCTTTTTCCTTCCTCTCATCTTCTTCCTTCAGTTTTCCATTCACATTCTCAGGTTTTGGAGATTCTGTTTTTTCAAACTTGTTTTCTTCCAAGACAATGTTTTCTTCTTTGGCCGAAACCAAAAGCTCTTCCTTAAATACGCCGCCTTCTCCTCCATGCCCATTCTCTTCTGAGAATTCTACAACTTTAGGAAGCAAATCGTAGTCCTTCTCGCTATCAGAAAGATCACCATTTTCCTCATTCGTGTTTCGTGTTGTAGCTTCTTCGAGCGACTTAGATAACTCCTCCACCTTCTTGATGGTAGCTGATTCCCTAGATCGGAGGTCCTCGTTTTCTTGAAAAATATTCTGAAACTCGTTTTCTTTATCCAATAAACTCTCCTTCAACTTCATGCTCTCAGCTTGTGCTTCTTTAAGTGCTTCCTGCAGGTGGATCACCTCAGCTTCAACTTCCTTCATATTCTCCTTCAGTTGAGTTTCTTCCTCTCTTTTCACATTGGCTTCTTCCTCGGTTTTTTTCAGTAAAGAAACCAACCTATTTATTTCATTTCCCAACGACGAGTTTTCTTCTTCAGTTCTCTTTATGCACTCGACAAGATCATGTTCTTTCTGCTCCCACTCTCCCTTGGAGTTCACAATATCCATCTTAGAATTTTCAATACTAGATGTAAGAACATCAATCTCATGATGTGCATCATTAAGCATGGACTCGTATTTTTCTTTGCTTGCTTCTAAATCCGACTTCAAATCTTCAATCTGAGTCTCATAGCTTTCGTGTTCAGCTTGGTTGGCTAATAGTTTTTCTTTGGTATCTCTAGCTTCTGCAGATACTTCATGTAACGCAGAAGCTAAGCTATCCATTGCCAATTTGGTCTTTTCTTCTTCATCTCTACAAATCTCCAATTCATTGGTAAGTTTGTTTTTCTCTTCTAATAGGGTTTGCACACTTGAAGCTGAAAGTTTTTCATTGTTCAAAGCTTGAGCCTTCTCTTTATTAACTGTCTCAATCTCTGACTCAAGAGATTCAATCTTCTTCGACATTTCAATATTTTCTTCCTTAGCCGCGAGAAGACAACGCTCTGAATCCTCAAGATCTCCTCTTTGCCTCCCAATTGTCATTTCCAACATTCCCAATTTCTCTTTAAGACTAGAAATTTCAGATTCTGCATCATGCAGCAGTTCATTTTTTCCTTCTAGCTGTTTCGTTGCAGTTTCCAAGGACAATGACGCAGATCTCTCTAACTGATTTGCTTCTTCAACCTTCGTTTCTAATTCCTCAACCTTTTTTCTGCACTCATCTAGCACACTACGCGCATAAGATTCAGCCATCTTAGCAGCTTCAGACTCCACATTAAGTTGTTCAATCAAAGTCTCTTTCTCTGCCAACTTTTCATCGTAACCCTTTGCCTTTTCAAGTTCGTGCTTAAGAGCTTCTATCTCGGTTTGCAGCTCCAATACAGTATTGTTTTCACTAGCCTCGGTTTCCAGCTTTGAATCTAGTAAGCCCTTCAAACGTATCAGTTCAGCCGAAAGAATCTCCACTTTCTCTACATGAAGCTCAGCAATTTTAGTTGCATCATCGGCGTGACTCAGTGCCTGGTTCTTTGCATCACAAGTCATAACAAGTTCTTGCTTAACTCGCTGAAGCTCGTTAGTGGTGGCGAGAAGAGCAGACACATCCAAAGCATGCTGGTTCCTCACACTTTCAAGCTCTCTCTGCCATTCTTCTTCCTTCTTCTGTGCAGCTTCAATTCCAGCCTGTTCCAGCTCAACAGCTCGAAACCTCTCAATCTCAGAATCATCCTCAGCACGCTTTTGAGCTACCATTGCCTCCCTAAGTTTCTCATTTGCTTCCTCAGACAATCTTTGTGCTTCTTTCAGCTCATTTATTGCTTTTTCCTTCTCTTTCTCAGCCTGAATCAGCTGTTCCTTTGCTTTCTTTAGGTCTTCTTGAGCAACATTCAACTGTGTCTGCAATTCTGAACTCTTTGCAACAGCTCTTGGGGTATGCTTCTGAAATATACAGAAAATATTAAACGAGTTTTATGGAGATGCACTGCCGCTTCAAAATAGTTTCGCAGCGATATCCGATGAAAATTCATCATATTGCCACATAAGTCTACTTTGTAACCGCAGTGCAAAAATAACTGCAAAATGTTTGATTCTTGTTGGACATCAATGTAAAACTATTTTACACTGACAATTCATGCCCCCTTTTCACAATATTAAACACATATCAGAGTACAGATAACCAACAAAAAGCATGACTGCAGCAGTTATTTTTACATGTATCAATTAGCACGCTTAATGAACGAGACATAACTGACAGTTCACTACGACATATTGGACATCTCAGAGTAACAAATAAGAAGCTAATGATAATCCAAGAAAAATTGTCAAATAACTAACATCCTAACGCTAACAGTCTAAAACATGGTCACACAATTTCAGGTGTTTAATTATTTTTATTACACTTTTTATGAGACAATTGAAAAGTTCAAATGCCTCTTCCAAAAACAAATTTGGAAAAGAAAAAAACAGTCTAACTGTCTAATCAAGCCAAACATAACTCGATCTCAGAGAAAGAAGGAACACAATGTGTATTTACTCTAACTTACATCAGCTGGTGTGGTAGGTCTCGGCGATTTCCTCTCGGCAATTGGCTTTGAATTCAAAGATCGCGGCGATGCTTTTTCCGCAGAAAGGCGCGAAGTTTGCAAAGGTGAAGGCGACTCAGATTCCGGTTTAGATACCCCTCTGCCAAGTTTACTAACTCTTGGAGTAGCAGGTGATGTTTTGTTTGGAGTTGCTGGTGGTACTTTGCCGAGAGTAGATGCCGGAGTAGCTTTGTTAGGAGTAGCTGGAGATGATGCTTTGTTGGGGAGTGTTTCAGATAAACCAGATCTATCAAGTTCACAATGTAAATATCAATATCAACAATGCATTAAATGAAACAGAAAAAAGACAAGACACATAAATTACAAAAACACAAAATATCACACCTTTATCAAATCAGATAATGGATCTAAACCTAATGTAACTAACTTCTGATACCAAATTCAGTATCTATATTTACACTGTCAAGCCAAATTCATCAAACAAGATAAATCCATCAAGCTAAATAAGTGAGCATTATAGCCAGAATCACAGATAGTATTAACAAAAACATCAAATATCAAGCATCAAGATGCAAGAATAAAACAATAATGAAAATTAACTAAAACCCAACTTTAAAGTTCAAATTTTGAGCATACAAACAAGATAAAAACAAAAAAAAACAAAAAAACACAAAAAAGAACAAAAATTTAAACAGGTAAAGGAAAAATTAAACATAAAGTTGGAAAATTTACACAATTTCTCAACCAAACAGATCAAACCCATTAATCAAAATCTCACAATAATAACCCAGATAGAAAAAAAATAAAATGTTATGAAACCCAAATCAGATCTTAAAGCAAAAAACACAGTAAAGCATGAAACTTGACAAACCTGGATTTTGAAGCCATGAATGATTATGAAAGAAGGTAAAAGCAACAACCAAAGTAAAAACAAAAGAGGTTTCTCAAAGTGTCAGTAGTAACAGAAGTAGAAGAATAAATGCTATTGTTCCAACAACATTGTCAGAAACAGGAAACTGAACAGGTTTTGGATCACACCAACATTAAAAAAAATGTTTTTTTCTTCTTCTAAATTAATGGAAAAATCATTGGAAGTTTAAGAACAGGAATTTTACAGAACATGTAAAGAAAAACCAAACAAATTGAGTTGGTTTTCCTGTCTCCAAGGTGGCCACAGTTTCTCTCTCTAAATCAATGTAATGTTTCTCTCTCTTACTTCCTTCACTTTCTAGTAGAAGTTGTTTATGTTAGTAGTGTAGTGTGTATCTTCTTCAGGTGGAGGGTGTGAATAGACAAAAGTAACCCTAAATTTTCTAAAATCTGTCAAAGCCAAAGGCATGTGTATGTATTATCACTTTTTCAGAAGTAAAGTACTTACCCTTCTTTTCAGGAAAAAAAAAGGTAAGGTAACTGCCCCTTTTTTTTTTATGATGGGGTAATTTTTTTGTGATGTAAAATTTTACCTCTCTTGGTAATTTTTATGATTTGTTTATAATTTTTTTTTATTTAATAAGATAAGATTTGGTAGCATGCATGTGCCAAAGAATTTCAAATGGAATAAAAAAAGCAAACTTAGCTATATGATTATGACGTTTTTTTTCAAGGATGTGAGTATGAGTATGACATGGTGTGGTATAAATTAAAAGTGGATTGGTTTAAAAATGAAAATGCGCGAAGCTCATAGTCAATTCATCAAACATTGCGTCGTTTTTACTACATCTGGTAACTTTCGATAAATTAATGCTTCCAGATTATTTTGACACTAAAAGATATTATTTAACTTTTACACAAGACAAAATATTAGAGGATAAGATGTTAATTTGATATTTAAACAAGGTTAAAATATGTAAAAGGTTCGTGTAAGTTAGCACATTTTTTTATTTAGTCTCTATCTTTTTTTTTTAAGACAACTCCATTATGCTGTTAATTTTTTTGTTTTAGTCTCTAGTGCTAATTTCTATTAAAAAAACGTTGTTGGTAAACGGAGGCCTATGTGGCGAAGGCGAAGACAGCATTAGTGGTTTACGTGGAGTGACAGAATGATAAGTGATTAGTTTGAGAGATTAAAATAAAAAAATGCAAATGTTTATATAGACGAAATTGAAAAAACGTAAACGTCAAAATTTCAAAAGATCTTCTTCATCTCTCTATTTTTTTTTGTTCATCTCCGAGTGATGAAGCACCAAAACTAGCAAAGCCACAATCCGTGTGTTCGATCTTTTTATACTATAATTTAAGACAATGTATCTTGACACTAGTTTATGTGTTGAGAGTATATACTATTTTAAAACGCATCAGTTAGAATATAAAATTAACAAAAAAATCCTGTGAGTTTAGCTCAGTTGGTAGGGACATTGCATAATTTATGTAAGGGTTGGGGTTCGAACCCCAGACACCCAATTTCTTCACATTTAATTATGTGAGCTCTAGCCACTAGGCTACTAGAAAAAAAGAATAACAAAAAAAATTAAAAAAATCACAATAAATAAATGAGTTCTAAAGTTTTCAAAATGTGTTAGCTAAAAAATCTTATCCAACCTCACAACATGTCTATACAATTACAATTTATTGTCTCCAAAGACTCAAATTAATGCTTCCACATAAAGGTTAGGAGAAGCTGTGCAAAAAAGTAGAAGGTCCTACTGTTGAAATATTGTTTTACAGATGGTAGTGTAGACTGTAGACTATTGTTTTAACACGATGCACCAAAATTTACCGTACCTATTTGGCTATTAAATACACAAGGCCTTACAAATAAACATGAAAAATGTTAAAGAAATGTTTTTAGGATATTGTTTAAGTATTTAAATGTAGTAATTTTTATATTAAAATTTATGTAGTTATGACTTTTATATATGTTGACTTATATTTTCAAAATAAAGTTTTTTTTTGTGGATTTCTTAAACAAATTACATTTGTTAGTAAGACCCATCGAATATTGGTATTTGGTACCATGCTATCTAATTAATGGATACGGATCCCTTGTTGTTACTTGTTAGGCAGCACTGCAACTGTACTTTTGTGAGAGTGAAGAGAGAAAAACCAAAAATAAAAATGGAGTTATTGCCAGAGAGGGGGAAATGATGAGCGAGATAGGGACATAAAATAGGCAGGAGAGAGTGCACGATGGAAAGAGCAGTAGGTGATCCAAATCCTTAATAATAGTTTGCATCGTGTAATTTTTTTTTATAGATTCTTGTTAATAGCAGTAATCATGATTTGTGACACTCTCAAACATTAGGTATGTGTTTGGATTAGCTTTTGCGTGCAAATATCACGCCCTAAGGTAAGTTTGATGTGGAAATACCAAAATTACAAAAGCAAGCTTTTGTGAAAACTTAAAAATTCACAAGGCGATATTTTAGAAACCGCCGCTAAACGAAACGAACACTAGATAAATAGATATAGATCTTTCAACTAAACTTCAAAATTTAGTTCGCCAGAAAGTTTATAAATTCTTCCGTCAACCCAACTCCATTGGTGTTTGCACCATGTTGATGTATTTAAAGAAATAAAATTGTGCAAAACCACTGCATACGAGACACAATATATTTTTCAGAGGACAGGTTTTTAAAAGAGAAATTGATATTCTCTTTGGCACACCAACCTTTTTAAGCTATTGAACTCGTTACACTTTGTATCATTAATTAACGGTTGAAGCCACTACTTATAATGTTTAATAAAACCACTACATAACACTTGTTTAGCCTAGCTTGTATATAATAAGACAAGCTAAATAAGTACATTCTTCTTAAATCGATTTGTTTGAATAGTTAAATATAAATTATTTTTGGTTACAAGTCAAATATATATACATTTACGATAAATTAAAAAAATTAAGAAACTATATATAACTACCATTTTTTTATACGGTAAAAAAAAACCATTTTTTAAGAATTTTTTTACAATAGAGATTGATAGTAATATATATTAGAGTTACTACTAAGAGTGAAAGACACCACTACACTGTGATTCTTTAAATGTAAGTGACATTTGAACAAACTTTCTAATTATGGATTTATTATAAATTAAGGGTGATGGGATATACACTGTTAATGGGAACCACCAAGTGCTTTACGTAAAATGGCGTAATAAACAAATTTTGTATATTCCAAATCCATGTATGGTGGGAGACTGACTAGCAACCCAACAAACCTTCCTTTGTCTTGTGTCTGCGCCAAAAAACCGAATCCTAAGTAATGATAATATTACTTATGTTACAGGATTATAGGTGCAATGCAACTTGATCCATCTTTTGAAAGGGATATATATTTGGGACTGTTTGACAAGCACATTATAGTTTATAGTAACATCTTATGATTGAAAAAAGATTCATTTAGTAATATTGTCATTTTCTTACGAGTTTATAACTTATTTTTACTAGTTTATCTTTTTATAAGTTAATTTCATTTTAGAGGATTTTTTTATAAGCTAATTCAAATAATTTATAATTTATCATTTTTTTTCTCTTTGAATTTTATCACTTTGTCTTAATTCAAAATAATTAAATACATCTTTATGTCATTTTATATTTATAAGATAGTTCAACCTATTATAATTAAAGTCAACCAATTAAAAATTTATCGATCGTCAAATAATTTATTAGTTAAACTATAAATTCATCTGTTATAAACTACTGTCTTATATCAATTATATCAACTGTTTTTTTAGTACGTAGAGCCTTGGTGTTTCTCTATGGAACACAAATCTAGGTCTTTGGTGATTGAATGAGAAAGATCATTCAAAACTCAAATGAGTGGGTGGATACTAACAAAACATTTCAATTAATGGCAACAAGTGATATGCACTTATAAGATAATGTTGGCACAATAGTAGTAATAATCAGTAAAACTAAGATGTAAAATTAGGTTTACCGTGATAGATATAAGAATTT
>Ga0099826_10002865_pt1 | contig 11407 bp, 10 predicted proteins | sample Mtrugardesep15_FD_76830 | JGI IMG/M metagenome (GOLD analysis project Ga0099826, IMG submission 76830) | Root nodule microbial communities of legume samples collected from California, USA - M. trunc garden sep15 | ecosystem: Host-associated > Plants > Roots > Nodule | place: USA: California...
ATGTTAGACTGCATTATATTGTTATTGCCTTTTGTATGCATTTGTTCTATGTTCTGGTTATCTTCAGTGTAAGGTAATAGTTGCCAAAATGGTTGACAAAGTTAGGCTTTAATATGAATTCTCCAAATCAAACTTGTAATTTAATTGATGATGCCATATTGTTTGATTTTATAACCTACAATTTTTTGGCACTCTGTCTCTGAATTCCTTGGAGTGTGCATAGATAAATGTTCTAAACCTTAATCAATGATAATAAGAAAACATAAGTTAAATGATTTGTTTTCACAGCATTGCTTTTTTATTTTTGTCAATGATTTTGTTCGGAGTTGCAATTCTGACTTTATTTAATAGAATATTCCAGTTTTGTATATTCTTTTAGATATTCTGCGAGATTCGAATAGTCTAATTAATTCATCCTAACATAATATTTGTCTCTTTGAGACACTGATTTTGTAGGAGATGCTCTAATCTATGCTTATATCTGCCTCTTCAAAAAAAATCTATGCTTATATCTTACTAAAGAATAATATTCTTCAATCATAGGGATTTAAACCTTGCTCATAATTAGAGCTGAAGCCTTTTGAATTTGAACTCATGTTTGATAGGAGGCCACTTATTAGAAATGTATATGCGAGAGTGAGAGTGAGAAGGAAGAGAGATAATACGGGGGAAACTAACCAATTGTAACTAAGAATAGCTGTCTGCAACTCAATGTGGTAAATAGGGAGGAGAGAGAATTAGATGGTGTCTAAAATGTGAGTTTGAATCGCAAGAGAGCACTCTCAAATGAGCCCTGGAGATTGTATACTACATTCATAACTGAAAATCATACTGATCCACCAGGTTCTAATAAAATTTCTATTGTTTTCTTCAATCTTGCTTTGTGATTCTAGTTAAATCTTTCAGCGTTATTGAGGCTTTATGTCCTATAATTAAACAGGTCGGCATCACGACATTCTAAAGCAGCCGCAAATGCTTTTCTAAAAGGCAAACACTTTTCTGCCCAACAACATTCAATGAGAGCCAGGGAGGAATGGCATAATGCCGACAAACTTAATTCTGAGGCAGCCACAAAAATATTAAGTATCAGGAATAGTGATAATGATATCTCGAGACTGGATTTACATGGTCTTCATGCAGCCGAAGCTGTTCAAGCATTGCAAGAACATCTCCATAGAATTGAAAGTCAAGGCTTCTCAAAGAGCTCAGCCCCTTCAAATAATGCGAAGAAGAACGACGACGCACATTCAACTCTTGGGTCTCTTAACTTAATGGACTGGGAAAATTTGGATAAGCAAGTGCCATTGAGGCTTAGATCATTAGCTCTACATGTGATAACAGGTATTTTGCTTTCTTTTTTGATCATGCATAATAGCATGTATATTCTATATTTATACTTGTATAGCGAATTCCACCTCTGGAGAATTGCTTTTTGATTGCACAGGCATAGACTCTATGCCTATATTAATGAGGAGGCTTTTTTATTTTCTATTTGTCTGGAAGATCTCCTATCCTATTTCCTTTCTTTCAACTATTTTCTGGTTATGTCTGTTAGTTTGGTTGTTACTCCATCGAAGCAAATATTCTTCAAATCTAATTTTGTAATCGTTACCCCTAATCAATGTTTGTTCTATTTCCTACATTTCCCCCCTCTTTTAGCTCATTAGTTTTCTCAGTCATTTATTTTTTTCCTCTCCAACTTAGTAATTCTTGAGTCTATTAATGGCACCTGGAATACATGCCAAATTCAAATGATCTGCTTCTTTAAATTAGGATTTTGAATAAGATTTATTAAGTGAACCTATATCCGTGTAGTCAGCAATCGATATGAAAGATGGCCTTAATTGCTTTTTCATTTTGACAGGTGTTGGCAATCACAGCCGAGGACAAGCTGCTCTTCCTACAGCTGTAAGAAGTTTCCTCAGTGAAAACAGGTGCAACATAATATCTATACTCATACTTTATTTTGTTTGCACTTAAGGCATACTAATTAAAAATGGATACACTGGACTGAGCACTGTATGCTAGTCATTAGATTGGTTATGAAAAATTTATATGAATCTAATGGTTAAACTTAACATACAAGTGCAATGGTTACCATTTAAAATGATATTTACATTATAAATATCTCCTACTTTAGTTCAATCCTGACTTTTTTGTGGAACTCTAGCAACATAGTAGTAAGGTTTACATTGCCTCTTACTATTTGTTCATTTGAACTGTTCTGCAGATATCGTTTTGAGGAGATGAGACCAGGAGTAATCACAGTATGGCCCAAATTTCGTCAGAGTTGACAACAGATATGTTATACCATTGAGTATTCTTGCGGGGATTTGAAAGTTTGTATACTTCATGTAATTTTATCATGTACTTCTTAGTGGAGTTCCTATATCACATATGCAGTGGGGAGATTATTATTATTATTATTATTTAGTAAAACAGTGGGAAGATTTAATTCTCCATGTAGTAGTCTTACATCTCTGTTCCATTCTTACCTTTCTGTGTTACATGTAATAGTCTCAAGCAGCATTGTGACTGCACTTAGGAACGAGAGATTTATCCTTTTCCTATCTCACTCTTGTAATCTTCGACATCTTGTCCCTAAACTCTTGTAACATATGTCGTCTAGACCAATATTCATTGAAACTAATCTCAATGGAAACTTTTATAAAATGATAAATTTTTTCTCTTGTTAAGTTTCTTCTTTACTTTTTATTTTAAAAAATATTTGTGTTACTTGAACTTTTAGAGAATGATAAAATTTTAGTATTTGCAATTCTTACAGAACAAGATTATTTTCTGCACACGTTTTTCATTTGGTTTATGTTGTTGAGAATATGGTTAGGTGAAAATGAAATTTTAATGTTGGATAAAATTTGTGTGTGGGAGGGTCACCTTTTTGCAAATTTATTGCAAGATTTGGAGGGAGTGGTGTGGTCACAAGAGGAGGATGAGTGGAGATGGAATTTGGAAGAGAGTGGAGATGGACTTTGGAAGAGAATGGAGTATTCTCGGTGAAATCGGCCTATGTTAAATTGGAAGGGTTGATGTTGATGGAAGATTTGTGGCGAGAGGAGGAAAAAGGAGTGTTCAACTAGTTGTGGAAAAATCCGGCGAAATTATTTCTCAACCGTGTTCCTACTAAAGATAATCTTTTATTGATAAATGTTTTATCGGTGGAGGCGTCTCAGTCTTGCGTTTTGTGTTGTACGGGGCTAGAAACTGTGTTCCACATTTTCATTCATTGTGAGGTAGCAGGGTTTGGTAGGAGGTGATGAGATTGTTTGATATTTCTTTCTTAACTCCTCCGAATTTCTTCATTCATCGGGAGTGTTGGAGTGGATGCGATAGGAATAAGAAAATTCAGAGAGGTCTTTGGCTTTTTTGGCATATGACAATTTGGGTTTTGTGGAAAGCGTGGAACGATAAAACATTCAATGATGTAAATTGGGAGGCCGAGGAAATAGTTGAGGAAATAAAAGTGGTTTCTTGGTGGTGGATGTTGTCTAGGATTAAATAAGCGTGCTTATTTTATGAATGGCGATGGAATCCTAAGGAGTGCCTTTTGCGATAGTCTTTGCCACAGGATTTTTTGCTGATTTCTAGCTGTTTCTCGGTGGCAGGTGTGCACAGCTTCAACTGTTGTGGTGCTGGCAGGAGGCCTATTTCTGGTAGTTGGTGTGTCTGTGCTTCGGCCGGGTGCTGCCTGGGAGTGTGGTCGCTTGCTTCTTGGTGCCTCCCTTGTCTGTTTGTTTTGTAGGATGGTTACACGGGGTGGTTATGTTTTTGTGTGACAGGAGGGTTATTTTTGTGTGGATTTTTGAGGTTCCTCATATATACGGAAATTTATGGTAGTTGGTGTGTCTGTGCTTCGGCCAGGTGCTGCCCGGGAGTGTGGTTGCTTGCCTCTTGGAGTTTTTTGGTGCCTCCCTTATCTGTTTGTTTTGTAGGATTGTTATAGGGGGTGGTTCTCTTTTTTGTGTGACAGGAGGGTGGTTTTGTGTGTGGATTTTTTAGGTTCCTCATATATACGGGAGAGTATACCACCTTGAGTGTTCCATATATATACGACACCTTGTAATTTTCTTTGTTTTCGTCCCAAGTTTGGGTGTTGTTTACACTCTCTTGGCTTAATAAAATTTTGGGTGATTCAAAAAAAAAGAAATGTTGGATTAAATTTAAAACATTGTTGAAAACATTGATGGAAATATGTTGTGTTTTAGCTTTTTAACTTGTTTCAATGTTGAAAACAAAAAATGGTATTGTATGATAAAAACCGCACAAACCGATCCAACCCAAACCATATTGATTTGGTTTGGTTCAGATTTTATTTTAAAAGCCAACCGAACAAAATCAAATCACATATTTTTTATCTTACGATTCAGATGACTTTTAACCTCAAAACTGAACTAAACCGCACCACAAATATCGCTGTTGACAGTTCAACAAATCCTCAATTCAATGCTTCAAGTGTACCTCTGCGGCTTCTTAGGTAACTTTTGATTTTCTCTTTTTTGGGATTTTTGATTTATTAATTGAACAAATAATAGCACGGGTCTAGTTTATATTTGTTGAAGGAATAAAACAATCGATTTTTATACTAGTGGAGAGATTTGTTTCAGAATTAGCCAGCAGTTTGTCCTTATTTAAAACCACAGTGCAATCCCCTACTCTTTCCTTTCATCTGGGTTTAAAACCACAGTGCTGCATGCAAACGCAACGATATAACCCAACTTATTATTGCAGCAATACAAAGACGAACTGAAACTCTTGAACTTACCATGTTGTTTGATTCTTTAGACATGAAATTAGTTTCCAACATATTCACTTGTAGGACGCTTACTGTTCTCAAATTAAAACGGCTAGTAATCAGTAAACACATTCCTCAAATAAATAATAATACTATGTCACAACTCAAAACTCTCCACTTGGATCGTATTAATTTCAACAATCATAAACAAATCATCGACTTTCTCTTGTCCTTTCCCATTCTAGAGGAATTGAAAACACATAGTGTAAAGGTATATCCTTTGACGGAGCTTGTTCCAAAAACAGGAGACAAGATCAAATGCTTGCCCAATTTGGTGATAGCCAAGCTTTCTGATAGCAAAGCTATTCCTCTTTTCTTGCTTTCCAAGGCACAAAGGCTCAGTATAAAGCTGGTAAGAGTTTGTTTGATTTTTCAAAACAAATCACAATATGATTTGATTATTGATGATTTCTAATGTTTTTTTGTCTTTTTAATTCATGCAGACAAGTCCCCATTTTTCACAATCTAACTCAAATGGAGCTATTCTCTAACTTAAAGCAAAGTTGGCCTAACAAGTGGAGGTGGATGTTAGAAATGCTTCAACACAGTCCCAAGCTACAACATCTTATCATTCATGAGGTTTCACATATAATTTGATGGATTTCATGATATTTTATTTATTTTGTTTAACTCTACCTCTTCCTATCTTAACTTTTGTTTTCTGTTTTTGGTGGAAATTTACTTATTGTTTACAGGAGATAGAGAATGGAAATGATGATGAGGACAATTGGGAGGACCCAATAATTGTTCCGGAATGCCTTTTAGCTCAGCTCAAAACTTGCTTGTTTAAGAATTATAGAGGCAAAAAGTGCGAGCTTCAATTTGTAGAATATGTTATGGGCAGTTCAAAAGTATTAGGTAACATGACAATTCACAGTGCCCGTTCCATAGATTTAAACGGGAAATACCAGATGTTACAGAAACTATCTCTGTGTCTAAGGGGATGTAATCTTGTATTTGAATGATGAGGAGTGGCTAGGATATTTATAATTCTGTATCTCTCGCTTTTTTGTTTGATTCTAGCGCGAGTCGATGGTGTTTGAAAGACATGACTCTGCCTTAATTTTTCCTTTATGTTATATACATTTTCAATTATGTATTGGCTTTCATGCAATTAAAATCCATTTAAGTTCCTCTCAACTTTTCCTTTCCTTTCGTTACCAATTATTTTAGTTATCTCGGTCACTATCATTTTCTAGCAGTTGTTTATTATAATATTGATACGATGCATAGCTACATGGATAGAAGGGTGTAAATTATGAATTCCTGTTTTTAAGTTTGTCACTGGTCTACTTTTTTTGTGTATTTTGGCTGTCCTTCAACGTCAGTACGCTCTAATTCATCTGCAACTACCAGCCAAAAGAGGGATTCACACTCGTTGAAATTTGGGACTATAATGGTAAGTAGTAACGGAACATATGACATGACTTTGATTTTTCCCGCTGTATCTTTTTTATTATTACATGAAGAACAAAATGTGATTTAATTTGATAATCCCAACAAGTCAAGACTAATCTGTATTATGATAATCCAAACAGGTCATATGGACATGTCATAAGTTGTTTTTATAAGCTTTCTCAAACAGTCTCAGAAGTACTTCTGCCAGTGGACAATGAGGTGTGTGAACACTAACTCATGTAATCTTTCTTGAGAGGGTATTAGTTCATTCTGTCTTTGCTTGTATTTACATGTAATAGTCTCAAGCAGCATTGTGACTGCACTTAGGAACGAGAGATTTATTCTTTTCCTATCTTACTCTTGTCACTAAACTCTTGTAATTTTTCATATGTCAAGCTTGAATATCATTTTGACCTGCTGTAGCTATTTCTTTATTGCGAAGTGATAAGTAGTTTCTTGAGAATCTGAGCTATTATTAGATGTTAAAAGCGGGAACATTTCCTGATAGACACATAAATTAAAGGATCAAACCAGAGCTACATGTTTAAAATATCTGGATGAAACTCTATTTTTTGTGTCCGAATAAATCCGTGCGAGAGTGGATTCTAGGAATAACAGGGAAAAAAGAAACTCCCCAGATTTTTAAGGAACCTGAAACACCTTGTTTTATAAATAAATGTCTGTTACAAGCTCTAAATGTTTGCATAAATTGTTGATGCATTGGACTAGTATATTTCACCATGAGCTTGAGGGTCTTACAAAGCAAAGAATCAGAAGGATGGCATGGAAAACAAGCTCACATGAAGAAGAGAATTGAGACACCATAAGAGAAGGGTGTACCTTCTATTCTGCTGCCTCAATTTTAATCAAAAGTAACGAATGGGAAATTGCATGCACCAAAAGAATGTTAGTAATGCAAAGCCTAATTATCTATCTATATACATAGTTATCAACTTTATGTAATTATATTTATTACTGTACAAAATTCTTGGTTGCTACTTCTTTTCTAGATAATCTGAGTGATGATGATGCTAGTTCTCTTCACTTCCACTTTGCATAGAACTTATCATCACCCCACATCAGCATTCTATTCAAAGGAATCCTAACACCTCTTTCTTTCAAATGCAAATGCCTTGGAACAATCCTCTTATCCAAACTAAACCCAAAAAACTGTGGAAACTTCTTCAACTCTTCCACCTCCCTCTCCATCTCTTTCATCAAAAACACAAACTTCGGCCACAAGTTATTCTCCACATCGTACCCCAATATCGCCGGCAACCTCGCACAAACATTCCTCGCTTCCTCATCCGTAAACCCAACCACTTCCTCAAGAAACCTCAACCTCATGCGCATCTTCTCCACACGTGTGTTGAGAAGATGCGCGTTCCGGTTAGTTGGCCTTTTCAGGTTACTAACTCCAACTTCCTCGCGGAGGAAGTGGAGGGTTGGTTTGAGGATGTGGTTTACGTCGGTGAAGAGGAGGTTAGGACAGCGGAGGATAAGGCCGCGAGAGTCTTCCACAGTGGCGAGAAGGTCAGAGGCGAGGAAGGTGAAGACAGGGGAGAGGGAGGTAGGGGAGATGGAGGTTGTAAAAAGGTGGGGAGAATGGTGGACTAGCCGGGGGATGTCGGCCTCGGTGAAGGAGTGGGATTTGAGGAATGTGATGATGGTGAGGATGTGGTTGATAGTGTCCGGGTGAGGGAGGTTGTTTGGTTTTGTGTTGGGGTTTATTATGGTTAGTGCTTTTAGGTAATGGAGATTTTCATTGTAGGTTGTTCGGAACTTGATGTAACCGTTTTTGTTAGGGTAACGGTTAGGTACTATAGAGTTTGATGATTCAGAGGGAGGATAAGAAGATGGAGTTTGGCGATGGTGGAAAGATTGGAGGAAGAACATTTTATTTCTCTTTGAGTGTGCAAGTTAAGAGAGAAAAGAAATATGATGGTCACACTACATAATTTTGAAGCAAAAATTTCATGTCACACAATCATTATCATGATGATAACCTTATCCTTTTACTCAAGTCTTACTTCTCAAATATTTTTGAAATGAATATTCAAACTAGAGTATTTTAAAAAAAATTCCATGTAGTGTGAAATGATTTAAAACAAATTATGAGATAAGGTAAAACATAATGGTAAACAAAGTTGCTTTCAATGTATTATGCACATCAAATTGATATTGCCCATTCATAAAGTTTGGTCCTGGACAACACCATTCTCACATAACTGTCCAACCCGTTGTTTTTATTGATAATAATAAGAGCTTGCTTTTCTTCATTCATGGATAAAATCCACTCTGAATGGTTGACTGCATTCATCAGACATAGCGTTAGGCTCTGATGTGATTTGGATGCTAACGTAGGACCAGACTGTGATGAGATAAACATCATAACTGTAGAACTATAGTTGAAGACGTAGCTGATTTCCTCAAATATTGCTTTCCAGCTGTGTTAGTGTTTTAAATGTTACACTACTCGTTTACATGTGTTCAAATCCAACATATCCAATATAAAACCGCAAATTGATATAAGAACTTATTTATTCTTTTATTAGTATTATATAGGCTATTACATTAATCTATTTTTGGTTTATTTTTAATTACACAACATATATCTCAATGGAATTGTTTTTTTTTTTTTAAATAGTCATCCAACCGAACCACATGATTTTTATGTTGGATCGGATGACGTTTTGCCTCAAAACCGATTCAAATTGCACCGCAAACACCCAACCTCGTTATTGCCTTTGCCATTTGCCACATTTTATTGTATGGCCATTAGTTTGGGAGATTAGTTTCTGTATCTGTTGACTGAGTGCAAGGAAAGATGGACTAGACACTTCATTGCAACAATCTTAATTTTTTTATAGTCGAGGGAGAGATTTTCATCAAATGTTCCATGCCATAGGACAAGCACTATTCCGGATGCTAGGTAGAAACATCGATGTTCACATCTACTACTATTGTCAAACGAAAAATTCATATTCTGGCAGAGTCTCTGGTATGTATAGATACCAGCAGAACAGCCAGTGACCACTTCAAATGTAGACATCTTGCTTGTATTTCGAGTATTTTCATCACAAATCCTAGTAGCACGGCATAGCTTTTGCAGATATTAAATTAAAACTTCTAAATTAAGCAGTGACAATTTTCTTAGTGTATTAGAAAAGCAACACAAAACATTGAACCAGAAATGATCAACTGAATTTAGACTACATGTTGAATAGAACAGAACAAGATCGCAAAATTTGTGACAATACCTAAAGATTGGAAGCGTGTATAAAATAAACTATACTTTTAGCAAAACAGAGTAGTCGAAATACTAGCATTCATCAACTCAAACGTTGTGTTTTTACTCAAACAAGGCCAGCAGTTGCAACCAACTTTAGTAAACCTGCCTGAATTATGATACTGCAATCCGTATTTGCCCATTAATGGACGTCAACGAAATATATAGGCAAACCACAATCATTACAATCTAATTTTTCAATACCAAGCAAAGCAAACCTACATTTCAGACTCCCCTAGCAGTATGTCAGCCAGCAATACATCCTCCAACAGGATTTAAATCTTAACTCTGCCTCCAGACCCTTGATAATATCACACATGGCTCACCTCGGTCTTGCTCAAATGTTAGTTAAATGTTGACGTGGGAAGAACGGAAATACGAGTAGCATCACATCAAGTACAACAACCTTCAAGTTAAAACTAGTAGACCGACGGACTATGCGTTGATATCTATCGTGTGAGAAGTTTGTATGAGGGTACATCTTCTAGTTGTGTAAGGTCTTCAAGCAGAAGTTCTTTCTCCAGCTGACGGCGTGTAGATTTCATCACTGTCTGTAACAACATAAGTAATACATTTATACGTATAAGCAACTATAATCATCACCAACAATCTTAAGAAACTTCTACACTACACTTCAATTAAAATTGCTCATGCATAATCTTTCCCTTTATCTACAAAATAAACTCAGGACAAAGAGTACATACATTAAAATCCATGTATGACGCGCGCATAGAAAGCCATTGATTATCCATCAGCTTGAATGTTATGCAATAGAGAAGATCAAAGGCCGACTCATTTTCTGTCAGACATATATAAATGAATTTAGTCACGTGAAACAAAGTTTAGCTATAGTTAATACTACCACTATTTCTTGTTTATTGTAAACACAAGTATTTTCTTAAATTCAATTTGTTGCAAAAGGTGACTTTTCACGAATCAATTACAAATGATGCAGCACCAATCAAATGAGATCAGAAAACAGTAAGCGAAAAAAGATGAAAAAGGTGACAAAAAACGCTCCTTACAAAAAGCCTTCATAAAATCACAACAACTTTATGGAGTACTTTTTGTAACATTTAGCATTTCCCATTTTGTTAATTGAATAATTCTTGGATGGACACAAGAATTTGGACACTCCATTTGGTCACACACAAAAAAGCACAAATGCTATAATCATTTGAAAATTAATGATTATTTAATTATTGTTTTTTCTACTTTTTTCTTTTTATGTGTGTGTGACCAAATGGAGTGTCCAGGCCAAGTGCTCTTTGTTAAGTTCCAAACTTCCTGTTTCCCTTCCTAATTGTAGGAAAAAAATGAGTGAAATCGATAATTAAATGAACAATAAAAGCTACCTGCAAGGAATTTTAAGAAAGTTGCTCCCACCAGTGTCCGTGGCTTAACTGTCAAGGCAAAAAACATTAGTAACATATCACATCATAATCAAATTCAATTCATTACTTGGGGAAGGCATCTATTTCACATATGTCACGTCAGAAAGCATAATAAAGATAATATTGTAAGGTCGATGACAAGTCAAATTTGGGACGGATCCATGTTATATAAACCAAGAGAAATCAAAATTTATTTAAAAACACAAGTAGCTGGTAATATTTGTGAGGAAAAAACTAAAAACAAGTTTTATAATACAGAAAAATTATTACATAAATGCTTATAAAGTTACAGGTGAGGCTTATGTCATTTGATTGGTTTGGAACCAACGTGTTCTACTCTTTCAAATAAAGTAAACAAATATTCCCGTACATATAGACATCCCCTATGTATCCTTTTAGACATGATATATGCTGAGAGTAAAAATTATAATAAAAGGAGAAACTGATCAACCTGCTTCAAGATCTAGCATTTGAATAAGCATGAATGTAATGTTAACACCAGCAACCGCAAATGGG
>Ga0099826_10002866_pt1 | contig 11406 bp, 12 predicted proteins | sample Mtrugardesep15_FD_76830 | JGI IMG/M metagenome (GOLD analysis project Ga0099826, IMG submission 76830) | Root nodule microbial communities of legume samples collected from California, USA - M. trunc garden sep15 | ecosystem: Host-associated > Plants > Roots > Nodule | place: USA: California...
ATATATTTTTTTTTTTCTTTTCCATTTTTCTTTTCAATTTTACCTTTCATATAAACTATTTTATATACAATTTTTTTATTTAATAAAATAATCCAGTTTTTATTTATGTATACTTTTTTTTAACTTTTATATTTAAAATGTATTGGCTTTATATTTTTGAAATTTTTTTCCTTCTCATTTTACCAGTCATTTTATGACAAAAAACTAGGGCCAATAGAAGAAATAAAACAATAAAAAAAAACTCATCATATTACATAAGGATTCTATTCTTACATTCTTGAATACAATCATTCTCTATCACTGCATTGCTCCAAGGACCAACAATGGAAATGTCATAAAATGTATTACCATGTTGGGTAGAGATGGGGATATTGGGTACAATGAGGCCACCAGAACTACACCGAGAATCAGCAATCTTGACATTTCCATCATCGTCTTTCATAACAAGCTCCTCTTACACGGGATCAAGAACAATGACTCATCCTCTATATCAAGTTTAATGGAGACATGCACCAATGACGTCTCAACTTCAATAGGGGAAGAAGAAAACCTTGATCAAGCAATATAAATATCTTGATGGTTCATCACACCTTCAATACCATGTTTCTCTTGCATGAATAAAGCTTTGACATCCACACATGCATTAGACTTATGGCCATATTTCCCACAAGATAAAAACAGTAAGTGTAGACCCTCATATTTCAAAGGTAAGAATTTACCCATAGACAGAATTTTTGGGACAAGCCTTTTAGACAAATTAAGTTCAACACATATTCTTGCAATATGTCTTGTGAATAGATGTGAGACGATCCACCTTAAGCATAGTGCCCAAAGTATTCTCTACTCTTCCAAGGAAAATGTCATTATACAATTCTAATTTCTAAAGGGAGTTTTGGAGTTCTAATGACTCTTCACTCTTTTCTCCTTTTCTAAATTTTTTTTGGACACCATCTTTGAACATTCTGCTACCTTCCATGGACCCTCATAGAGAGCATGTTTATAATCTTGAGGCATATCTTTAACTCTCCAAGAGCTCCTCTCACGAAGGTCTTTTTCTTGATCCGAGACTTTATGAGAAACCCTAAAGGAAACCATCATTAAAAAACCCCATTTATGGGACAATTTCATACATAACTTTGATTATTAATATTTTTTATTATTTATAGTAAAAAATTAAAAAAAATTCATATTTTAAAAATATTCATTGAGACAAATCAAACAACATCTTATATACTAACATTGTAAAAAATTGGTCAAAATAAGTTATGTGAAAATGCTTTTTCTTTATACCAACGGCCATATGACTAGCTAAAACTCACGCTAGAACCGTGGCTATTATAACATTGACAATTAGGAGAAAATAAGATAAAAGAGCTTTGATGGCTCAAATGAGAATAAAATTCATAGGAAGTCATATCGATAAAAGATGCTCCTATGTAAGAAGGGGTGTAATGAATCTTTTTATCGAGCATATTTGACATTTAACCAACAATCAAACTAATTACTAACTAATCATCATCAAACACTTCGGGAGGTGATTAGAAAGGTGAGAAATGTTTCAATACTATATTTTGGTTGGATCCTTGGGTGGGAAATGTACCTCTTCGGCTTGCTTTCCCGCACATTTTTACATTATCAAACTAAAAGCTTTCTAAAGTAGGGGAGTTATGGCATCACAATCAAGAAGATGGGGAGTGGGCCTTCTCTTGGAGGAGGGGGTGTTCGGAAAAGCCCAACTCCGTCAAAGGTCTTGTCCTTCTCTTGGACACTCCTTCTAGATCCAATCATGGTGAATTCAGCTAAGAGCAGTGACGGATCCAGGAATTTTGGAAAGTAGGGGCACCACATATATATAAATTTGAAACATTAAATAAAAACAAACACACACACACACACACACACACATATATATATATATATAGTATATTTAATTTTTAATAGCATAAGTATACATCATAATTGTCTTCGGTTCTCCATATTTTGAAATTATTGAATGATTTTCTCATTTTCAATACCAACAAAAGTATCTCTATATAAGTAACTAAACAATTGTCTTTGTTGTGTCAAAGTGTGTATTTATTTATGAAATAGAAAAGTGTTGTGCGTTTTGTGTGGGCCATTTAGTCAACATTTCAACTATAACTATATATTACTATATTTCTACCACCTAAAAAAAAAAACTCAAAATTTAGTGTAGGCACAAGCCTACATACTCTTGTGCCTGCATCCGTCCCTGGCTAAGAGACATGTTTTAGAGGTGGATGCATCTCAAAGTTGTGTCGTTTGTGGTGTTGAGGACGAGTCGGCAACACATATTTTCTTACATTGTGAGGTGGTTTCAAAAGTGTGGCTAAAGATGTTTAATTGGTTGCAATTTCCTTTCATTACACCTCCAAATTTGTTAGTGCATCTTGATTGTTGGTCAAATGAGGCAACATCCAAAAAACTAAAAAAAGGTTTTTGGTTGATTGGTGGTTTCAATGATTGTGTCAAGGAGATTGATGAATCTGTGGATTCTATCAAGGTTTTATCTTGGTATTGGAGTCTTAATAGATTGAAGGTTGGAACTTTTATGTATCATGAGTGGTGTTGGAACCCTAGAGATTGTTTGTCTAGGTAAGTGGTGGCTCTCTTGGTTTCGTTTTTGACTGGGGCAGCTGCGTTTTTTTTTGCCTTTTGCTTGTGGCTGGGCTTTGTATTTGGTGTTCCTTTCCTGCTCGTCTTGAGTGGTTAGGGCTGTTATAAATAAATTTTAGCAGTTCAAAAAAAAAATCATCATCAAACACCAACTAACTAACTAGAAATCTAACTAATTAACTAGTTTTATTTTCCTATCGATGACTATTCCTTCACCAACAGATTCAAATGGAAATTGTTCATCTCGTGCTAGATAGTGACTTTTCAGAGTTGATGAAACAATTACTCGATCGATCCAAAGGTATTAATACATCAAGATTTTAGCAATGAAAAACTAATGAATACAAACTCGAATTTGTTGTCTTCTGTGAATTCGGATTCTTCCACATGTAGAGAGCATGAAACTTCTCCCTTTGTATATTTAGAATCATCCTTTTTTTTTCACATGTTGAATATAAACTCAGCCATATCTTTTCATGTGTATATGTAGAATATAAACAATCCATTTGATAATAAACTCTCACAAAGAGGGCGTGGATTGAACCCTAGGAGAAAACATGTGTATGGTATTATCCGTATTGTACTTGTGATTATAGAAATTTTTTGAGCCTATCTCTCTCTAAATTATTATTTTTTCTTCTAAAAATAAAGATGATTCTAATTTCATTGAAAGAGTTTATTATTAAAAATAAAGATGATTCTAATTTCATTGAAAGAGTTTATTATAAGATGTTAGAGATCACAAAGTCTTGTTTCACTTTTCAAATAATGCCGTGGTAAAGTTAGCTTCCAATTTGAGTTCTTTTTCCTTTCTTAGTTATTTGAGTTTTTCAATTTCAGGTTTAATTAATTAATGGCACTATATATAAGTATGTACTCTTTCTGGTTAAAAAAAGTGTGTGTACTCTTGTGTGCCACTCTTTATTTTTTGAATCTAGACCCAATTTTTGGTTAATAATTTGAGGGTTTTTTTTTTCTTTCTATTTTTTAATTTTTAGAAACCTGCAATTTGAGGTTTAATTAATTAATGGCACTATAAATAAGTGTGTACTCTTTCAAGAAAAAAAAGAAGTGGGTGTATTCTCTTTATGTGCTACTCTTTATTTTTTTAATCTTAACCCACGTGATTAGTTTAGTTGTGTAGATTTGAGATATAGGAATATGCGCATAGTTTTAAGTTCGAATCATTCCCATGCTGATTTATGTGAGCTATATTATATATAGAGCTTTGCAAAAGCTCTAACTTTACACGGGTCTCTTGTTAGTGGATATAAAATCAATCCACATTAATCATTCATTGGATTGAATACTGAGTTTCCATTTTTTTTTTTAAATCTCAACAATTTAGGAAACAACTTTTCCTTCATTTGTACAATAATATCTTACTTTCTCTTTAATTACTAGTATATGATATTTCATTCGTCTCATAATGTTACATTCGGATTGTATGCAATTGTTAAGAAAATGATTAGTTATTAGATTGATTTTAATTGTAAAATTATTATTTTTTATTAAAATAATCTTATTAATTTAGTTAGTAGAATAGTTAAGTTGAGTAAAATTTTATAAATAAAATGTATATTAGTGGAAAATAAATAATAAATGTTGCATTCCTTCAAAAAATAAAATAAATGTTTGCGCTAATTATTCTAAAGCGACGATTATTTTGAGTTAGGAAAAGTCTAAATGTAACACTTTTTATGAGACGAAGGGACTACAATTTTGGTCAAATGTATTTCTTTTTGTTCTCTTAGTTCATACACCTCCCCTGGTCACTATTATAAATAAAAATGATTTTTTTTTATTCAATGAATAAATGATGTGCATGGTTTATAATATATACCACATACATCATTTATTCAATAATTTTTTTTTTTTATAGTAGTGACCAAATAGTGTGTTTGATTTCGATTAGCCACGGTCATTTGACCACTCAAACATCAGTGGAAAATGATGTCGACATTTGATTTTTTTTTCATATAGATCTTTATTATAAGAGAATTTTTATAATTGTATTGTTCAATGTGTAAAACAAATCACAACTGGTCCCCGTGAGTTTAACTCAGTTGGTAGGGACATTGCATAATTTATGCAGGGATTAGGGTTCGAACCCCAGACACCTCACTTCTCCACATTTAATTGTGTGACCACTAGCCACTAGGCTACTAGACCAAAAAAAAAATCACAATTGTTAAGGTGAATTTTTAGTAAAAAAAATAATTAAGATATTCACACAATTATTCTCCTAATTTGAAATATTTCTTTTTAAGTTTTAATTACAGTAAAACAAATAACTTTTATTCTCCTAATTTAAAATCTTTCTTTTGAAGTTTAGTGTGTGCTTCTAATGTCTCACAATTTTCCATATATGTTGTAATTTTTGGTAAAAATAACAATTAAATTTTGATTTTTTTGTCTGCTTGAGAGAGATGGTCCACGTGGTAAGAGATTTGAGGTTCACTGTCGACAATGGTGACAACTTGCACCTATATCATGAGTTGATGAAATTGGTTGGTCAAAATGATGAGTTGATAAAAAAAAATTAAAATAAGAGACCATTATTGTGCAATTAAAAATAGGGGGTCAAAGATTGTGGTTTTGCCAAAATAGGAGGAATAAATTGCCTTTAAGCCTTAAAAAAAGCCCAAAGTGTATACTTCAATAAAAATAATAATTAAGAAATAACCACAATTTTAGTGCTGAACTATACTTTTTTTCAATTTTTTTTAACATTTTAATTTTATTAATTAAAATTTAACTACCAATGAAAATTATTAATAACTAGTTATAATAATATTATATATACTAGCGAAAAGACAGACACTCGTGTATATGATCGATTATTTTTTATAAATAAGGTTAAAATAAGTTCTTTTTATGTGTTTAGTATTGTTCTTATTGTCGTGGAGTAATCTTATTTTAATAACATTTAACTATTTTTTGATTTATAATTTAAATAATATTATAAAAAGTATAAAATTACCGATAAAAATGGAAGAACAAATCCACCTAAAGCTATGTATCCTATTTATATATAGGTATAAATATATATTAGTAAAAAAATCTAAATGAAAAGTTAGTAAAAATAAATAAATAAATTTAATTATATTAATAAAATAATTTTTGTTTTAAAGAATTAAAAAATTGATGTAGTAGTGTTCGTGAACATATCGTAGTTGACAGAGACATTTTAATGTTGGAACAAAATTGGTTTTGTGCAATTCCTCAAAAGTTTTAATGATAACAAAGTATTAAACAACAATTGAATATGCAACTATATGTTCAAGTATGCATGACCATAGATTAAAACTTGACATGGTCTGACCATGTATAAGAGTAATTAGAAGCACAAGATAAGTTAAAAGACTTGGTAGAAGCTATAAAGAAAGGTCAACTAGAAGTCAACATATTGGAGAAGTTTAAAGAAAGGAAGTCATTTAGAAGCTGAATATCTTCATCGAACTTTGAATACATTTTGACTCTGAAGACCAGAAGACTCCGAGGGACCCAAATGCCACGTCAGATTTGTCCTTCTGTAGTTGTCTCTATCAAATTCTGACAATATAGGTTGTCATCTTCTGACCACGTATAGAAACAGACAAATAACTTTATGGATAAAGAGAATGAATAGATAATTTCAACTGCAAAAAATGAATTTTAAATGTCTAATCAACGACATTATCCATATCAGACAATATCCCAATTTCCTTGATTTGAAACTTCTCAACGACTCTTAATACACTGACAACTCTTCAACGTCTCTTAAATCCTTGTTTATATAAGTAGCTGAAGATTTGAAGAACAATAAGACTCTGCTATTTTAACTGTGCCCTTACTCTGTTAAATTCAAAAGCGCATAAAACACTTAAGAATTTCTTACTAAGTTCATATCTTAGAAATTTTATGTTCATAGAGTATGTTTAGTTTGTAATTGTTTACACCTCTGATTGTATATCAAGTGTAAGAAAAAAAGTTTTATTTGTAAACTCTTATAAGTCTCTTTCAGTTGTGATTGAGCATTGGAAGTCTCTTGTTTGTTTGCTTGAGCATTGAAAGTCTATTGGTTGTGTTATTGAGTATATGTAATCAATTGTGATTATAGTGAAAATTCCTTTGAAGTGCAAAGGGACCGGAGTACTCATGAATTGTAGGAGGAACCAATATAATTGTTTTGTGTCTGCTTTCTCTCCCTCTCTTTCTTTGTCTATCTTTGCGTTTGTTATTAACCGCTACACTCGGACTCTGAACTCAACTCAAACTTTGAACTCATTCAAACCTTGACTTGTGAAATATTTAAAAAAAGTTTGAACAATCCAGCACAATTCAACCTCTCATTCTTATATTTTTTTCACATTCATATAATATACATAGAATAAAATTCATACCTCAAATGAATTTTTAAGCACTGAACTACCGTTAATAAAAAATGTAACTATGCCCTCGATAAATATGTGCAGTTTCTGACAATCATAGCCACCTATCTATTTAGCTCTTCAAATATTTCTTCTGTCTTGTTAAGAAAGCTGGCACTTCATGTAGTTATTTGGCTGTTTGTGGAGGGTTAACTGCTTGTATTTCCAAAGTTCTTGTACATATTCAAAAGGCGGACAAGCTACATTGGATAGGTTACCACGAAAGTTAGCACAAAATATCCAATTTACAGATGAAAATTCAAATTGAGATCAAAAGTTGTATTTTTCTTAAAGCACAAATTGAAACATGTCTTAATTTAGTTTCATTTTTTAAAAAAAAAAATACAACTTTTAATAAATTGAGATTAAATTTAGTTTTAATCTGTGGAATCCAAAGTTGTATTTTTATCTCTCTTCTTTTCCAGTCTTTCAGCCAATCGTGTGACTATCCTGATCACTAGCAATTGCCAAGAACGATCTCGTGATGTTGAGGATGATGACAATAACTTGGAGACCATCTTTGTCATTAATAAAGCATTGATCATACGACCATGATTCATCAACGGGACTTATACGGGGACGAGTAGCTCACTTGGTCGATTTAAAATTAAATGAGTTAAAGAATTAAGGTCAAGACTTCGTATTTTGAGAATGGAAAAAAAATATTAACATAACATTTAACATTAAAAAATAATAATCCACCGGACTTATGCTCTCCTTATAAACAAAGGATACAATCGTATGAGCTTATAGAACCGATTATGTTCAAGCAAAAAGTCGTACATTTTTTATTCTCTTAAAAATCAAACTAAATACCACAATTTTTTTACAGATCAGGATAGTTGCTCACTGTTTTGAGATTCAAATGTAAAATGTTTTTGGTCTAAATTGTGAACCAAATACATTTGACTTTTTCGAAAATTAATAATACTATATGAATAAATTTCAAGGATAAGAATAGTTTTTTTAAGTCGTTTATGTACTGGATATAGAAAATATAGCATGGTTCAAATATTGATCTAATGAATCTAATAACACAATAGCATAAATGTAAAGCATATTGACGAAATCAAATGTTCGGAACAAATTTATTGTCAGAAGAGAAAAATGTAAATCTAGCTAGAAATCTATCTCAGACGATAGTGTATTATTTAAATATCTCTGACCCTTGATTTAGGGCTTAAAAAAAAGGTGCCCGTTGAGGTATTCCTTTTCTTCTTGATTTTGAACGATTAACGGGAAGCATGTTTTCTTTGTCTCCGCCATCTTCTCTTTCTCCTCCTCCTTCTTCTTCCTCCTCGCCCTTCTCTTCATTTTCCCGATCAACTTCTGCTTCTTCTAGTTTTCGTTTCAGATTTTGTTCACGCGATTTTTTAGCCTTTTCTTTTGGTGTTAATACCTTGATCGATTTCTCCAGCAATGTTTTCATTTCTTCCATCTCTTTTTTGTTCAAGAAAAAACCTCCATTCTCTTTTATATACGCAAACTTGTATCATATACACACAATACATCATTAATTATTCTTTAAAAAAGAAAAAATAATAATGAAAGTACAACAATTAATTATGAAAGAAAGTAAAGTATGTTATAATGTCCATTATTTTCAAAAGTTAAATAAATTAACAAATAATTAATACAAACAATATTCTATAACTCAAATAAAATGTTTTGCTAAAGAAAGGCATAAAGAAAACTTTATTTTTTGTGGTTTTGATCAAGTAGTCTAGTGACTAAAAATTTATCTCTTAAATATGAATAAGTACGGAGTACGGGGTTTGAACTTCGACCCCTGCATATTACAGTGCATTGTCCCTATCAATTGGCTGATGAAGATGCATAAAGAAAACTTTAATCACAAACTTGTAACAAGTGAGAGTTTATTCACATCTAGCCGTGCTCTCCCAATTATGCAAATATCAATAAAATATAAACAAAAATTATATTCTCAATTAGATATTAATCCAAACAATGTTTTAAATTAAGTTTATTTTGATAAATATAATTTTATTTATCAAAGTTAAAAGCAGTGATATGATAAAGGAAAAGTGGTAAGTTTTGGTAGAAGTCACCTAGTTGAAAATTAGTTTTTCAACCTTAGTGATCTGGGTTCGAGACTATCACACCGCAAAGGGAAAAAAAAAGAGATTGAGGTGAGGAATCTACCTTGCATGCCAAGAGCAAAAGTAAGTGAAGTCCACGAGATTTCGGCCGCATGTCTTACAAAGAGAGTCACTGGCGTAAGCAATTTTACCAATCTTCATTCTCTTAGGTTGGAGATAAGCTCTCTTGTTTATGAATACAACTGTAAAGTTGCTAATCACATAGGTTTGAACTCCGAAGATGTCCAAATGCTTGTAAATTTCAGTAGTCTTAACTACATGATTATAAGACTATCTCCTTATCTGATTTATAATTCAAGTATCAATGTTCAAATTTAAATACCAAATTAAAAAATTAGTCAAAATTGCTCGAATGTAAGAAAAATAAAATGAATAGAAATGAGTGTAAAATAGATATACATAAATTGTTGAAATATTATATAGATCTAGCTAGAAAATTGACCAACACTGACTTGGATCACCCGGTGGTCTCTGTGATGAGATTCCGTGCAAGATCCACTCAATGGATTGCCATTGCAATCAAGGCAGAACTTGTTACACTCATTTTTTGCTTCGTTTTGGAGGAATTCACATGCTGTGAAAAATATTGTGATGGTCATCAACTTTTCGAGCTAGGGCACCGCCATCATACCCTAAGAAACAACAAAACTCAACAATCGTAACAACAGAAAAATACAAAGAATTAATACATAGAATTATAATTTAAATGAATATACATTACTGTTCCAATTGTCACTGTCAAAAGTCGATTTTGGACAAGACTTGGAGAGAGAGAGAGAGATGTGAAGCAAGAGTTTATATATTGTGACAAAGATTCTAGAGGCAGTCCACACAAAGTATTGGTGGACCAATAGGATTATGGGGACTTATATCATGTATATGCTAGAATATGACGTACATATAAGTTATGATTGTTCGATTAAAATTAGACGATCTAAATTTGAAGTTTATAATATCTTTTGAAGTAACCAATTTCAAAAAATTTATTTTATGAGCTATTTGATCGATATAAAACCATATGGAGTGCTTTATTGCTCTATATTTTCCAACGGTAAAATAGTGAAACCCAACAATTAGATCTATAATAAATAAATTTGTTTGATTAAGATCTAACCGTTGAGATTTTGAAATTACATAATCATATTTTTAAAATAAAATTTAAATCTTGCATCGTGGTAATGAAATCAATATCGTACGATCCATATTTATGCTTCTAGAATTCCAAATTGGTTTTGGAAGCGTCCTACGACAATACCTTTTCACTATTTTTTTTTATCTTCTCATCTCAAATGCTATCATATCTTGGATGACATGTGACCCAACTTAGAGAAGATCAAAATAGTAAAATGAAACTTCTTTTTCTCTTTGAAAATACAAATTCATTAAATAAAAAGAAACTTATAATTTATTGAAAATGTGAAATATATACCAAACCTGACAAGCTTATCATCAAATAGTTAAGAGTTTTATATATTTACTTAAAATAATAATCAAATTAGAATCTATTCAATGATCAAATTTATTATATAAATTAAAATTCAATTAATATTAGTGAGTGCATGTATTATCTCACAATTTCCCATAAACGTGTATATAGAAAAATTCAGGGAAATGCTAACAAGTGCCCCAAGGACATTTATTTACAAGTTAAAATAACAACAACAAAAATTGAAAATTGTGTATTCAAAACATTGAAACTTTAAAAAGGAACTTTATATACATAAAATTTATAAATTATTTACTCTTTTGAAACCTTAACTAGTGCCCTAAGGACAATGGTTAGCATAACCCAAAAATTTATTAGGAGGAATGTTAGCAACACACATTCTAACACACACTTTCCAACACATTCTCTTTGATATGTTAAAATTCACATGGGTCCCATATAAATTTGGTGGGTATAATGTGAATTTTAACCAATCAAAGAGAATGTGTTGAAAAGTGTGTGTTGGTATCATTTCTCCTCTGATAGGGGATTCAGGGTGGCCCAAAGTTTTTTGGTTTTAAAAGTTAAATTTGAAAACAAAACATATACGTGGATAAATTGTGGTTGAAACTTGAAATGATTTTTTTTTACTTTGAAAGTAGTTTTCACTTTAATCTCAAAACCACAAAAATATAATTTATAACTCTAATTTTTGTTTTAACGCTAACACAACCATTATCTTACTACCAGTACATTGTCCATTACTGTGACCATCGTTATGAGCCCCCACCGACCGCCACACTCACCACCA
>Ga0099826_10002867_pt1 | contig 11406 bp, 7 predicted proteins | sample Mtrugardesep15_FD_76830 | JGI IMG/M metagenome (GOLD analysis project Ga0099826, IMG submission 76830) | Root nodule microbial communities of legume samples collected from California, USA - M. trunc garden sep15 | ecosystem: Host-associated > Plants > Roots > Nodule | place: USA: California...
AGATAACATATTTTGTATTTAGCAAGTAATAAGAAAGTAACTTAAAAGAGCACTTTACTATTGAACCACATGTTAAAAAGCCAAACTGCATAAATGATCTAAAATATTTGAAGGATAAACCGAATAGAAACCAATTCAATGCCAAACATGCTACCAAATGATGCTGAAGAAATTACATTTCAAAAACAAGTAATTAGTTGATTCTGAAGCACCACACCTGCTCACACAAAGCTGAGAGTCTTGATTGTGGATGTCTCGCCTAAATAAATTGCCAATTCTAAAGCCAAACAAACATAGATGCTTTCAAAGAAATGTCCTTGTGCCAAAGAAAATATGAATTAAGAGTATGAACATGAGAAACAGATTGAACTAGCAACTAATATGTTCCACGACTGCCGATCTAATTTTTATACTTATAACATGTAAAGTAATATTGTTAAGTAAAGCTCTACATTCCCCCTACCAACTCCTCCTCACGCGCAAACAATCGACGCCTTCAATTTTGAGACTCTCCACCCTCATCCCACCAAAAAGAAAACATATATGCGATCAACGCTCCATGATTCAAGTAAAATAACTTAGAAAATATTTTACATAAAATAAAAATGGAAAATGTGAACACTTGTTTTTTAAAACATAATATTCCTTAAAAAAACATAATATAACATCAAAAATTAAAAAATGTATTTTAAAAATATATTTAATATGTGTGAAATGTTTAACGTTAACGTAGTAGTATGCCCTTATTTAGTTCATGATGACACAATAAAAAAGTCCTTAACTTAGGAATTTGCACCATACTGAAGGCTGAAGCCATCCATAACTCTGCTCTGCTGTGTAACCGTTCCCTCCCACGCGGCAAATTATCTTCTTTAATTTTTTCAGCTTTTCTCAGAACTTATACTTCCCATCCTTAATTGCTTTGTACTTTTACTTACTACTCCTAATTTCATTTTCTCTTGGAATTATCGTTCCTTTTTTTTTTACTATTCTATTTACTCTCTTCTCATTTCTTACTAGTACTCCATTTTTATTCTATTCTGCTATTTTCTCAAACCACAACGGTAAAAACGTGAACTGCTAAAAAATTTAAGCAATTCCGGCAACGTGAACTACTAAAAATGTCATCATCGGCGGTGAAAAGCAAGAACTCCGGCGACGACGAAGGCAAACACTATCCTCCCCCACTCGCCTCTCACAACGACGTCGTTAACGACCCTACTCTCTTTTGGGACACTCTTCGTCGCTTTCACTTTCTCATGGCTACCAAATTCATGTAACTAACTAACTAACTATTTTCTTTTTCCTTTCTTCATTTATTTTTTCAATTTAATAAAATCAAAGTACTATGATAAATGTGATTTCATTTTGCATAGGATTCCTGTGATTGGTGGTAAGGAGCTTGATTTGCACGTTCTCTACGTGGAAGTTACAAAGAGAAGCGGTTATGAGAAGGTGGATTATCTCTCTTCATTATAAGATTAAACTGTTTTATAATATTTTTTGAATTTAAATTAGACAGTAATAGTTAATAATTTTAAAATTTCAGGTTGTTGCAGAGAAGAAATGGAGAGAAGTAGGTAGTGTATTTAGATTCTCATCCACTACGACAAGCGCTTCTTTTGTACTAAGAAAACACTATTTGAATCTTCTTTATCATTACGAACAAGTTCATTTCTTCAAAGTTCAGGGTCCTATTTACACCCCCTCACCAGGTATTACTATTTCACTATTTTTCTTTCATTTACAGATAATTTTAAATGAAATTCATGTGTGAAATGTTAAAACTCAACTCTGTTTGATGTATATTACAGATGCATTTTCTGGCAACAGTCCATCGTGGAAACCGGAATTAGCTATTGTTCAATATTCACCTAAGATGGTAAATTATAGTGCTGAATCTCATGATGAAGGTAATTTAATGGTTATTTATCAAGTTAGGAAAGAAAATAATTCAATGTAAATTAAGGGAAAGTGGATATTGAAATTACAGAATAGGAATCAGGATTAGGATGAATATTTCAATTTCATTGTTAGAGTTTAGATAATTTGTTGAATCTATATTTTGTATGTCTTGAACACAATTTAATTTAACTCATTACTCATTTGTGATTCTACTAAGGAATGTGTTTGTTGTAATGCTGCTAAGAATTGAAAGTTGGTTAAGAAGGAAAAGTAGTTAATGATGTTAAGGAATTGTAATTTGAAATGAATAATGATGTAGAAAATTGTAGAAGTAGAAGCATATGCTTGTAGACTCAAGTTGAGGATTTAGGAACAATGACAGAGAAATTGTAATTTTATTTAACTTGTCTGCATATTTGTCATGGGACTTTTCAATGCTGAAAATTTTACTATTTGTTATGTGTGCAGTTCATGTAGATGATGATTCTTGTCTTTTGGGAAAAGGAACAATAGAAGGAAAATTTGATTGTGGTTATATAGTGTCAGTGAAATTGGGTTCAGAGGTTCTCAAAGGGGTGCTTTACCATCCAGAAAAAGTGGTTTCTCCTTCATCATTCGTTATACAACACAAAGGTGTCATTGAGCCATTCAATCACCAAACTCATTCCTCGGGTAGGAGGAGGAGAAGGAAAAGAAAGTGGGACCCCAACTATCCAAAGCCAAATAGGAGTGGCTATAACTTTTTCTTTGCTGAAAAACATTACAAGCTCAAAGAACTCTACCCAAACAGAGAAAGGGAGTTTACCAAAATGATTGGTCAGTCCTGGAATAGTCTCAGCCCTGAAGAAAGAATGGTAATTAAAAGGGTCATTTCATTTGTGTGTATTGCTTTATCCTAATTGGTCTTTACATTGTTGTTTATCTAGAATCTGGTTATCAAAGTTGAGTTAATAGTTTTGATTTGAGTTAGTTAAAATGTAGTTATATGTATGTGTGCCTAATATTGCAGATTTACCAAAACATTGGCTTAAAGGACAAAGAAAGGTACAAAAGAGAATTGACGGAGTACAAACAGAAAATGAAGGTTGGACAGACAGAAGAACTCGGGCGTCCATAAATCTATCCCTTTTGGCAGCAGAAGAAGAGCTTAGAATTCTATTATAATTGGTTAACTTTTACATGCATATATTGTTGCGGATAATCGTCCACTGGTCTAAGGTTTACAGGGCTGGTGTCTTTCCTTATAAAAATATATAGTTTCATGTGTCAGATCCTTTTGGTTTGTTTAACCAATCTAGTGTGTACCCATTGGTCCACACAGTGTTTCTTTGCTTAAACAGGTTTAAGTAGTATAATAAATAAATTTTTAAAAGTTACTCCTTAAAAATTGATTTTGAGTAAATGTGTTTGATTTTGTGGTGACAAAAATTGATTTTTAGTAACTTGACTTTGTAAAATTGATTTCGTTTAAAAGTGATTTAAATATAATGTGATTTATATTTAAATATATTAAGTAAAAGTGACTTGAAACATAAATTGTATAGACAAAAAACCAATCCTTCAAGTTAAAATGCTCAAAATTCTATTTCAAGTTATAATTGTTAGGTATGACTGAAATATAGACACACGTAAGGGTGTAGGGACGGGGAGCTAAGTTAGCAAAGTGTTGCATTTGACTCAAACATATGTTAGACCCAATTATTGTTGAGGGGGGCGATTGAGGAGTGTTGGGACGGTAGTCCCGCAAGTTTCAAGGATATTGTTGCAATCTTGACAGTTATGGCTTATAACGCTATGAACACTAGTTCATCAACAAGTAATATACAAATCTATACCTGCGTAAAGGTAAACATAATTGGCTGAACCATGTGAAGAAAGATTGTGTCTCTTTGTCTTGTGTTCTTCATTTTATCTATTCTTCTGTTATTAGTTGCTCTTCTGATAATAACTAATTCTAAGGTAAAATGTATTCTATTTGAACATCAAAATATATTAAAATCAATTTTTACACCTTTAGAATCAATTTCGATTCATCCAAAAATAGAATCAAATATACACTAAATCTAAAATGCAATCTAATATCTATGTTGTTTTATTTATTTATTTCGTACGAAAAATACCTAATATTTTTAAGTAAGCCAAAAGAAAAATAGAACATCTCTGGAGGAAAACATGCTATTGACGAAAACATGCTTGCGTGTCCGTGGAGGAAGGGTTGAATTACACCGTTCCGTACACCAATATTACACTGTTCGATAATGTTTTATTATAGACTTGCATGTCATTGTCTCTGCGTTTTTTTTGTTTGACATTTGTCTCTATACTTTATAAAAAAATTATAATTGGTGATTCCGTCAAGTACATGTTAAAAAAAGGCAAAACTAATAGTGTGCCACATGGACCAATTATTACACGACACATGACACACTAAAAGACAAAAAATTTAGAATTAAAATATTCCAAAGTTTCGGTTAGGAATGAGCAGGATACCCACACCCGCCCGAAACTCGAACTGTCCGAGCCAACCGTGGGTATATCGGGGCGGGTTGAAACAGGAGTCGGGTGAAAAATGAGAAAAATTTGGGTCTACGTAGGTTCCAACGGTCGGAATCAGTTTTCCAATAAACCAAACTGCCTTACCCACAATCGACCGATCCATTAACTTTAATATCAATTTAGGCCCAAATAGTATTAGCTCCAAGCCCAATATCCACTACAAAGAAAATAGTAACACCTTTTGTCTGCCTCAAAGCTCAAACCCTATATCTAGATTTCAATTTTCTAACTCTCAGTATGAGACAACAAACTTAAACATGCTTGCTACTTACTCACAAAGCACAACGTGACTTTTGTTTTTGGTGGAGATGATGCAGGGTGACACCTCAATCTCAAATAATATGTATAAACTTCTCTTACTCTCTATTTTCATGGAGCTTTTCGATTTTGTTATTCTTTTTTTTTCTTCTCTGTTCATGGAGTTATCTTCTTCTCTATTTGCTTTTGATTGTACCTCAATTTTCCCGTGCCTTTTTCTTCCTTTTCCATACCCGAACAAATCGACTCGCATAAACTCGCCACCACCTGACCCGAAACCCGCTCAAACTGAGCACATATGCGGTCGAATCTGAGCCGTGAAATAGCATGTTCGGTTTCATCCAACTGTGCTCTTTCAGGCCTGAGCCCGTCCGAACCCGTCTGGTGCTCTACCCTAGCTTAGGTATTAGTCCATGTATTTTTATCACTTTTTTATATTGGTCCCTCAACCCTTAATATTTTTTTAAATATTTGAATGATATTATTATGTTTATTATTAGTTTTTAATTTTTTTATTGAGAATTATTATAAAAAATTCCCCTAAAAAAATATAAAAAATAATCCTTTTTAAAGAATGATTAAGCTTTAATCATAAGCCTCATCATCTTTCTTGAACACTCACCATTATGGATTCTTTCATTATGACGAATCACCATTAAAATTTAAATCATCATTATTAATTCAATATGATAATGGTCAGTCGTATGACAAGTAGGCAAAAATTTAAAAATATATGTCGTGAGAGTGGTTAGCCGTTAAACATCTAAATTTAGAATAATGGTCGTAAGGTTTGAGTTATTATTAAATATTTAAGAAGGTATTTATTACTAGGAAGTCATTTTCATATTAAATTACATTTTTCTCCTATGAGAGAACCTTAAATTATCTTCCCCTCCAATCTTATGTTAAAATATATGTTACCCTCCCTTGAAAAGTAAACAAATATGAAAAAATTATACTCCTCAATGATAATTAAATTTAAATATTCTTTTATTAATTTTATGATTTTAGAATATAAAATATAGTTTTAATTAGCTTATTTCATCAATTTTAATAATTTGTCCAATAGTCTCAGTGAACATAGCTTAGTAGAGAGAGACATCGCAGTTAGAGAAATATAAAATATAATTTTAATTAACTTATTTCATCAATTTTAATAATTTATTAAATAGTCCCCGTAAACATAGCTCTGTTGGCATAGACATCACAGTTAGAGAAAGAAGACGATGCAGTACGATTAAAGCTTAACCCTTCTTTAAAAAGGATTTTTTATTTTATTTTATTTATAATTATTCTCAATAAAAATAATGAACAAAATAATAATAAAACTTAATAATATCATTGGACGATTTAAAAAAAAAGCTTTAGGGGCCAATAACAAAGTGCAGGGCCGATATTAAAAAATGCTGAAATTGCAGGGACTAATAGCAAAACTTTAGAATATTTTAATTCTCAAAATTCTGTCTTTTGGTGTGCCATGTGGTGGGTAATAATTGATCCACGCCACACACCATTAATTTTGCCTTTTTTTAACACGGAGTTAACATAAGGACCAATTTCTAATTTTTTACAAAATATAGGGACCAATGTAAAAAAAATGTGCAAGGACTAATGCTATAATATGATCAAAATATAGGGATCAACGACATATTTAATCCTTTATTATACTACAGAAATTTACATGTTTTGCAAATTCCACCGTTTGATTGAAAATTTGTATCATATAAATCAATTATATAAATTTTCACTTTTTTTTTTTGAGCAAATGAATTTTCACTTAAATCTAAAATAATTTGATATTTTCTTGAGGTGTAATATTATTAACGTTGTACTTTTAATTTTGTATTAATGTTGTATTATAAAAGCGTTTAAGACGTTAATCTTGATGCAACTAAATAATATATCAAATTATTAGGTTCAAATTATTATGTCAAAGGCAAAAGTCATTCAAAATTTAATTTTAAAATAAATTAATAAGAAACATGACATGTTATTGGATAATAATAGGTACATATCCAATGAAGTACAATGTTTTTTTTCAATGGTAAATGTTAATAATATGCATATTTACTTTTAAATTTATGTAATAATTTATACGATATAAACTTTCGATCCAACGATCAAATTTTAAAAATTTATATCGAAAAGTGTAGCAAATGTTTTCGTATAATATGCATGTCTTTTTAAGAACATAAAATCCCAAATGTGTCAAGCCACCTTTATTAATGATGGAAGCTATATAATCGATTTTCCACAATCTATCTTTCGGGGGGCATTTACGCAAACATTCCGAAATAATTTAGCGGGGTGAGCATCAAACATTGTGTCCGTTTAGAGTTTGCCTAGAATCTTATACTAGATTGTAAAAAAAAAAATCTCTTTCTTTCTAATAGATTGTAAACATTTAGCTAGAGTTTCACCCGTTGTAATGTAATTCTATCAACTATGATAAATAAATTTTAATAAAAAAATAATGATTGTTGGCACGCCACACACATGCACGACACCCCCCACAAATGAATTGTGGCCATTGGAAATACGCAAGAAAAATAAAACATAAAAATATTTTGTCATTGAGCAAAACAATAGAAAACATTCACTTTGTATCAGTAGTATTACTTATCAATATGCTCCTCCACGTTCATCACAGCCTCGCCACCAACACTTTTCCTCCGCTTTTGTGGAAGATTCAAATCATTCTCTATAGGATCCACAATGTTCAGTGGCCTCTTACTTAATGGTGGAGGCTTCTTCCACAACCAACATTCCTTTTCCTTCTGAAATTTAGACAAATGCACATACTAAGACACCTTACAATATCTATCGAACAACACAGTTAGTGGAAAAAACATTCGCCTAACAAATAATTTTCCTAAAATCAAAACATAATAATTTGGGATTATCATGTCTTACAAAGTACCTTTCAAAAAAATGTCTTACAATATAATGTCTAGAAAACAATGAAGAAATGTAATAACCTAAACTGAAAGAAACATAGAAGACATCAAAGAAATATAATCTAAAAAATATATTTTAATAGACAACGCCACTTACATCAAAGTCCCATGATGGATCACCTTTCCTTTCAATAATATCAAACGCATCCCTAAACTCCTCGATAAAAGGCAGTGTACGAGGACAATCTCCGGATAAATCACTGCACATCAATAAAAAGAAGCCAAATGATCAACTTCCATACTCCAACTTTTACTAGAACTACAAACACAGGAAAATAAAAATTGAAGAACGAAAATCCAACCTTGTCCATGGCGCCGGTTCATTGTCACACCTTACAAACAAATACCTGCAAACCTTCTCATCCTGTCACATAAAGATTCCCCATCAAAATAATAAAGCTTGAACAATTGTTAATCCATTAGGTGTCACTCAATGAACTGAGTTGAATAAATTGCAATGAATGATTATTACAAACAAGAACCATACATTTTTTCCAAATTCGGACCAACACATATCAATTCTATAAACCCCGTCGTATCTCACTCCTACTTCCGGTGCATAAGAGGAGTGTTTCTCCTTGTGGGACCTGAAACAAATAAACAAAACCCTAAATAAAATATCATACCAAGTTATTCCTCACATAACATCACAATGAAACTAAACTAATAAGGAATCAATCAATCAATTGAATTCATAATCAATAAAAACAGACCTAACAACACGAACAGGATAGCCTTTTCGGCAACTGAGTTGCAAGGCCTCATTCATATTATTAAATTGATGGTCCAAGAACTGATTTTTGCCACCACTTCCAGTATAAGTGAACCACTCACCATGATCTTCATCTTGAGTGTAACCACCAGTCAAAGCAACAGACTGAGCACCATGGTTCTTCTGACCTGCAACCCTCGCGATGTGGGGAAAATGAGCACCCCATTGCCTGCACTCCATCCTATCCTTCCATGTATCACCAACAAGAACCCCACGATTCCTAGTAGGATCATTCTCAGCTACAATCGCTCCAAAATGATCTTTTGGAATAGTTACAAATATATTCTCACCAGCAGCATTAACTTTTCTTGATTTCATAGCCTTGTCCATAGTAAAAGCAGTGTCAGGTTGCTTATCATTGTGCACAATGCAGTGAACTTTTGGAGTAATGGTTCCTCCAACACCTTCTGATCTAGCTAGTTTAGCCATACGAATGGCGATTGCCAATTGTGTGTTGATTCGTGGAGTCCTCGCCATCTTTGTTGGAATTGTAGTCCTACAATTTGGGCAAGTTTGCTTTCCTTCTTTCATCCATTTCTCAAAACATTTTAAGCAAAAACTGTGGCCACATGGAGTCTAACCCAACAACAACAAAACAATTTCAAATAATAATTTTTTTAAAAAAATCAATATATTCAACAAGGTCCACAAGGGATCTAAACCAAGAACAACAAAACAATTTCAAATAATAATTTAAATAAAACCTATCTATATATTTAACAAGCTTCATTGAAATATATTCATTATGGAAAGAAGAAAAGAGGGAAATGAAAGAAACTAACAGTGACAGGTCTGTCAAGCAAATCTATGCAGAAAGAGCAATAATTATCAAGCATGTCGTTGTGTTCGTTATTGGTTTCAGTAGTTGGTTTAGAAGTTTCGCCAACAATTTCTTCTTCGTCAGTAGAAGGATCATGCGAACAATCAGGGCATTTCCAATCAATCGTCGACGTTAAACCTGGAAGATGCCATGGAGTTTTGCATGTTTTGCAATCAACAGTTACAATAGTTCCTATAGACCATTTTTGTTTGCAAACTAGGCAAACACCATTGGAGTAAGAATCACAAAGATAAGGATTCGACAACGGCAAAGACGATCGAAGAATAAGTCTTAGCAAAGGTCTGGTGGATCTTCTTGTGAGTCTGATTCGTGCCATATTCCACTGCTATTTGGTATCACTGTTTTGGATTAATTCTCACTCTCCCTCTAGTTTTTTTATCAACTCTCTCTCTCTCTCTCAACAATAGTTGAAAAATGACTGCATGTTTTCCCAGACTTTTGTTGTTTTGTGTGTGTGTGTGTTTTTTTTTCCTACTTTTCTCTTACCCCTTTCTTTTCATTTTCAACGCTCATTAATTTAAAAATATTTTATCAAATCTATTAACTTTTTATTTTATTTTATGGAAACTAGTATTCTCTTTTGGTTAATTAAAAATATTTTTAATTGAACTCCTATAATTATCATCTATTCATTATTTTTTATTGTAATTGGTTTGAAAATCATTAATTGTATATTTGACTAAATTAATTGTATATTTGACTAAATAATTATTATGACTCGTATTAATTGTTTTCACATTCATGAATAAACACACAAAAAAAAAAATTGTGTAAGAAAATTGAAAATACCCCCTGGTATTTTCTTAAATTAATAATAATAAATAATAAGAAGAGAATACAACCTTTTTTTTGTTCTAAAGAGTCCTGGAGAAAAACTCAAGTATTCTAAGTGTTGAGAAATGAAAAATTAGAGGATTAAATTCACGTGTGTCTTTCCACTTTTTATTTTTATTGCGTTTATGTTTGAAAATTAAAAACGGTGTTTTTCTATGAAATTTTGATTTTGATTAAACACATAAATATAAATGGTTGTTGCTTTCAAATTATAACAAAGCAAACTAATATTGTTTATCTATTTCAATGACACTAACAATGTAACAAAATAATATAATCTAAATTCTTATATTTTTAATGACACCAACAACAATCATTATTATTGAAAAAAAAAAGGTTTTAGAGTATAATTGGGATAATGAAAAAGTCAGACCAAAATCTTATATGTATATATATATATATAGTTACACTTTTTAAAACATTGAACATATATTCATATCGTGTTTGTTATATTTTGTTTTAACTTTAAATTCACTCCAATCAATTATCTCTACTATAATTATTTGCGTCGAGGCCGTTGAATAAGAGGATTTCAACCAAAGTTAAATTGAAGTGACGTGGATTAACCCCTTAAGATTCGTTATTATTGTGATTTCATATCAAAATTAACAACAACAAATTTTAATGCGTGGAGCAAGGGTCAACGACAACCAATAACCAAATAGATCGCAAGAAATAACAACAATGTAATGTAAAACCATAATTGATTAAAAGAACAACAAGATAAAAGAGTAGTATAGAAGAGGAAAAACACACAATATTATTTACCCTGTTCGGTTCAAATTGACTTACTATGGAGGAGAGAGCAGCTCTCGATTTCAATGTCAAAGAGTTGTTTACAAAGAGATACAATAGTTACAAGAAATGAGCCTTCAACCAATTCTCTCGTGGTCAAGGGACTCTAATTTCTACCATTTTCTTGAATCTCTTCTCTTGGCCAAGAGACTCAACGATTTCTCTACCCAATGTATTTACAATTGTTTCTCAACCCTAGTTTCTATACTCAAAAGGAACCGATCATTAGCCTTTGATTTTCTAAGGATCCCCTCTTTTGGTAAACCCTAGTTTTGCCTTAATCTCATCTCTCATGTGTTTCCCATGTGTTTCCACACTATGAATATCCCTAAAAGACACAAACCCTTTTCCAAGAGTCTCCTATTTTGGTTTTCCAAGATTCACATCTTTCCACACACTCTTCAAAAACTCAAAACCCGAGCCTTGTATTGGTAGTGTTATTTCAGCCCTAACAACTCGGTGCATCCGCGTCACGAGATAGACAGTGG
>Ga0099826_10002868_pt1 | contig 11404 bp, 5 predicted proteins | sample Mtrugardesep15_FD_76830 | JGI IMG/M metagenome (GOLD analysis project Ga0099826, IMG submission 76830) | Root nodule microbial communities of legume samples collected from California, USA - M. trunc garden sep15 | ecosystem: Host-associated > Plants > Roots > Nodule | place: USA: California...
CTCTCTCTTTTAAATCAAACAACACATCAAATCTACTCTATTTCTCTCATTTTTCTCTCTTACTATATTCTCTCTCACCTATTTCTCTCTTCTCCATTTCTTTTCACAACCAAACACACCCGTTGGGTTAAAGGATCTGCGGTAAATGTTGTGGGAGAGAAAGAAGAATTGAAGGAAAATATCGTCTTGTGATTTTGGTAGGGTAGAACGGGGTGGGTTTACATTAGTAGAGTTAAATCCATTTTTGAACGTTTCTTTCTTTTACACTACATAGTCATAGTCATAGAGTATATATCTTGGGCGTGTCGACAATTTGCCTGCGAAGAAAACAAGACCACTACTACACGTGTGCAACAACTAAATTGATGATGATTACATCAATTAATTAAAGTCTCAATCTTATCCATAAATTACTAGTAGAGTATCGTATAATTAATACTACTAACTTACTATGATTACTTAAGTGCGTTGAAGTTGGAGTTGTTGGTGGAACAGCAAAAGCAATGAACTGTTTATTCGCCTTTCTCTTCATTCTCTCTTTTCACGGGTATTATCTCTCTATTCTTTACTTGTTGATTATTGCGTTATATTCCTTATTTGTTCAATCATGTGAGGTATTAGACACTTATTTCTAATCAATTTGTATTTGTTATTTCAAATTCAGCGTGTCATCTAAAAATGTATCTCATACTCAGAGTTACCTACAACTAGCTACCACCCCACCAAGAGGTTGGAATTCCTATGATTGCTTTTGCTGGATCATTTCTGAACAAGAGTTCTTACAAAGTGCTCAAATTGTTTCTCAGCGTCTACGCAATCATGGATACGAGGTATGTATCGTATCAGTGAGATTGAATATGTTAGTACTATTTTAGTTATATGTAGATAACTGGATATCATATCTTGTAGTATGTTGTGGTGGATTATCTCTGGTATAGAAGGAAAGTTCAGGGTGCTTATCATGATTCTCTTGGATTTGACGTGATTGATGAATGGGGGAGGATGATTCCTGACCCAGGAAGATGGCCTTCTTCACAAGATGGGAAAGGGTTCAGCGAAGTAGCTAATCGAGTGCATAGCATGGGTTTAAAGTTTGGGATTCATGTTATGAGAGGGATAAGCACGCAGGCTGTCAATGCAAACACGCCTATACTAGATACAACAACGGTAATGCTTTGTAAATCTTGTATAACTTGAATGACTTCATTTCTTTCTTGCTTCTTTTTTACGTAATACATTTTTATCTAAAATTGAAACATTATGGTCGTTTGACTTCCTCACCTTTCAATTTCTTAGGGAAATGCTTATAAAGAATCCGGTCGAGTGTGGTATGCCAAAGACATAGCTCTCCGTGAAAGGGTTTGTCCATGGATGACTCATGGTTTCATGAGTGTAAATACTACGTTGGGTGCTGGCAAAGCCTTTTTGAGGTCCCTTTATGTGCAGTATGCCAGTTGGGGCGTTGATTTTGGTACTTGGACTTCTATTTTATAATCTTTATGCTCTGTCACAACATAGTACTGTCATGGATGACAACCATGACGACTTTATACAATTTATTGCATCAGCTTCAACAAGTTTGCATAAGTGAAGTATTATGCCTTTCTTGGTGCATTATTTTTACTGTGTGTACTTTGTTTCATCAAGACTATTGTTTATACTTCATTATATAGAATTGTTATTTTAGTGGTCTCACTCATAAGCCAATAATATTTGACTGATTTTTTCATGTCATATCACCTAAACTTCTACTTCAAACTGATTCTTAAATTCACAAAGCTTACTTCTTTGGGACACACTTATAGTTAGTAGTCTACAAAGTAATTTCTCCGTTATGCCAGTCATCAACCAGTGAGTAAGTATGAAAACAAAGATTATGTTTTTAAGTTGGGGCCTTGGGGGTTTACACAGAAATCTCTAAACTATAGTAAGCAATTGTATTTGATGGATTTTCTATTTTCCTTGCAGTGAAACATGACTGTGTATTTGGCGATGACTTAGATTTAAACGAAATAAGCTATGTATCAGAGGTATCTTGCAGTTCTAGTTCTTCCACATACTTCTCTATCTCATACAAACACTGACATTGGTAATATCATGCCAGATGCCTCACCAAACTTACCATATGACATGTCATTGCAGGTTCTCCGGGAGTTTGATCGGCCCATTGTCTATTCTCTGTCCCCTGGAACAAATGTGACACCTGTCATGGCCAAGGATGTCAGTGGACTGGTCAATTTATATCGAATCACAGCAGATGACTGGGATACATGGGGGGATGTTAAAGCTCATTTTGATGTATCAAGGTGGTTAAATACTTTGTTTTACTTCAAAATATTTGTCTCTATGTTGCAACTTTGTTGCTTCTCAATCTGTGATCTGTTGTTCCATCATCCTATCATGTAAATTTAGTTTATTTTATTATGAATCAGGGATTTTTCAACAGCTAATATGATAGGAGCAAAAAGTTTAATGGGGAACTCATGGCCGGATTTGGACATGCTACCATTTGGATGGCTAACCGATGGCGCGAGTTGTTGGAGTAAGTCAATCTATGTTGATTGGATTTGCTTTAGTATTGATTTATATATTGATTAGTATAGAAACATACAAGGCACTGTGTTTATTATGTTTTTTGTTATATAACATAATAAAGTCCTTAGAATAGATTGTTTGTTCAATAAATATCATGTACGATTTGATCGTGAGACCCTATTGAATAATAGAACAATATTCTTGATCATCTGTGGTCTAGACGTCTAGTATTATTGTAAATAAGGAGGATAATAACACCTTGAGACTATTGTGTGAGTAGACCGATAGTCACATCTCACATGTCACAGATATGCGATATCAACGATACATGATTTGAACGAGGATATGTGGTATCACGAATATTAAGTATCAAGTCAGCATCCAAGTTTAAATGTTTAGAGTGACAATTTTTTTTTTTTATGACAACAAGTATACCGGATTGACCCACTATGAGAAGGCTACATAATAGTCATGTAAGTGTAATAAGTGATTCTCATGATGACCATAGTGAGTACTGAGTAGTCCTTTGACGTAAATATGAATTGATTAAATAAATGAGGGTTGACAATTGATTGAGTTAAATACGTTAATAGTTTGTATTTAATTAAAAGAGTTTAATTAAATACAAACACTATAGGGCTTATTTTGGGAAAAGCCTAGAATAAGAGTCACGGGGTTTTAGTGGCTCACTCTTTTTAAATAGAAGACGAGCAAACTCCCCAAACAATCTCAACGGTCGCGTCCCCTCATGAAATGCTAGGATCAAGTTCCAATTTGTGTTTGCATGGATTATGTAGAGACGCCGCTGATATTTTTTTTCGCAAAGTTGGTCAAAGCTAAAACACACTTATAGAGGTAAAATCATTAAATGTGCGTAAATTGATGTTTGACTTGTGATTAATGGTTAATGAAGATCTGCTCATTGGAATTGTTTCACCAAGAGGATTATTTTTTTCTTCATAAAAACTCCTCTGAAATCCCCGGCAGTAATAAGGTTCTGTTGCTACTTTTTCTTATTTCTGTATGAGTATATCATTCATGACCCTATAACCATGACACTGAATTTTCACCTTTTCCTTTTGAAGGTACAAATGCAGGTCCACATAGGTATAGTAACCTCAACCTAGAAGAGAAGAGGACACAGGTATTAGTAAAAACCATAACTGAGTTGCTTTCCCATAAATTCATATGTTAATATGTATACATGCCTTATCAAAAGAAACTGAGTTAATGTACTCCTACACAGATGACCCTGTGGGCAATGGCAAAGTCTCCCCTTATGTATGGGGGCGATGTACGGAAGATTGATCCCACAACATATGATCTCATCACAAATCCTACCCTTCTGGAAATTAATTTTTTTAGCTCAAATAATATGGAGGCATGTGAACCATCAAACTTTTTTTTGGGGGGGAAGGGAGATAATATGTTTGCCAATTTAATATATTCTTTTGCGGCATTAGCAGTTTCCTTATATCACAAGCTTGAAGAGTGAAGATCAAAATTATGGAAGGCAAATGAGAAGCAGCTATATAGAAACAAAAACATCATATACACATTCATTAGGCCTCACTAGCTGCACTGATTCAAAAGCAAGTGGTTGGACTAGTGAACGTCTTAACCAATATCCTGAAAGAATCTGTTGGAAATGGAATTTAGGAAACAATCATCTTCTTCCTCCCTTCTGCATGCACAAGAGAGAATTGAACTTGGCATCGTAATCATATTTTGTCTTGTCATTCTCTGTTCTATTTGCCTAACTTTGATTTGATTGTTAACTGTAGTAATTGTTGTATTGTTATTGATGCAGAGATGAAGAGAATATGCATCAAGATTATCATCATTTAGTTGCAGTCAACAAAATAAAATTTTGCTTGGATGCTTCTCCAAGACGAAAGCTTACTTCTAAAGAGTTCAGGAGAGGTACATTTTCGCCCTGCAGGTTGGATTCAAATCAGGTATGTTGTTCTGTGTTTAAGTCATGTTAGAGTGAGATGTCTTGTAAACATGTAGCCAATGTGTAATCTTGATATATTCAATGATTATCTTGTTTGTGCATCACTATTTTTATCCGTATACGATACATTAGTCAATTTGTCTTCTTAAAATGATCTTCTGAATTGCATTTTTTATACCTGTGCTATATACTATTGGAATTTGATCTATGCAGTCTTTAACAGATGTGGCAGTTGAATCTTAATGGGACCCTGGTAAATAGCTATTCTGGCTTATGTGCAACAGTAAAACCTGTCAAAGGTGAAATTTGCTAATACTTGCCATTTTACAGAAATATTGTCCTATGCAATTTGTTGGGTTTATCTTGGTTTATCATTATTCATAATGCTAGTTGGTCATTTATGCAGCTCCTATTAGTTCTGCTGGCTTTCGCTCTTGGGTTGCAACAGGAAGAACAGGTCAGTTCTCTTGATTTTTCTTCAACTTCACTCTAACTGTCTAACATCAAAGCAAGTTAGTTGATCATCGACGTTCAAGCATGCCAAAACAAATAATTATTTGTTATGCTTTTCTAACTCCTAGAGTTGTATGTTTATGCAGGAGAAGTCTATGTTGCTTTCTTCAATCTAAGCGATCAGAAGGCGGTTTTATCAGCGCAGACATCAGAACTATCGAAGGTTTTACATGGGAGAGACTTAAGTTCTTGTAAAGGCAGTGAAGTTTGGAGTGGAAGGGACATTATAGTAACGCAGGGGACGTTATCAGCAGAAGTGGAAATGCATGGAACTGCACTATTTGTTCTCAATTGCAACTAGTTTGGTCCCAAAAATGAAAGTTATGTGTAAATTGTAACATTTAAAATGCACTTAACCCAAGTCAATTTGGGTGAAGTTGCACACGAGTATATATGTTTATTAACAAAAAGAAGTATTACAAAAATCTTACAACTTTTTAAATAACAAAACTCAGATTAAAACTAAATACTAACATTGCATTAGTCTAAGCGAAACTAAACTTAGATAACTTAAGCAAGATCTCAGCTTCGAACTTTGTAGATGACATAAAGGTGGTTAAAAGGGAGGGAAGATTTCACTAGTGGTGGTAGTCAAACTGTAAAATAAACTCTAATAAGAGGAGGAGGAAGAGGAGAATGATGGTGATATGGAATTCTCACTCTTTGATTAAAGTTTTCTAGTTTCTCCATTTTTCATGGTAATATCTTCTTTTTTGTTCATGTATTGTTTTGCACCGTATTAATTGAAGTATCGGATTCTCACAAATTAGTTTTTGAAACATGTTTCATCTCTATGTGTATTACCGATTATAACAGTCCTTAATACATCTGCAAATCATCATGTTTAGAATTGCAAGTTGATAAATGAAATATTTTGTATTGGGAATTATATAGCCTGGCATACAGTATTATGATCGGGAAAGGACGGTTTGATACTGGTAAAATAAAATTGATGAATGCAAAAAATTGAGTCTTATTGAATGTTTTTTATCTTCTTGTTGAAATTGCTATGATCAAATTGGATTTCTGATTATTTTTTATTTTTTTAAATTGAACCAAACAGAATCAAACTGCAATTTACATCTATTGTAATGTAACTTGGGTTTAAGTGTAGCCGTAATTGGATTCATTTCATTTATAAACTCTCTTTCATGTCATCTCCCATGTGATGGAGGGAGTGCTAAATTATTGGTGGGGTGACTGGCGACTTTAGTGGGTTGTTGATTGGCAGCAAGTCAAATATGGAGGTAAGGTAATTATACATTTTTCTTTTCTTCAAACATAGTTTATATATCCATTTTTATATACATCAACCGATCCGCTAACAATGTCAAACTTCACATACTTACTTATATCTTCAATGCCTCTTCGTGGAAAATAAATTAAACAAGGTTATTGTCTTGCTAAAAAGTGCATTTAGAACAGTTAAGGATTTTTTTTTTTAAAAAAAAAGGACAGTTAACATTTAAATTGATTTACTTCATCTTCTATATAAAGTTACCGATGATGCAAGTATGTTAAGTTTAACAACAATTTCAACATATCTTAACTATATATATTTTAGTATACCTCACAATATATATTTAACTTTTTACTTGCTCAAAAAAAAAACTTTTAACTTTTTACATTTGAAGATATTTTAAAAGTATATTTAATACTAATGATATTGTTTTGAAGTGTTGCAAATAATTCTTTAGTGCAAATAATAACCGAAAGAATTTAGGTCACAACTTAATTGAAATGATGTCATTGCTTACATGCATTGTTTTATCAAAAAAGTTGGAAGTAGTAGTATAATATTTATACTTAGGGACACATTCTTTTTCTTTGAAGAAAAAACTTGTATTACATATCTGACCGCACCATCCATTTCATTCCTCTCCTCTTCCATATCCCATATTCTCCTTCTTTCTCTCCCAATTTTTTTCATTATCCTTAAAATGCTATATCCATTTCCATTCCCAACTTATACGGCAAGTTCCACCTTATTAACCCTTCCTCCTTCTCCTTCTCATTTCTCCTCCAAACTTAACGCCGCCGTTACCTCCAAACAAACCCATCTCAAACTCTCCGTTAACCCTCCTTTCAACAACACATTAACATCATCTCTATCATCTCACGGCGTCACCGACAAGCTCAACAATCTCACATCAGAATTCGCCTCTCTCTCCGAACCAATCGACCGAGTAAAAAGACTATTACATTACGCATCTCTATTGCCACCCTTAGACCGGTCCGACCGGGTTCCGGAGAACCGGGTGACAGGTTGTTCGACCGATGTTTGGGTGGTGGCCCACATAGACAAAGGTAGGAGAATGAGGTTTCAAGCAGACAGCGATTCGGAAATATCGAAGGGGTTCTGTTGGTGTCTTGTTTGGATGTTTGACGGCGCGGAACCTGAGGAAGTGCTTAACGTGGAGAAAGATGTTTTGGTTGGTATGAATGTAGGGTTGAATAATGTTAAAGCACGTTCTAGGATTAACACGTGGCATAATGTGTTTTTTGCCATGCAAAAAGCCACACAGGATTTGATTTAAGGTAAATGTGTTGTAAACTTAATATTCTCCTTTATCACAAAGTCTTGTGGGATTCAGATGATCGAACAATTTGATTTGTTTGGTTGGTCTCTCTCGCGTGTGAAGGATGTTATGGCTAGCTTAATTTTCACCATTTTTATTTCTCCTCTTAGATGATATATAACCTTTCTTGTATTGGTTGGGTCAATAGATTATAGTAGGGTTGGAGGGGGCAATTGCTTTTTCTTGTCTTGAAAAAACTTTATTTAGATTAAAATTTAGATTTTGTTTAGGTGATGGGAGAATAAAATGTGCTTCATAGATTATAAGTTTTTTTTTGTTTTGAGTAAATTCATAGATTACGATCGTTGGATGCATGTTGTTACATAAAAAAAATCACTTTCTCTATAGTTCACAACATTGCATTTGCATTATTTTGCATTTGTTTGATGTACTTGTAGGTTAGCCCGTTAAAAAATTGGAGTCAATGACAGAACATATAGTATTAGTAAAGCTGTGGACTTGTTTCTTAAATATTAAAATTTTATGTTCATATATATACTACACCCTTGCTTTTCAATAAATTAATGGAGGAATCAGGATTCAGTTAGCTAAGCACGTGAGATGTTTGATAAGCTCTCTTAATCTAGTTGAACATGGACAGCTTTAAACAAGATTGAAATATGATTTAATGTCTTTCAAATGTTTTTTTTATCAAGAAAAATATGTGTTCTATTATCCATCACAAATTACTTAAACCACCATGTTGTACACCTTTGTACATCTGCCTATGTGTGTATTTTTTTGTTAAGTATCTTAGCGGTTAGAATCACTTTTTAAAGCGAGTATGTAGGGATGTCTGGGGTTCACACCCTAACACCTATGTGTGTATTGCTAGTCGGTCTAAATAATTGCTTTGAGATTGGTCGATATATATTACATATTTACTAAATTAATTTTAAACCATATGAGATTAGGAAACAATCCCCTTTTGAAAAAGATACTTGAGAGGCATCTTGGTCCATATTATACCTCCCCTCTTCTTCCGTTCAATCAAAATGGTCTAGACTAGTAACTAAGTGTGGTTTCTCCAGAAAATATGTTTACTTATTTTTAGGATTCAACTATTTGGTATTTCTTCTTTCAAAAAAAAAAAAAAATCTATTTGGTATTTCTCGGTCATGATCAATCTCTATTGAAACCAATTGAGAAGACTACATATATCTTTTTAAAGGGTACATTAATCAGAAGGAAAAATGTAGTATAGCAGACCCCTCAAACAAAATGGATGTGTATTTTGTGTTATGATTATGACAAGAATTTTGGACCTGTGTGAAGATTCTAATTAATTTGTTTATTATGTTAAATGATCATGGTGGGGTTAGTTATGTCAATATGTCATTGACAGGGACCAGGAAAAGCATTGATTTTGCTTTACATTAGCTATAATGTGTATGTCTGACTATAAAAGGTTCATAACTGGTGGTAGACTGGTAGTTGTGACGAATAGAGATGAAAATTTCAATTTCTCATGCTTTTGGCTTATATATGTGGGGTATGCCCCTTATTTAATTTAATCCCTTGTAAGAAATATAGACTAAGGTGTTTTAGTCTTTATTCAATTTCATCCTTCACATTTTTCTTAAGTTTAAATTTTATCCCTTATAAAAAATAATACTTTTAATCCATAAATTTTAGTATTATTTTTTAGACGGAGATAGATTAATCGTCAAATTGAATCTTCACACATTAGCTTTTTTATATATGCAATCATGTAATGTGCTCCCTCCGTTTCAAAATACATGTTGCAATCTACCACTTCACACATGTCAATACTCAATGTACAATTTTAACCGTTAATATATTTAGTGCGAATGAAACAAGATTTGAATCTTTTAACTAATGTCTAATGTTAAAAACATTGTGGATAGAAAGAAAAAAAAACAATCGGAACGAGAAACTCTGTTAAGAGTGGTAGGGAGATTAATCATCCACAAAATTTACAACCGCTTTTAAATATCTGAATCAAGCAGATTCTTTTTTTAATCCACGCATTTTCTAAACAAAATATGCAACTGTTTGAAAGTAGATGTTTCTACTGCTGGTTTTACTGGGTATTTGATGTCTTTGTTAATTAGGCGTATATGATGCATGAACATTGCAAGTTGTTGAATTAATTAATCATAGTGTATTATGTTTGTTACATCACGTCCATTCTCTAGGACCAGAAGATTAATTGATTCAAGGAAGTGAAAGTAGACAAGTCCATATTGATAACTAGTGCACGGAGTATAACATATTCAATTTTGATGGTTGAATTTTGAATGTTGACGTTATTATTATCAACAATACACTATTGCTGATGGAGTGAACATGGAAAATGAATTGATTAGGAGTTTGTCCTTTTGTTATTCACAGTATACTTTTAAGAAATTCTTGTCGACGTCATATAGAAGAATTTGTTATCTTACCAAAATAAAAATTAAGAGTGAAAAAATCTTAATTTTTAAACGTCAATAAAAGTTAATATATAAAAAATTAAGGATAAAAATAAAGAGGGCTTCGACTCCACTGGGGATCGAACCCAGAATCTCTGGTTCCGTAGACCAGCGCCTTATCCATTGGGCCATGGAGTCATTTGTGAGAGTAAGATTGAACGGAAAATACTTAACACTACATTTAAGATTGAACGGAAAATACTTAACACTACATTTTAGTTGACAGCAAAACAATTTATCTAATTCAAATGTAGATGTACATTGTGGGAGTCCCTAGTATGGACCTCTTTTTTTAAGGTCCACCCATGATCCTTTTTAAATGACAGGCAATAGCAGGTTATACACTTCCTTTCCCGTTTCCATTTGGTTACAAATTTGTTTTCTATTTACGTCCTCCATTTCTTCATTTCATATTGTAAAGTGTAAACCTTATCCATATGAATCTTAACCAAAATTAAACCCACACCACTCTCTTAGTATCTTTCTCTCTCTAAATCTAAGATTATCAACAACTTTGATGTATAAAACCCTTCAATAAAAAACTTCGACATAGAGAAAGTAATAGCCACAAACAATTATATGAAGAAATATCACCAATTGAAAAAGTTCACTTATCTCCGGTCTTTAAAATATGACTGTTCTCTTGTTGAAATTGGTTTCTCAACTTCAACCGTGGGTATCTTTTGTTATTACTGGAACTGGTTCAAGAAATCCAGGAAACAAAATTTGATCCAAAATCCTTATAAAAGTGAAACTCGTTTTCTTGTTTAAGGTCTTGTTCAAATGCTAGAGTTGCAATATAAACTTTGTTCAGGAAGGTTTGTTTAGTCTTAAGGAGAATGATGTTTATGAATTGGCGTTTTGGATACTGAAGTTAAATTGTTGAAATTGAATTAAATTGTTGTGTGAATGATGAAATTAAAGTTGGTGTAAAAAAGAGGGAGTTAACAGGTTTTTGCAAATTTGATGATTTTGATTTTCGATTGCAAAAACTCAGCGACTTAAAGATTCATATGAAGGAGGAACGGAGTGAAATGAAGAAATAGAGAGCATAAAATAAAAAGGGGTAAAAAGGAACTGTGACTACCCACTATTGCAGGTCATTCAACAAGGACTATGGGTGAACCCTAAAAAAAGAGGTCCATATTAGGGGCTCCCTATATACAACTTTGTGGTTATACAGTATATCTTTTGAGTTAGTCTAGTGATGTGACTTGAGGTCCCATATATATATATATATATATAGTCAGGATCCGTTGACACCGGGTGTCAACGGATTCGTTGACACCAAATCTTAAGCGTTCACTACTCTTGATCCAAAGGTCAGAATTTATTCAATAAAATCATAATGTATAAAAAACAAATAAATTAAATTTTGCAAAATA
>Ga0099826_10002869_pt1 | contig 11404 bp, 5 predicted proteins | sample Mtrugardesep15_FD_76830 | JGI IMG/M metagenome (GOLD analysis project Ga0099826, IMG submission 76830) | Root nodule microbial communities of legume samples collected from California, USA - M. trunc garden sep15 | ecosystem: Host-associated > Plants > Roots > Nodule | place: USA: California...
AACACCCTTCTCCACAAGTAACATGTTCTCTCAAGTCTTTTCTATTATCCCATTCCCATAGCTCATTTCTTACGGCACTATTGTGTACTATTAATTACAAAGAATTCATTCATTCATATGCAATTGGTCAAAAAAAGACTATAAACTAACTATATGACACAAAATGTCATCCTCTCTTACTCGTCAAATACCAATAATGTCCCTTAGGAAACTTCTATAAGATTATTACTTAGAAGTTTAAAGACTTTATTATTTGGTTTGACTCTTATGTGGGCCCATTGGCCCAGTCACTAGTTTAAACCCATATCTATAGCTACATAATTTCCAAATTCCCATAATTTCTCAAACCAAAACCTTGTACCTCTAAAAATCAAATTTTCATTAAAATGTTGAACCCTTTTGTTTGTGGAACATTCAATCCAGAAGATGATGATGAGCTATGTCGTGCAAATCCTGATTCAAGCCCTAGAAGATACAAAAGAAAAGATAGCAAAAATAACCCTTATTCCACACGTGGCCTAGATAAATTTTCAGCACTTTTATCTGATTTAAATGATAAAAGGCAGAAAATTTATTCACAAATGAACCCTCATGATATTTCTTTTGTTCGTTTTGTTCATTCAAATAAAGATGATTTTGTTCCTATTGTTGTTAAGGTGAAAAACAAGAGCCAAGAGTTAAAAGTAGTGAAACCAAGAAACTTGAGTCCTAAGTCAACGGAGAAAAAGTCTTCAGCTGAATCATCAATTGTTGCTATGGAAGAAAGAAACCAACCAAAGAAGAAAATTTCTTGGAATATGAAGAATATTGAAATGGAGAAACCATTGTTCTATTTACCATTGGTTGTGATCATGATCTTGATTTTGTTGACTGTGTTTGGAAGAACAGCTGCAATAATTTTCACTTGTATTTTGTGGTATGTTATTCCAACTTTGAAGGATATTAAATCAAGAAATGAAATGAAGAAAAAAGATTATGTTAGAGGCTTGAGTGAGAAGAAAATGGCTGTGGTGAATAATGAAGAGTTGGTGAAGAAAAAAGATTATGTGAGAGGGTTTAGTGAAAAGAAGATGGTGGTTAATGAAGGGATTAACAAAAAGAAAGATTATGTTAGAAGATGGAGTGAGAAGAAAATGGTTAATACTAATGATGGATTAGTTTCTCCAAGAAGTGGTGGTGATTATGATGATGCTTCCAAGAACAAGATTCAAGCAAAACATTCACACAAGAAAAGTTGGTGATCATTGTATGATGTTTAGATCACTCCCTTATTTTTGTTTCTTCTTCTTTTTTTCTTCATGTTTACATTTTTGTTGGTTAGGATTAGAATTTTGGTTGTGTGAAATGTGAATACTTGTATATTTTTTTGAAGACTTGCTTGAAAAGAGTTGACTATTCAACCTTTCTTGTTACATGTTCATTGTTCTCAATGTAGATCATTGTTTTAAATTGTTGTCCACAAGTGCAATTATAACTTCAATGTAACTGCAATTTTAAAACTTCAGTGTAGATTTTGGTAGGATTAGTTTATGTAATATATGCCTGTGATATAGTTAATTGAGTTAAATTGTAAATGTTCTAAGCTGTTCTTTCTCTTTGAGACCATGATGAATATTTGTGGTACATTGGATTTTCTTTATTTGAGGGAAATGGAGTAGTGAAATTTCATTAAGTGGAGCAATAATATGATATTTAAAAGAAATAGACCAAGAATTCCAAGATGTACAGTCTATTTTAGAATTATTATTTTTATTAGAATATTTTAGAATCATTACTACATTCAAAGAATGTGACATAAGTTGAAAGAAACAAACATGATGATATCCAAAACAATCCAATAGGCCGTCCCAGGTATATTTCTCTTTTCATGTAAAATTTGCTTATGGAAATAAAGTGCTCTGAATTTTGATTAATTCACTAGCATTTTAATTCTTTCCTTTTAGCTAAAAATTCAAGGACAATATATAATTAGATCAGAAAATAGTAACATGCCTGGCTGTAACTCAGCCTATCAAGATATTTGAAATAAATAGGAGGTTAGAAGTTTGAATCTAAACATTATAATAAAGCAATTATAAAATAATTCTCATTGGTATGGTCATCGATGTATTCTTTTTTATTAAAAAAAAAATCATTACGCTACCGATTCTGAAGAAACTATTGCTTGCACAACCTACCACGTTCTATTAAGATACATTTGAGTTTTTTTTATTTTGAAAGAAAGATAAAGATACATTGAGTTTATTCAAATACATTTTTAGTTGTGATGATTAATTATTAATTAGGCAAATTCTATGGTACACCCACAAATATGAGTGTATTGGTACACCAAATCAATAAATTAATAGTTAAAAGTGTTATTTTTTGAAGAAAAAAATTGTTTTCTATCATCTATAATTAATTCTTATTTACCAAAAAGTCAACAAAATAAAATTTAATTTTTCTGAATTTTTAGTACTCATAATAAAGAATTTTGATTATTTTTTACAATAAAATGTAAAAACAAATTAGTATGATTTTTATAAACAATGAAATGATGTTTTTTCTTATGAAATGACATTTTCTAAAATATAAATATCAACAAATAACTCTTTATTCCACAAAAATAATAGTTAATTTAATGATTTTTGAAGTAGGAGTACCGATACACCTTAATTTGCGGGTGTACCATAGAAGCTCCCTATTAATTAATGTCATTAGTTTATACACTCAACTGCACCAACACATGTTTGTCCAAGTCGTCAGGAGTTTAGTTTCTTTCAAGTTAGGTTTTAAATCAAACTAGACGCGGTTGAAAAAGCTTTATCCAAGCTCCAAAAAAAAAATCATAGTTGAGTCGAGAAGTAAGTAAACCATAACTAAAAATTGTTTCAACAAATATTAGAATTCAGACACTCTGGATTGATTCAACTTTGATTGAAGTTCATAAATCACCAAAGTTCAACCATCTAATTATTATTTGAATTTTTATTTTATTTTATTTCAGGTCATCCTTATCCTTTTATTAGAGTAAAAAAATGTATTCCAACTTGGCTGAGGTCGTTTTGGCTCCATTAAGTGCGTATTTGAATAACATATGGTTGTACACATTTTATTTAAAACGTTGGTGTTGACTCCGCCATAATTCTATGTTCTTGTCATCATCTTAAACAGCAAATAGTTTTTTCCCACTTACTAAAGTATTCTATCTATTTAAAAAAAAATGTTGATATGGCAGAGTAATCAACAATATTATTCACTGACAAAAGTCTCAAATAGAATATATAATCATCCAAACCATAAATCTAGTAGACTTGTTGTGGATTATGAAAATTTTATAACCTCATAGAGTGTGCTTTTAAAGCATAATATCCACAGCGACCATAAAACTGCAGCTTAGAAAAAGTTAAAAAAGGACGAGGCATAATGAGAAAAAAAATTAAGTGATGTAAATTGCTTAGTTTAAAAATAAGTAAAATTTGAAGTGATTTACTAGGTTTTAATATATTCAAATTGACAACAACAAATTTAAAACTGCAATTACTTTCTTTCAATAAAAGCTCCAGATTTGAACTTCAAATTAAACTTCGCTTTGCAAGTAAAATCAATTATACTAGAAAAATATCAAATAATTATTAAAAACAACAATTTTATGTTTCTAAAATTCCCTTTTACATCCCACACAAGTGAATCCAAATATGCAGATGCATACTTCTCAGTTATCACCCTATTATTTTACAGAATAAATCAACGATATTAACTTAATTTAGCCAAGTAATGTAGGAAACAGATTTTCCTTTCGGAACAGCTAACCGGAAAAAGTACTGTCAGCTACTGATAATTGACCGCACCGTGTCAAAGGGAAGCAAGTAATTCATAATATCAGCAAAATAGCGGCGTTTTAGTGACTCAAGTCTTAACATGGAACATTAAAGGACTATATGGTGTTCTAAAATTCCCACCAACTGAGAAAGTATGTATACAGTTTTACCTTACATATGTGATCTTGATCACAAGGAGCAACTTTAACTGCTGAGGCTCTTCGTGATTTGGAAAAATGAGATTATAAAATGTTATTACAGCTGAATACAATCTCACTATCCAACCCCACAAGCTTAGTAGACCCTGAAGGCCCATGTTAGCGAACATTCAATGAGTCTAAGTTTGAGTTCAGTTCATAACAACAATGTTGCCAAGTTTGTATCCAAAATTAAACAAAAAGTTGAGTCCTTATTCCTGCATGAAATAAAGGGGTTCCTTGTCAATACAGATGGTCCAACTAGTTAACCAAAGGAAAAAAAAAAAAAAAATATACCCCATTGAAATATCGAAATCTCACCTTGAATCTCCTTGGGCGAACTCTATCTGGACTGTGGCGAGAATTGTAAACCTGGCGCCGGGGAGCTTCACTTCTGTAATGATCGGCTGCAATTACTGTGTTATTTTTCTCCTGAGGTTGATTCCTTGAATTACGAAAAAATCCATCTTTGTCCCAAGTAACCTCGTAGTCAGCCTTTAACCTTGAACCTTGCTGCTCAATGGTAATTTCAGAAATCATAAAAAATGAATCAAAATCATATTCATGCTTTCAATTTTGCAAAGTATTCCTTATGCTAATTGCTGCCCAGTTTTCATCACCTATACTAATCATGAATCATGAATGTAATGCAAGTTTGCAACTGCCTGCACATTATCAGTTTCAGCAATCGCTCATAAAACTTTTACTGTCATTGCTCGGCACATGAACAGGAATACCTAATTATGTAAAATAACGATAACAAAACAAGTACAAGCATGCTATTTGTTACAAACTTGTTATCTATGAAATGCAAGAATCAACAGGTGTAAGGTTTTAAAAGGTTTAACATGCGCTAATTCTGCTATCTGGTGGAAAACAAGGATGGTGTTAATGAAATCAACCAATCCAATCACATTCTTGCTTTTCCCGCAGTTATGTTTCATCAAAACAAGCATTTTCTGGAATTTTATTGCAGCTCTTTAGCCACTATTGATATGTATGATTCCACAATAAAGTGAACAATAAATATAGTAATAGACTGAACACCCAATTTTGATAAACTTTTCAACAAGTACTTGTAGAAAAATAAAATTTAAAATGATTTTGCAAAAGCAGTAAATCTTCTAAACAACCCACATACGTTAAAATCAACTTCTGCATTACGACATTTTCAGAAACTCTCCTCCGACTTCTTCACGGGCAAATGTATACGGGATTTTTGGAAATCTGAAACCAATTACCTAATTGGAAAATTCTCATAAGCTAGAAGCTAACCAATACCTTTTGCAAAGAGCGACCACAGAGAACTCTCAATGCATCATGGAAGTCTTTATATTTCTCAAACTGAACCACAATCTTGCAGTAAAGCCCTGAAACTAGATCTCCACTGTCTTCATTTGCATCCTTAGCTGAATAATCGTCCTCAGCAACATTAAGATTCCTATTATATACAAATAAAAAAGAAAAATAATTAGGTACAATCACACTGTTGACAGCTGTGTGGGAGCTTGCTAAGCAAGTCAAATACAATAATTCCCACATAGGCAATCCAAACATTAACCTTTTCATGTTAATTTATATTTGTTGATAGGTTCATTTCTTTTCACTTAAAATAAGGATAGCAAAAACAAAGTAAACTCTGGTCTTCATCCCAAACACACTTCTTCATATTAATCTCTACACTATAAACATACAAACAAAAGTGGCTTATACTTCTATCAATCACATTAGGTGTAAAGCTAGTTTGAGTAAACTTCTCTGTAAACACTTATAGAAAAAGAAATACTAAAAAACACTTGTAATAATTATAGTCTTTTGGGTAATAATAACTTCATATATAAGTTGAAATCAACTTTTTCATTTCCACTTTTTCAAGAACTCTCTGATTCAACTTCTCCATAAATAATTACAAGTTTATAGTAACTTTTCCATAAGTGAATATCCTTAAACTTATTTCAACTGATAAGCTCACAAAAGCTATAACTCATAAGCTAATCTAAAAGCTCCTAATGCTTTAGTTATCGGCCTATGCTTCTATTGTTGGAGATCGAAGGAAGTAAAAAGTTAAGTTTGCGAACATGAAAACTGCAAGTAAAATGTCATTGGGGGTCATATTGAAAAGATGCATACAAGATGTTAGCTATGTTTCAATTTCAAAAACCAAATCCGAGAGTTCAACCGGATGAACAGTGAACCAACATTGTCTTCGCCTCAATTATTTGACCGGATCGATAGCAGTTTTGTCTAAGCTCAAGTTCTTGAAAGCAGTTAAAACATGACCAAAAGTCAAACAGACTATTAGAGCTTATTGAAGCATTAACCAACTAGCTATTAACAAACTTCAACATACTAACTAAGCAAACTAAGATCTATTTGGATACACAACTTAATTAAATGCTTATGTATTAGCTATATCTACAGGAAAATTTAAAATAAAGTCAAACTATTTTCATTTAAGTTATAATTTGTTTTCATAAGCTATCGTGAAGAGCTTATAGAAATAAGTTGAAAAAAACTTATCGACTGTTTCTGTTGGTTATCTCAAACAGTCTCACAAGTGCTTACAGCAATATATAAACTAAAATAAGTAAATCCAAAAAGAATTAGATACAATCACATTACTGACAGCTGTGTGTGTGGGATCTTGCTAAGAAAGCCAAATACAATAATCTTCACACAGGCAACACAAACATCAGCTTTTTCAATGTACTTGTGTTTGTTGATAAGGCCATTTCTTCCGACTTCTTACAACAAGGATAACAAAAACAAAGGAAACTCTGGCTTTCATGATCTCAAACATACTTCGTCATACTAATCTCTACACTAAAAACATACAACTAAAAGTGACATATACTTCTATCAATCACAACAGATGTAAAGCTAGATTGAATAAACTTCTTATCTGTAAACACTTCGGCTTTGTTTGCGAGTTTTGAGAGGAGGGGAAGGAAAGGCTTAGGAGGGGAAGGGAAGGAAGGGAAGGGAGAAAGGAGGGAAAGTCTACCCCTTGTTTGGGAGTTAAAGAAACCAACAAGGAAAGGAGATGGATGGCTTATGTGATAATTTTACTATTTTACCATTTTTTTTTCTCTTAAAATCAATACATTATGTTATACTTTGTAATTTATCTTGTAAATTATAATTGAAATTTTGAATAATTATGAGGATAAAATTGTCAATTTGTATGTTTAACCCCCCAAAACCCCCCAATTTGAAGGAACTTTAAAATTGGACAAATGAAGCCCTTCAAAACCCCCCAAAACCTTTCCCTATTTTTTTAAAACTCCCAAACAAGGGTTTACCTCTCATAAGCCTTTCCTTCCCCTCCCCTCCCCTCCAAAACCCAACTCGCAAACAAAGCCTTACAGAAAAAGAAACACTACAAGAATTTTAATAGAACTTTAAGTCTACTAGATAGTAATTGCTTTTTGATAAGTTGAAATTAGATTTTTAAAAAACTCATTCATTCAACTTCTGCATAAACACTTACAAGCTTAAAGTAACTCTCCCAGAAGTGAATTTTCGATTGACAAGCTCACAAAATCTATAACTGATATCAAAGTGTAAAGTTAAGCTAGTGAGATTAAAAACTACTAGAGCAATTTCATAACAAACCATATTGAAAAGATGCATGCAAGATACTAAAAATGTTTCAAAATCAAAACCGGACAGTTGAACTGTGAGCCCGCATTTGTCTCAGCCCGAGCTGTTGAAAGCAGTTGAACTGTAACCCAAAGTTAAACTCACAATTAGAGCTTATTGAGGAATTAACAAACTAACTAAGTATTAACAGACCCCAACATACTAACTAAGCGAACTAAGACCTATTCGGACAAACAATTTAATTTACTGCTTGCTTATAACGTAAGCACTTATCAAATAAGTGCTTATGTACTGGCTATATTTAAAATAATATATAAAATAAAGTCGCATTGTTTTCATAAACTATTTTAGGGAGCTTATCAAAATAAAGTTCAAAACAACTTATGACATCATAAGTTGTTTTCCGTAAGTTATCTCGATTAGGGCCTTTTTGGATTGGCTTATTTTTGAGCTAATGCAAAGAAGAAGAAAAATTATATATTATTCATCAGCTTGTCAACGTAGTTTATGAAAAAACAACTTATGAAGATACAATTTTTGTTAGTGAGAACTTATGAATCATCAGAAAAGCTTATTTATTAGCATAAGCTTTTTTTTCATAAGCTCAAAAATAAGTCAATCCTAATGGGCCCTAAGTCTCACAAGTGCTCGTGTCAGACTGTCAGCACATAAACTCCAATAGGTCAATCTAAACATACCCTAAGACTAAGTAACTCTATACACATTTATAGATCAATTTCATACATAAGCTACAAACACATTAAATCCATATTGATCATGTAGGGTTTAAGAAAAACACACCTTATCTTGCCAAATTTTTCGAAAATGGTATGAGTAACAAGCATAGACGGTTTAGAAGAAACTCTAGTCTCAGCAAACCACCTGGACGGAACACCTCTAATAACAATCGTATCTGGCTCCCTCCTCCTATTCACATTCCCATTCCCATTCCCAAAAGCATAAAACTCTTCCCAACCTTTCTTCATGAATTCAAAATCATCACAATCAGAAACACCAACCTCAAGCCTAAACTTAACACCAAGTAAATTCATCTCAATCCCATTCATTTTCTCAACTAAACGGTTACGAGTCTCTACGACGTCGTTTTTGCTTTCGAGAAAGGTTAAGTTCCAGATATGGAGCGTACCGTAAACGAGAGGCTCATCGCGTTTACGTTTTTTGGGGTCTTTATGAAAGCGTTTGAAAATGAGATCTTCTTCGGGGAGGGGGTAAGGGAGGGTTTTGGAGGTATGGAGGAATGTGAGTAAGGAGTTTTTGAGCTGGAATTGGTCGATGGAAGAAGTGAGGGTTGAAGGGTGGATTGTGAGGTTGAGTTTGATTCGTGGGAGGAGTGTTAGGTCTTTGTCGATTTGGAGGGAGGTAGTTGGGGGGATTAGGGTTAGGTCTTCTTGTTCCTCTAGCTTCATCATATTCATGCTCGTCGGTCACTCACTCGACTGGCTTCCAAGTGCGATCTGGTTTCATATTTTTACTTTTGCTTCTTAACTCTTACCGCGTTCAAACAATTCAATCAAAACTAGTACAAACTACATAGTCTTTTTCATTATTATTCTTTTTTTTTTAAGATATTTATGTTTTAATCCTTTTTTCCCTCAAAAAAATATTTTCTTTTAATCCTTTTTATTATAATATTTATGGATTATATTGATATGCACCGATTTTATAATGAATTTTTTTTATATAATTGTAATTTAATTATAATTTTTTTTTTTTATGAATTGAATCAAGTATCATTTACGTTCAATTGTAAAAGTTAATCTTTAAAGTCAAGTAAAATCACATAATCCTCTCTCAAGAGATTTAACATTTTATTATAAATGTTTAGCTAATTAATAAAAGATTATTCTTAGTCTATTTAATAGATTATACTATATAATTTGTTGAGAATAAGCAATTTTTTGTGTTAATCCTCTAAATTTTAAGAGAAAGAACTTATTTTGACAAATAATTCTTTATCAAATGCTTCATCATAAAGTTGATCAACTAAAAAAATAGTAGTAAGATGTTTAAAAAAACAAAAAGTAAATATATTATTTTCCACTAATAATGTATTTGTTTTGTTTGTCAACCATATGATTATTAAGAGAAAGTGCCAGAGTAATTTAAGTCTGATCAAGAATTTTAGAATCAAGTAAGCAGGCACAACAAATGCATATGGATTTTATTTCGTAAATGGGTTGCACAATCAACAGCAAAGCTCGCACAATTTTTATGAGGGGGCCAAATATAAAACAGAAATAAAATATATTTTAATTAATAAGTAAAATAAATTTACTATAATTTTTACTTATATTTAATGAAACGATATTGAAGAAATCTAACAATAATTATTTATAAAAGTTGTACTATATGAAGTTTCAACAAGTCAAATTTATTTATAATTGACACTAAACTAAATAGATTATAAGTATTTTTTAAAATCATCTCTCTTTAAACCAACAAAATTGTTTGAAGTAACCAAATAATATATTAATGAGGTAGCTACATTCAAAACTATACTAATTTTGCAAGATTTATTTTTCTTTTGGGGTAGCCAATGCTACTCCATTGGTGTGAAGGGAATCGCCCATGTGCACAATTTTATATATTCATCATTCATTTGAATTTTTTTTTTGTTACATTTCATTTGAATTAATAACAAACACCATTTAAAACTCGAAAAAAAATTAAGATGTATTAATTGCTCAAATTGTTTTGATATTTTTATAAATGCATTTATTTCTTATATGAGTAGGTGTGAAAACATAGTGTGAAACTAGTAATTAGTCAAATACCCCCTCAAAATTGCAGGTTTCGTCAATTACCCCCCAAAATTCATAAAACGTCAATTACCCCCTCGAAATTGCATAATGCTAATCAATTTCGTCCCTTCGTCCATTTCTGCCGTTTGAAGATGTGACGTGTCCGTTAACTGGCCAAATGGCACTTCCACGTAGGACAATCATTAAGACACGTCATGGGGGGTTTTTGCCTTTTTTCTTTTTTTTAGAATGTTGTTTTTTCTGCAACGGTAATGTCTTCTTCCCCCTTCTATTTAACCCAAACTTCATCTTCTTCTTAATTCTTCCTCAATCTTCTCCATGTAAATCCAGTTTTTTATAAATCGTTGAAAATGATGGGTGGTGGTTTTGAATATACAAATCAAAGGAAAATGAAAGAAACAAAAAGTTCTCCTTCCATGGGTCAAAACATGAACATTGTTACTCTCAAATGCCACTGTGAACGAATTTCTGTTGTGAGAATTGCTGGAACTGATTCGAATTTTGGTAGAGAATTCTTCTCGTGCCCATTTCCAAAGGTAATTGAACCCTAATTTTAGTTTTTCCATTTTCCCAAATTCGTTTACCCCTTTCTGTATTTTTAGGGATTTTCCCCATTATATACCCAATTTAGTGGTTTGTTAAGTTGATGGGTTACTTTGATCTTGTTTGGTAACTTTGATTTTGCTTTACAGGATCATAAGTACAATTGTAATTTTTTTGTATGGGTTGATGAGGCTGATGCTTTGGGTAGAGATGTCAAAACGGGTCGGGCCGTACGGGCCGGCCCGTTTAGCCCGATTAATTTTAGGGTTTGGGCCTTAAATATTGAGCCCGGATTTTAAAAGGGCTTTTTAGCCCGGCCCTAAAAAACCCGGTACCCGTTAGGGCTAGCCCGAACGGGCCGCGGGTAGCCCCTTAGCCCGCATAACAAAAAAAAATCCTATAAATTATATATAATTTTTTAAATAATTCTTTACTTAGTTGATTATCAAAGTAAAAAATAAAAGTGAAAATTCAATGA
>Ga0099826_10002870_pt1 | contig 11401 bp, 3 predicted proteins | sample Mtrugardesep15_FD_76830 | JGI IMG/M metagenome (GOLD analysis project Ga0099826, IMG submission 76830) | Root nodule microbial communities of legume samples collected from California, USA - M. trunc garden sep15 | ecosystem: Host-associated > Plants > Roots > Nodule | place: USA: California...
GCGAATAAATTTTTTAGGGCCCCCTACAGGCATGGGCCCTAGGCTGTCGCACTCCCGGCCTATGCCTAAGGCCGACCCTGGTAGCTTCTAATACTTTATCTTAGGTTTTGAGTGATGTCTCGTGTTCTACGATAGTTTTAGATTATATTGTTTTGTCTCTCTAAGTTTAGAACTTATTCTCACTTTGCATAAAACTTTTGAGCATGCATAATTATGTTTTGGTGTTGACTTGAGTGTCATGGTCTTGGTGAACTCCTTTTTCAGTGATAACTTTTTATCTGAAACCTTTGGATTTTTTTAGGCCTTTTTGTACATTTTCAACTCTCTTCAGAACACTTTTTCACTACTCAAATCGATTGATAAAGGCACATTTGACAATCTGAATCAATTCAGACAAGTTAGAGATTTTGTTGGCACATTTTAAATTGATTCAAACCTTTGCAGAAAGATCATCGAATCGATTCAATCTTCACAAAGTTCATGTGGAATCAAGTCAATCTTCGTATGAATCGTATCAATCTTCATATGTTGCTATTGATCCTTCTTTAGTCTCTGAACCAATTCAACATATGTTCAAATCGATTCAGATAATGTCTTTTCAATAAAAATATGATTTCTTTTGCACTAAGCCTCCACGCCTATAAATACAACATTTCCTCATTTTACCCATTTACTAAATTCATTCATTACTTTTCTCTCTACTCTTCTTCTCTTAAAAACCATAAGAAAATACTTTCTTCATAATTCTTTGTGAGAATTTAGATCTAAAATTAGAGGAACAATTGTAGGTTGTGTAATGGTTTGAATCTTTCAAAGAATTTGAGGTGCTCAAAGTTATAAAGGCTTTCTTTTCTCCTCTCCAAGCTAGGGTTTTTCTACTTAATTTGATTTTTTTACTTGATGAGTTTTGATATGTTTAAGTATAATTAGTGTTAAGTGATTGAATGCACAAATGTATATTATATTTAGCATTTTGGTATGATTTTCATTAACTTGTTCATGAATTCATCAATGAACAAAATCTTTATGATTTTCATTGGTAGTGATTTCTTGTTTAAGGTGAAGGTTTGATTTTAGATTGATTAGGGTTTGTAAATAAAGTGTATATTATTTCATTGTGATACATTGAATCGATAATGAATTGCTTGTTCAATATTGATTTTTATTGGTTACATTGTTTGAATTAGTACTCCCTCTGTCATATAATAAGTGAGTCTTTTGTCAAAAAATATTGTACTAAAATAACTGACTCATTTATCTTTTCAATGCAATATTAATTACTTTTTTTTAATTATAACTCTAATTAATATTACTTTCATCACTTCCAATTAAATATATTCTACTTTGAATTTATGATAATGGTAAATGGACAAATACTTGAAAAGAGCACTTAAAACCATTTTCGTGTCTCCTTTTTTTATACATTTTTTTAATAAGTGTGAAATGAACAAATGACTCACTTAATTTAGGATGGAAGGAGTATTTCGTGATTCATATGATACAATTCCAATAGTCAAACTATTTTGCAAATGACTTTTGAAAAACTATGTTTCCCCGCGCAAACTTTTTGAGGAAATGTATTCACCCTCTTCTAGATTTGTAATGTTGTCGTCATATAAACTAACACCTTAAACATGGGAATATGCTTTTTTGGATCAAAAAAATCTTAGTTTTGAGTACTCATGGATATTGAAAGAGGAAAGCAACCATTTAAAAAATAATCAAATGAAGTCATTTTAATTTTATTGGATAGTTAAGATGAAGAAGAGGGAGAATTTGAAGAAGATGAAGAAGCAATTTCATTATATATGATATGACACTATTTTTGTGTTCATACTTCTATGTATCTTTTCAATTTTATCGGATGTCTTTGAAGGGACTTGTGTTCATACTTATTTTGGTTGATAATGTGCCGATATTTTTTTGTGATCAATAATGCACCGACATATATTTTGGTGTGGATAATGCACCTATATTTTTTTATGCCAAAATATCACTTACATTATGTAAATATATGTCTTTTATATTTTATGTGATGAATAAAGCGGATAATATTGCCCCACATTTTATATGAATATATGTCTCTTCTATCTACTTCCATCAAGTGAATCATGTCTCAAGATGAGAAAGTTGAAGGTCATATTCGATATGAAGCTTTTAAGACGATACTTACGATTTTTTTAACCCCCACCGACAAGTAGGATGAGTTAAAGACACAACTCAATCAATACTTTGTTCATGTTGGTGAAAATCAAATCGCATCTCATGTTTTTGTACAGGTACCATGCATAAAATATGAGGGATGATATTGACAAAGGAACTATTGTTTATCATCGTGAGATGCTTAAGGATAATGGTGATGTAGTATCATGTTTTTCTAGATGATTGAACAAAATAAGCTATATACGTGGGTTTGGCACCAAAAAAAAAAAATCTACTTACTAACAAGTAAAACTAAAAAGATCTTATTTACTTACTAACAAGTGATATTTGAGCATTGTGATAGATAATATTTATTTATAGAGTAGTGATATTTTAACAACCATTTGAGACAACTTTTATTCAATTCCAAAATTGGTTGATTCAAGTGTTTTAACAATTGGTTGATTTAACTTAAACAAAGTTGTTTATTGTGGGATTCAAATTTAACATAAAAAATCCAAATATTTTATTCCATCCAAAATAATTAAATTTGATTGGATCAAATATTTTTTTAAATCGGTCCAACCCAACCCAACTTGCAAACAACACTACGAGATCGAGATTTGTCTATAAATAATTTGGAAGGCTTATGTAGTGATAAGGAATGTGAGCGAGTTGTAGGCACATACTTACATGTATTTTAGAGAAGAAAACATGAGAGAGAGAGAGAGAGAGAGAGAGAGAGGGGGGGGTGGAAATGGAATGCAAACGAAAAAGGAGAGAAGAAAGTGTAAGACAAAGGTAGAGGTAGGGTTTGTTGATGAGAATATCCATATACTTCAGGAGAAATGTGGGTCGCAACTGATTCTAATTCTCGGTCCTTTACCAAGTGTCTTGTCTCTTTCAACCTTGAAACAAGTGTCATTGGACACGTTGAGATAGGGGAAGCTGCTTCAAACAACCATTTTCGTTTTCTGTTCCATTTCCATTTTTCTCTTTCTATTCTCTCTCTCTTTCTCTCTTCTTTTTAGGTTCATTCATTTAATGATGTATGTGGTTCATATTATGAACCACATACATCATTAAATGAATGAACCTAACAAGTCAATTTTGCTTATATTTGAAAACGAAGGGAGTACTACTTAGTACTTAACACGCACAACCATGCTTTCTTCTCTAAAATACATGTAAGTATGTACCTACCACTAGCTCACATTCCTTGTCACTCCATAAGCCTTCCAAATCAATTTATAGACAAAACTCGACTTCGTAGGGTTGTTTGCGAGTTGGATTGAATTGGTCTGATTTTCCCAAAAAAAACAAATTGGTTTGAGTTGAATCAACCAATTGTTAAAACAGTTGATCAACCAATTTTGGATTGAATAAAAGTTGTCTTAAATGGTTGTTTAAAGTTGTCTCTATCATTTTATCAAAAAAATAAATCTTATCTCTACTGACTCACTTTAAAAGTCTACACTATCCGGTCACATTTATAAACAAAACACTACTTTTTAGATTCATTGAATACACAATATATTTGGTCTATATCATATACTAAATACACGGGATATTCAATGTACCTAAAAATTAGTTTTTTGCTTATAAATGTGACCAGAGGGACTTACTAACAAATAAACCTAAAAAGAATTGAAATTTTTTTTTTTCTTAAATAGATGAACGCTGAGTTTTACAATTTATTTTAAAATAATGTTAAAAAGACAAACAACGTTGGCTTAATAGGTAATCACCATACTCTGGAGGCTTCAAAATTTGATTGAATACACTTCTTATGGAACCTAACAACTTAGACAAAACCATCAAACTTAACATATTCTTGCAATTGCAGTGTAAATTTCATCAGTGTCGTTTGAGGAATTCTTGTCGTAAAAACAAAAGCTACAAAATATGGTTTTACGTTTGAAACACATTTATTGTGCTTCCACAGTAAAACCAAACGGGCACTTAGTGAATTCAGTGATAATAGATTCCCTCAAATGAAACTAGAGAGTTGTAATATAACACTATCTAAACTTCCCTAAAAAAAATAAAAGTGCTAGCAACACTCTCTTTCGGACACTCTCTAATACTCACTCTCTCGTTGATTAAATCAATGTGGATCATATACTTTGGAAATAAAACTCACATAAAATGGTAGGGCATACATTGATTTTATCCAATAAAAAAGTGAGTGTTAAAGAGAGTGTCCAAAAGAGAGTGTTGTTAGCATTCCTAAAAAAAAAAACACTATCTAAACTTTGGAGAATTAAACTCACTCATTTTTTTAATGGTGCGAGATCATAGTTCTATTTCCAATTTCTTCAAAATCCTAGTGTTGATCTTATTTAATCCTTTGAATCTAATATAGAGCTTCAACATCCTAGTATTGATATATTTCGGACTTAGACAGAACTATAATGTGTTTTTCTTCACACCTACTATTTAAGTACTAACATTTTATATGGATAATATTGAGCCAAATTTTATATAAATATATGTATTTGGTTAATCTTAAATTCATTTATCGTTTTTTTTTTCGTTTCATTTTAGTCTGATATTTTCTCTTGTATCTACTTTTGTCAAGTGAATCATGTCTTGGGACGGGAAAGTTGAAGGTTATGTTGGATATGAAGTTTTCAAGAGGACATCCAAGATTTTTTCAACCCTCGCTAACAAGTTGGATGAGTTGAAGACACAACTTACTCAATACTTTGTTCATGTTTGTGAAAATCAAATCACGTTTTATCTTTTTGTATAGGTACCATGCACAGATCTGGGGGAAGATAACGACAAAGGGATTAGTGTTTATCATCCTGAGATCCTTAAGGATAACAGCAATGTAGTATCATGTTTTTCTGTACGATTGAAAATAATAAAATATATCTTTGAGTTCATTTGCTGAAAATGTCCAAATTATTAGTAGGGATTTGGTGTCATATTGTGGAGTTCTAAGTTATTTAAGGTAATTTGGTGTCATATTGTGGAGTTCTAAGTTATTTAAGATAATGTTGTGTAATGTTGGCAATTTATGTACTGTTAAATTTCAATCACTTGTGCATTGTTATTGTAATGTTGAATTGATGTAATGGAATTGAACTATGAATGATGATGTCTTGTTGATTATGAGGGATAATTTTTGTTGGATAATTTACTGCTTGTTGAATGGTGTTTTTGATGGGGGAGGTGTCTTGACATGCTAATTGTGTCCTAGTTGTGCATTTCAATTTTGCATACTACATTTTTTTTCTGTAATTGATACTTAACTATTGTTCTTGACACAACAATTAACTACCATTTATAAAGTGGGAGTTAACTACTGTTATACAACAAATCGTAGTTAATTTTCATTGGAGCTTTGGAGGTATTTTGTGTTTAAACGTCATCCAAACCACGAGATAAAAATTCATGTGGTTCAGTTTGGTTTGTGGTATTATTTTTGTGGTTTTTGACTTGATTTAGTTTGGTTTACAATTTTATTTTTTGGTTGGTTCGATTATGAACCCTCCTTTTTTAGGAAACCTGAGAGGAAATCCTGAGTGCCCAAAAAGCAATTTTCAAAATACTATTCTTCAACACACGTAAAACCTTTTTTTTTCTTCGATATAAAAACCTTAGAAAATACTGAAATCATTAAGCGGGTGTTCATAGAACACTGCTCATTTTACAACCCCTAAGATGTCAAGCTCATTTAGACGTGGACTGAGGAATGTCATCCTCTTTGTCCAAATCAAATTCTTATAGTTTTGGTGCGTGATTTTTCAAGACCCGTTTACTTTTTAAAATTGTTTTTTATTTTTATTTTCTAAAATTTGTGTTAATTTTACTGTTTAACAAAGAAAATAGATATTTTTCAAGTGAACAATTGTCTTGCGTTTATAAAAATATAAAAAATGTCAAAATAGTCATCTGTATTGTTTCTTAAAATGCATAATTATTAACTAACATTTCATCTTATCTCTATAATTTTGTCAAAAAAATCTTATCTCTATCAAAAATATTTATCATTTTGTTATTAAAAAAAAAAAACCTATCTCTATCACAATGACTCGCTTTACAAGTCTATTTTCTAGTACTTATTAACAAGTAAAACTAAAAAAAATTGAAAATAGTAAATAATTTCTTAAAATAAATTATGAACGCTAAGTTTTACAATTTACTTTAAGAAAAAAATGTTAAAAAGAAAAATAACATTGGCTTAATAGGAAACCATAGACACACTTCTTACGAAACCTAGCGACTTAGACAACAACCGTCAAACTTAACATATTCTTGGAATTGCATTAAGTATCGATGAATTTCCACATAAAAATTATATTTTTAGTAATTAACTAAACTTTTTGATGAGTTGGAAAAAAAATAAAAGGACGAAAGTACCACATCTTTTTCAAACTGACGTGCAGGTGTGGCTATTTATGTTTTGTACCTGTTTCTCTAAAGGGTCAAAAAATTAGAGTTACCGATAATCCTGAAAAAGCTCAAACAGGCAAAAGGGAAAATGAAACTTCCCAAATGCATTAAACACTTTGGTTGCTAGGTCATGAGATGATACATCATGCATATAGGTTTGTACAAAACACTTGTTACCATTCGTTGTACTTAACTCACATTTTAAATTAGTACTATTTGTCATTTTCCTCAGCAAACATTTATATGAGTCAAGATCATAACCGTTTACATTACTTTTCTATACAGTAATCAAACCATTTTTTTGACACAATACTTTAATACACATAACTCAATTTTGAAGAAAAAATTAGGTCATCCCATTAATTATATTGTGACATGGGTTGCAAATACTTTTAGAAGTCAAAGCCAAAATAAAATGCAAAGAGGTTTTGTATTTTATATATAGGAAGCTCCGTCCAAACCAATCAAAGGATGAATATAAGAAAATTGAGATGAAAAAAACCAACATGAGTGGAAAAGATATTGAAAAAGATGAACAAGAAGCATTGAAGGGAAAAGTTGATGAGAAAGAAGAAGAAAAAGCTAGGGCAATGTGGGATTGTGGTAGCCCTTTATATGATTCATATGAACTGGTCTCTCTTGATCATCACATCAACCGGAATCTAATGGTATTTCCATTTCTCCATGGATCAAAACGCATAATAACAAGATGTATGCATGAGTCTCATGATATGGTTCATATAGAGAAAGCAAAAGAGTTTTCTTGGGTTACAAGCTTTAGGACATTTTTGGTGAAGATGATGAAGAGGAAGGATAATAGTGAAGAAAAACGAAAGAAGAACAAGGAAATGAGAAGAGGTATGACTAGGTCTATAGTAGATTTTCTTTCTTGTGAAGGAAATAAAAAATTACATGAATAGAATGGGAAATGTGAGGATGATTATCCAACATTTCTTTTCATTCTTGAATGCATTGTAGTAATACATGATCTCCATAATACCTATAAGAACTTTGTTATTGATTAATAATCTTTAAAGTTTAGTGTGATAAACCGATGAAAATTGATTTTCTCACTTCAGTTATTTCCTAAACACACGTAGAAATGATAGTTTTACCCAAGCAGTAGTTAACTACGCTGGCAAGCAATTTTCTAAACTGATAATCCTTCCTGTATTGAAATTTGTATATTGTAATTCCCAAGGAAAAGGGCCGTTTTGTTATAAAATGTGGGCTGTCATGTGCATCAGATTCACGGAAAGATGGGCCTGCCCAAATAATGGAAGAATCGGAAAGAAATTTCTCTTTAAGCTTTGCAAATTTTTCATAAGTTTCTCAACGGTACGTAATTGTCGTTCACTTATTCAGTGGTAGTTAAATATTGTTCGATATTTTTAGATTGATTCAATCACTTTTTAAATTGGTTTAACCAATTTAAAAAGTCTCTCAAACGGCAATTAACTATTGTTGAAGGTTTTTTTTTTTTTATCATTTTTGGGGTGGCAAAGAGAAAAAGTGGAAGCCTAAAGAGTAATTTTCGAATCTGAATATGGTATTTGATCCAACTGGTTGGATGGATATGTTAGAGCTGGTTTACTTCTCTTTTTTATTTTTTATGGTTGCTAACAAACACCTAAAAATTGTTCACTTGACTAAAAAATGTTGATCGAGAGTTAAGACTCACTCAAACTTTATACACAAAAACAACCGACTTAAAGTTACGATCGAGAGCGAAATTGGTTTGTCTATTGAATAACTTTTCTTTTCTTTTTTTGCACTGATGCGATCAATATCTTATGCATGCTAGCTTAAAGGAATCAAGTTGCGTTGTTGATAGTGTATACCAATTTACAACATATGTAGGGGCCAAGATTCAAACTGCGGACACCCCTTATTCACCTTAAAGATAAATTTCCAATCACTAAAATACTTGACAAAAAAACAAATTACGTTGTCAATCATCAATAATATTCATATTATTAAAAAGTTCTGTCAAAATAAAGTGGATAATTGAGTTTAATTTTAAAATTTAAATTGGGACCTCCCCACTCCAAAATAACAAAATGTTAAAAGCAATTTTTCGGAAAGACAAAAGTGCAAACTCTAATATATGTATCATTGGCGAATGTTAACTTGTACTTTTAAGGACACATGTTAAGAAACTTATTATAGAAATATATGTATCAGCAGTCAACTTCTTAAAAGTTTAATTATCATGTTTTCCGATGCAAAGTTACTCATTTTGGATTCTTTAACATGTGTCCTTAGGACACAAGTTAACATGACCCTTTATTTTTTAATGTAACAAATAAAAAATATAGAAAAGAAATTATCTACTTGATAAAATTAGCAAAGTTGATGTAGAATTCACCCCTAATGATATAGCGTAATGAAGATTTCGATCCATCAGTTGAGAATAATTATTGATATATGATGACAGGACCTAATTACATGCTTGATAGTGAAGATTTCGGATTGGCTTTCCAAAATAAGTATTTTGTTTGACCTTTAGTTAAAGAAGAATCTTCGAAACCGGTTAACATAGAATGATTAGTAATAATCATAACATATATAAAGCCATCCAACTTCTATTTTAAGGCCAACTAACAATGATTAAGCAACTTCTCATGGTGACTTTGACTCCGATCTACTTAAGAATAAACTATAAACAGTTGGAGAAATTCAGGAAAGTACATCATCACATGAAAATGAACACACTGTACATAGTGTTACAAGAATCAAAATCATTCCCTGCTGATTAAATTCGTGTAAAATATTCTCAAATTTGACTTTGGAAGTGTTGAGGATGGGCAACATATATAAATGAGAGGATCACTATGCATACTATCTCAAGATTTTAAGTGAATAAATTTTCAGGAGAAAATTGCAAGAAAAAATTGCAAACTCTCTCATTCGACTTCTCAAGCCCCAACTACACCCAAGAGACTAGAGATGTTGTGGTGAAGAAAACTTAAACTATCGTCTCTCCATATTTATACTAACTATCTATCTATTTTTTCTTTCCACTATTCGATGTGAGACTTGAATGAATATCGATTTTGCACAACATATCCTCCCTTCATCCAAATATATACTCACATTTCTCGGCTTTGTTGTAAACTTCATCTTCAAAAAGATTATTCTCATGACTAACCTCATTTGCAAAAAAAATACTCTTCAATTTTTCTGGATTGTCTTTTACACTTCACAAACCCTCAATGAATTTTGAACTTGTGCATTGGAATAAGGTGAAGTTCATCCTCCCATCAAAGAAATTAGCATCCAATTTCAAAGTAGTTGTAACACTATATAAGAAAAAACACAAATAAGATGATGGTTAATTAACCTCTCTTTAAATGAATATTGGTGCGGCAAAAAATATTGTTTCTCTTCCTTCATTGATCAAAACATTTGCTCTTATGTCAGTTGTTGGAAAATCACTAAAAGAGTTTTCATGCAAGTCGAAGTAGTACCCATTAAAAAAGCAAAAAAAAACAAAAAAAAAATACAACTTAAAATGATTATGTTTTGACATTTCATACCTACATCCACGATCTCATAACGCAATATTTTATTACTTAACCCACAATATTTACATGGAGAAAATAGCAAATTTTCTAAAATAATTTTTGCACAGACAAAATTGCAAACCCTTTCAACTACAATTGTAATATTTTATGGGAGAAAATTGCAAACACTCTCAACTATGATTTTTGTAGGGAAAAATTGTAAAGTCTCTCATGACACACAACCACCCAAATCTTTTGTACACACAAGAGACTAAAAATGTTGTGGTGAAGAAAACTCAAATTAATTCTCTATATTTTTACTAACTATCTACTTATTTTTCCTCCCACTACTCGATGTGGGACTTAACCAATTTTACCCAACAAAACACCATAACTTATTTTCGAAGTTGTATTTTTTTTTTTGTGTACTTCTTTTTATTTTAGAGTTGGATAACATAACATAAAAATTTTAACTTATTATTACGCATGGTTGACAAATAAGTACATAAAAAAAAAATTACGTTTATTTTAAGAAAGAGGTGAACTTACAAGCTTTTGATAACAAAAACAAATTTAATAAATACAAAGAAAGTGGGCAGACTAATGACTAAAATAAATCTTTTGGCAGCTTATCAACTAAGCTAGGATGGAACTTTTGGCAGCTTGCCAATTAAGCTAGGATGGAGTCATTAATCGTGGCTTTGATAAATTCAAAGAGGGAAATTTTTCTTGAATTTAAGCTATGGAATAACTCAAAGGATGAGTTGAGAATTGGATTGCAAGCAGGTTAGCGATGGGGTCCACCTATTGAGCAATGGTACATTTTTTGGAATCATTGTTACACTCATCTTTGTTTGTTGTTGTGGGTTGTTAGTTCTTTGGTCCCATAGTGATAGGCATTATTATTTTAATTATTAATTATACAAAAATTAAAAATGAGTGAATGAAGTGTGAGGATCAAATTTTAAAACCAAAATCAAAGTCAAATACATGTCGGTTAGAGAGAAAGTGAAAGGGGAAGATTTGTCTGTGTGGGAATGGCAATGCCAAATGGTGATGAATTGACTAACAAAACTACAAAAGAGAGTGCATGGTTTTTCCTCTTTGCCAATGCCAAATGGTGATGAATTGTGGTATAAGGCATTGTCAATGTCAATGCTCTCTTTGCTGAAGAAACGAAAATAGTAGTATTAAATGTGGATAGGACCACCACCAGCGGCTACCGGTGTTGTGGGGTTACGGGGTCCTACAAACTTGCATGTTTTTTTTTCGTCTCATTTTGTGGAGAGAAGACGGGTCATAAACTCATAATAAATATCTATCTTCTTTAAAAAAAAAAAAAAAAAAAA
>Ga0099826_10002871_pt1 | contig 11401 bp, 6 predicted proteins | sample Mtrugardesep15_FD_76830 | JGI IMG/M metagenome (GOLD analysis project Ga0099826, IMG submission 76830) | Root nodule microbial communities of legume samples collected from California, USA - M. trunc garden sep15 | ecosystem: Host-associated > Plants > Roots > Nodule | place: USA: California...
ATGTGACCTTACAACCTTCCTCTCATACCACTGCTTAACTGGTATTCTAATTTAACATGCATTTTATCGATATGCATATTTTTTTGAGGATTGGAATATCCTTTTTGCGTTTTTTGTTTTTAGTTTGAGATGTTTACACCAATTTTGACAGTTTTCCTATTTAGTTTTGTCGCAATTTCTTGGTCTATTATCTAAGAATTCAGACTATGTCGTGTAATGTCATGTTTTTTGAGACTGTTCTTTTTTTCACCGTTACGAATTATATATTGCATATTATTATTCGTATGTCAATGCATCAGCAATAAACCCGTGCGACGCATGGGTCAACAATCTAGTGTTAGTATATGGTTGTTCATACATTTGTTAGGATTTTCTGTTCTTGGTCTAGTCAGCATGTTATTGAGATTTATCCTCCTTGTATAGCACACTTTTTAATTAATGATATCAGTTAATATTGTTTCGGTAAAAAAAAAAGAAGACAGCATATATTAGTATAATACAAAATTAATAATACACACATATAGGTAATTCAAATTTCTTATAGTAATTTATCTTCATGTGAGGTGGTTCCATCATTTGTATTTGTGTTGATTCCATGGCACTCTAGCTGATGAAGCAACGGTTCTTTCTCTGACATTGAAAGACAATTGATAGCTTTGCATATGATTGTGTACTTAGCAACTAAATCCTTATAGTGATTTAGTAATATGTCAACATCTTCCATTGCTAGATCTTTGCTCTCTGCTTCCATGTATGGATAATTTGTTCCATGTTGCAAAACATGAAACTCTGCATGTAATTTAAAAGTGATTGTGATAAGGGTTGAAATCTATACAAACGAATAACAAAATAACTACCTAAAGTTTTGTTTGGAAGAGTTTACTTTGATTTATCTCATGATATATGTAGTTCTGAACCTGTTAGAATTGACTTATTTGAACTTATCTACTAGCATAAGCACCTATGAATTTGTTTTAAAGAGCGTGTGAAAACCACTTATAACATGTTCATAAGCTATATTTCCATAGGCTCGCTAAGATAAATTATGAAAATAATATATTAATTATTTGAAAACCCACTTGGGTTGGTTTGGTGGTATTGACTTGGGACCTGGGAGTATGCTCCTCCTCAAGGTCTCAGGTTCGATTCCCTCCGGTGCTAATTTAGGTGGGCTAGTTTAGCTTCTTCAAAAAAAAAAAATTTGAAAACTATTTGACTTTATTTCGGTTATAGAAATAGCTTATATATATATATATATATATAAACAAAAATAACATACATACTTTTATGATATAAGCACATAATTTAGCTATTTATCTGAACACTTAAAAAAAGTAACTTATGACATGCTCATAAGCTCATTTCAGCTTATTACAATAACTTGAAAGGATTTCTTGTGAATAAGAGTTTAGTTAAACTCCCTATAATGGTTTATTGAATAAGTTGTTAATTGAACTCTTTAATCAAACAAGTTCTAAAAGAATGAGAAATCAATTTAAACTAACCTCTAGTATCAACTTTGTTATGCGTTTTGTTTGAAACATTGCTCTCGTTCTTCTCTTCTTGTTTCGTTTGACATGTAGAGTGTAATTCACTTGTGACATTCTTGGCCAATTTAGCTGCTTGCATGCATTCCTCAAATTTAATTTCATCAATTGAGAGGGATTTAGCATTCAATTCAATTATAAATGTCTTGGCTGACACAAGATTTGTGAAATAATATTCAGCTTCTGAGATGAGTTTTGTTTGCCTTCTATACAACTTAATGAATTTGAGATTTGAATGCAACATTGGAGGATTGGCCTGAAAATGACAAACCAAAATGAAGAAATTAGTATCAAAAGATCAAAGTGTAGTAGTAGCCTAAAATCATTGAAAATTCAATGCATTCCTATTTTTGATAAAATATGATAACGCTTAATCAATGTTTTAAAGTCGTACTGAAGATCAAACTATTGAAACCTCTGTATTACGTCACGGTTCAATCAATTCAACCATGGTTGAACCAAATAATATATTTTTTTATAAAGTATTTAAAAAAAGTAAAAAGAATAAAATACAAAAATGAAAATAATGAAAACTGGTTGAGCCAACTGCCGTTTAGTTAAATAACAATACAACATGGATCAAATAAACCGTTGAACTGGCCGATTTCTGGTTCATGCGGTTGAACTGACCAGTTCAATATTTAAAATATTGGTTAAAAATTAAAATATTATGATCATTTAGTGATCGATTTTGGCTTTGTTAATTATTTTTTGCGTTCGGTCCAAAGTGTGAGGTTGTGGAGATATCTAGATGGATTGACTTAGATGTCAAGGACCCCTAATTACAGTGTCTTTCTTAAAATTTTACAAACAAATAAACAACATTAGTCATGGAAACCAAACATGCTCATGCTTTACTCTATAAGAACAAAAGGGTTAATAAACTATATTTGAAAATCAGCAGAATGTATTATTACCAAGGAGGGCTTGCCTTGCCTTGATGGTAACGTATATGAGCACAGGGATAAAGTCATCTGCTCCTGCTGGCACATGCTCAGACATTGCAGCATTGAGCAACAAATTGTTGATAACTCTGCAACAATTCATAATGGTTGAGAGTTTCTCTTGTGGAGCTTTGAATGCATTGATTTTTTGCAATTCTTTCTCCGCAAGCTGTGAAATGAAAAGGGATATGGTGTTAATAGTCATCATCATACACATCAAGAAATCTAGCATATTTTCGTTCATAAATATGTGAGGCGGTTAGTAATTTTATGGACTAAACTAACTGACGAAAAAACAATCGACGGTTAAACTGATTAATTAAAGATATTCAAGGATCAAACTCACTAAATAAAGATAGGGTTAATAGTGTTTTACCCCCTGTAAAATACAGGGGGTAAACTGGAATTTCCACAAATTACAGGGGGTGAAATTTTTCATGAAGGTCCAAAACCAAATAAATTTTAAATTACAAGGACGAAATCCCAAAAAAATATTTTACAAGGGCGAAAACCGGAAATGACCTATATTAACCCATAAAGATATATTCATGAATATTTTTGTAAATTTGACATATTTAAAGACTATAGTGACAATGTTTGACACATTCAAGAATATGATTATATCATGTCTAGGAATCAAAGCCTAAGTAATGTTATCAATCATTAGAAATAAAAAAATTGCCATAAAAATCATATAATATGTTAAAATTGAATCGTGCACCATGATCATGAAGCATACCATACCAGCCATGATGCTTCATTATGAAGATCTGGTGGTATATCCAAATGTTCAGGCTTCAAAAATGTTTGCAGCAAGCTTATTTTCTCTGAGATTTCATGGTCAATCTTTGCATCCTCAGGAGAAGTAGCAAATGTCCGAGAGAACAATTTAGTCATTATATATTTTTCTAAACCCTGCAGATAATAAATATAGTTAGGGGGAAAGCAAGGCATCTTTGGTTGAAAATATGAAGTATAAAGCTAATACCAAATCAAACAATTGTATTCAGAATCTACAGACACAGTGGCATATATGTAATTAGGCGTAAACGTACCTCCATGGCACAATCAATGTCTTCCTCAGTGGCAGTTGCCCAAAGTGGATGATTTCTAATTGCAACTTCCATTGACAGAAAGAAGTCTTGAACTCTTTGACCATCATTTTCAGGTTTTGGTTGGTAAAATGAAAATGATACAATGAAGCTAATAAAAACACATAAAACAAAATAAACTTTAACCAAACCAGATTGCATAATATATATGGTACATGTGAAGATAAATTAAGCAATGATGCTAATTCTTGTTTTTACCAATGTTCATTTTGTTTTTACACACTTCATCATCCAATTATTAAATCAATTGCTATAAAGTAGAAATTAAACAAAGCTGCAAGAATAATTCAAATAGGCTGAATCAGCTGGCTTATTCAATAGTGATATAAAAATGAAAGAATTGCTAGGTTTATTTAATGGTTATACAAGTAATATTTGGATTTGAAGTTTAGCTTTTGTGTACCTCCTCTATTTTCTTTTCCATCTATTAACCAACTTAACTAGAGTCACTTTGGATACACACAAAAAAATAAAAATAAATAGCTTATTGAAAAATAAATATTAAAAGAATTTTACATTAACCATTAACTTCTACATGTCAATATTTTTGGAAGCTCTCTTATTTAACTGTTATGTGGACTTTTGCTAGGTCTATGTACTCCAGATTTTGGTTATTTTCCTTTATTTTAATCTACTTTAAGCTTAGAAATACTATTCTTTAGACATATAAACTTGCACCGTAAAGACTTTTCTTTAAAGTGTGATACGACCCAATTCGAGTAGGGATCACACTCCAGAATTTTAGAAAAATAAACTGATTATTTTTCATTGATTCTAATCACGAGGCAATACAATGCTTATATAAGCTGGTGCATGCTCATAATAACATAACTAAAACATCTAGAAAATAGCAATGCAGGTCTAATATATCTTCTAGTTATACTAGAATTCCTAAAATGGTGGGACTCCTTCCCGGACCCTGCGTATGTGGGAGCTTTAGTGCACCGGGTTGCCCCTTTATACTAGAATTCCTAACTGACTTGCAATTAAAAGATAAAGTCGATTTAAACTAATTTCCAAAACTTATTCCCATCAGAGTTTATTCTAAAATTAAATCTAACATGATACTCTAAAAAAACATAATAATCCCAAATTATAATCCATTAGTACTCCTTATTGTAAGTATCCTATCACAGCCGAACGAATTTATGTTCGAAACATGATACTATAAACTCACAAGATGTGAAAAGTATATCCTTGTTGCTTACACACATTCTTAACAGCTGTAGAGGCACATAGGCTTTTGTTGTGGACAGTGGAGAAATGGTGGAGATCGAAACAAACTAGAGTTGGTTCCTCACTAGATATTTTTATTGTGCTTTATTTGACATGCAACATTTTGCTCCAAAATTACAAGTGGCCTACTTGCCTATACAGTTGGGGCATCTAGACAATTATTAGATGAGGAGTAGTAAACTTCAAGGCAGATGCAAGACTGACTGGTGGTGATATAGCATAACACGAGAGTGCTTCAAAAACTATTGTTGTGTTGGAGGGGTTGTATTTCGTGTGGCACACTCTATTTTATCTGCGACATTGATCTTTTTACAGCATGTCCTACTTGCAGCAATAGATATTTCTCTCGTTCAGCATCTTAAATTGAAAATATCATTTTATCTTGTGATTCATAAGGCATATACTAAGTATATTGGCTGTAATGAGATGGAATGGTTGATAGGTTGGTTTTGGGATATTGTTAAAGGAATGTCTGCAGAACAATACAAAAGATTTGCTTTATGCTATTGGAGGTTTGTCTCAGTTACAACCTTGAGGACAAGGTTGATTTCAAAGAGTGAGGTAATGATATGATCATATGCCGGCCCAACGAACTTATATAAGCATTGTATGCCTCATGATTAGAATCAATGAAAAATAACCAATTTCCTTTACTTTATTTCTAATTTCTCTCTAAATTATGGAGTGTGATCACTACTCAATTGGTCATTCCAAAGTGGCAAACTAGAAACTTTTTTTCAAATGACCAACAATGAACTTACTTACTTACGATGAAAGATGGATGCTAGGAACACTCTCTAACATTTTCTCTAATACTTGGATGAAATTATTAATATGGGCCATTTGGAAGGGAAAAAAACCTGACATGGACCTAAGAAAATATCATGTTAAAAGTTAAAAAATATTCATGATCTAAACGGGAACAAGCAACAATTTTTTTTGTTAAACTCGGTATCCAGCATCCAAAGACGGACTAATCAGAGGGGTTCAATCCCACCGTCCACTTGCGGGGGCCCATTTGAAGACATAACATAGCTCTTTATGGACTTAGCCCACCGAAATTGGTACCTAGGGAAATCGAACATGAGACCATGAGAGGGAGCACGTTCCAAGGTCTCAAGCTATGAAGCATGGACACTCCTTGGATTAGGTGTGTCCTAGTGTCGGACACGCGTCGGTGTCCAACACCGACACTACACCTATGATTACACCGAAATATGTAAATTTCTTAAATTATTATAAGCGTCGACAAGTCTGTATTGTGTCCGGTGTCCGTGCTTCATAGGTCCCAACCCAACACACTAGGTAAACCGAATGGGTTTGGAACAAGCAACACTACTATAAAAAAATTATCAAATAAAATGAAACGCATAGATAGGCATGTAGAAAGTAATAACAAATAGAAAAAGTTGAACTAGTTTTCCTTGTCTCACCAATGCATAACAATGTTAAAGAAAACATAAACACCGAAATTCATTAACAAAGAAGATTTGGTTAGTTACCTCTTAATGGCTCGGACAAGGTCAAGTGAAGAAGGGTGTCGCATACGGTGGAGAAAATCATGGAAAGACGTTGATCTTGATGATGATATTGATCCTTCCATTATTACTATGAATTACTATAAGAATTGAGTTTGAACTGAATGTAGTTGTAGAAGAAAAAGAACAAGAAAAAACAAAGCAGCAAGGTGTTCCAACGATGGGACCAATAAATAAATGTTATGTTGTGGCACACCACGTGTGATTCTCAACTATCGGTAAATCATAGGAATGTTAGTTAAGTCAAAGTCATAATTTCCTGTTTGGATTAAGGTGAGTTTTGAATAGTTTTTTTTTTGTTAACCTTCTCGGGCTTCAGGTTATTAAGGAAAAAGGACTAAAATTTGATTAAGGATTTTGTTCATGCGTGTTTCTCAAACATTTTTTAAAAGCATTTTAAATTAAAAAAGTTATTTTTTAAAAATGTCAAATAATTTAATTTTCAATGCATTGAATATACAAATTTTTGTAAAAAGTTATCATTTAACACCCTTAAAAAGTATTTGAGACACTCGTTAACATTTCACTTTAATCTACTTAGATTTTTTTGAAGAATCCGTGGTGGAACTCATAGTTAGCCTCTTCAACGGTAGAAGCAACATTCAGAGAATCAGAATAGCAAATGAGCTTTCTAAACCTTTTGTCCCACATGAACTTAAGAGTCAAGACCAGGGTAAATATGCAAACATTCTACTTTGATGTTTTCAGTTGAAACCAAGTGCAGCAGTTGATTACCAAGGCTACAGCCATCCACATTGAGAATAACAATACCTGAATCACCTTCAAACTCAGGACAGGATACCAAATGCCGAAGCAGAATTGTTGTATCTCTTGAAGAAAGATTTGAAGGTCGCTGCCATGTTAATAACAACTGCATGAAACTATACAAAGGAGTATCTTCATCATGAAAGCACTCGTTATTTCAAGCTTTTAGATGTCCTTGATGAGAAAAGCTCTTGACAATTAATTCATATATTATGTTCTATTTAGAAAATATCTGAAGTGGAGGAGTACTAAGCTCATAAAAAGTAGTTTGAGGTTTATTCAATTCATATAAATTTAGTATGTCTTCATGTAGGATCTGAACTATCTAACATGATCCAACACAACATAGACTAAGATTTGAAGGATAAAATTAAAATGGTAATACACATAAAATAAGCAAAGTAACAGTTAAAATCGTGAGGGACTAACAATTCCAATCTGTGGTCCAATAAATATGACATATATGCAAAAATTTGCTACATTTCCAACTTCTGTTTTAAATGTGAGGTGATAAAGGTCAAATTTATTTCTTCTCATGTGAGAATGCATGTAATTGACAAGTGAAATTGTGCCAGGAATGGATTCTCAAACGTTAGTCTATTTTTTCCTTTATATAAAACGACCATGAGAATAGACACAAAGACCCTATCCTAAATAAGGCCTACAAATTTTGATTGAAGGAAATTCGGAATGGCGCGTCAAGAAAATAAATCTGAGATCTGGACTGTTTGCTCAACTTCTGGATGCTACCAATCATATATGACTCCAGCATAACTCAGTTTCATTTGCAACGCGCTTCTGTCGATGATATCTCTTGCTCAGTGCTAGTTGGGTCCTATCCAATTTTTTCTTTAAAACTCACAACATATGTACTTTTTTCTGATTTTCTTCCATGAGTTCCATTTCCTCACAGAGACTTGAAACATCAGGGATTATCCCTCCATTATAAGACCTATATATGCCATCAGGTACTAGATCATTTAATATAACAGTTGGGTCTCTGGCTCCTCCATGCTGTAAGAATTTTGTTCTTAAAGCATTGCCTGCAATTGGTGATAACGGATCCTCCTTGCAAACCTTCTTCCATATGGTTGCAGCAAAACATTTGGCATACAAATAGCTATAGTACCCTGCACAAAGGAGAAAACAAGTATGAAGAATTATCAACTTTACAACTAATATTTCAATTATGAAGAATTTTAAGTTGTGGCTTAACATGTTTTGTTGGCAATTGTTTTTTGGTTTAGATCCTTGGTTTCTAGAAGGGGATCAAGCTCTCTCAATGCTCATTTTTTTTCCATTCAAAAGACTTGATCTCGGGATTTTGGTTAAAGGTAGTAAAATCTATGGACAACATACGGACTAAAAGATTTTGGTTGTTTATGTGGAATCGATAGGATAGTTAATACTACCATAATTATATATATGTACAAAACTTCTGCCATTATTTAAAATGAAGTAGAATCTGATCCATTTTTAAATTTAAATTCAAAATGTCCAGCCATTTGAAGCTTACACGTAAAAAGAAGTTTGTCCAGGAAAAATCAACTATCTCCAGATATAATCTAAACCTCTAATTTAGAAAACCAAAGATTTCCATCCTTCTTAAAAAGCTAGCATATCTTGACATAATGGAACATGAACTTAATGACATATCAGTAGGTTCAAAATCATCAATACAGCTTAAGAGAGATTAGAGAAAGTTCAAATTTCACACTCACCTGCGCCATAATTAAGGAGATGACTAAATCGGGCTTCCCAGTGTGTGCCTTCTATATGTTCCAGATTGGTATGTTTTCTTTTCAGTTCTGCAAGAACAGAACTAATATCATCAAGAGGGTGTGGCTGCTCACCATGTAGCGTCTGGTCAGCTAGGGCATAGAAGATCTGACAGAAAGCATAGTTACACCGTGTTAATTCTATTTTTCATAAATAGAAAACTATGGGATGATGCTGACTTAAGACACCATCCAGTCCTCCCCCAAAAATGCATTAAGAAAAACAAAAGGAAAAACACCTGACGTTGCAGATCAGTTGCAGCGAACATATTTTTGGCACCCAGCATTGACTCAACCAATTTCTCAGGGATTACATCACCCGTTGAATAGTGTCTAGCAAATGTTTTCAAAACTCTATAATCCCATGCATAGTATCTGTGCACCAAAAATAATATCAAGTTAATCACAATCTAGCAAATCATTAAATAATATCAGCACACTAAAGGGTATAGCATGTATTTGACATAAATTTCTTCCTTATTTATGGCTACGTGTAGGACACTGTTCAAAGTTCCACAAACAAAACACCTTATTACTTTCCTCATTTCATTTACGATTGTTGAATCTGTGGTTTCTGTGTCTGAATCAGACCACAGTCACCTCTATATATATTACTATGTAGAATAAATAAAATATATGCTAACTGATATGATTTTCCAATTCATATCCTATTAATAATGAGTTTGATTCTATGATTCTAAGAATGATGTTAATTCCAAAGGGACTTTGGAGAAAACCTTGGTCAATTAACAGGGACTAATTTTTTATTTTTTTTTAACCTAAATCCCTATTTTGGTTCCTGAACATTTCAGTTTTCTCAAACTCCAATTCTGTCCCTGACAATTTCTAGTTACACCAAAAATTTCCAGTTACACCCAGTTTTTATTGAAATTAAATGATAATAATGTAATTGCCCTTGTACATCTAAGTTTATGTACATCTCAAAATTCAGATTCTTAAAGAAATACATAAACTGAGTTTACGTAGACTATGTAAACTCAATTTAAGCATATGCTACATAAACTCAGATTAGGTACAACGAATATGTAAACTTAGTTTACATACACAACGTACGTTAAACTCAGTTTACGCAGGCTAGGTAAACTCAGTTGATGTACAAAGAATGTGTAAACGCAGTTTGAGAGTGCCATGCGACTTTCGATACAATTGCAAATTTATTTCATTCTATGGATATTTTAGTCATTTAGGGTTGTAAGTTGTAACCAAGATTTTTTGAGGTGTGACTAGAAATTGTCTCTGTCTCTCCCTTGTATGCCATCATTAAACACATTTTTTAGGGTGCACTTGAGTAAAAGAACTTAAAAGCTTAGGATATTCTAGAAAGCTTAGTTAAACACTTATTCAATGTACTCTGCTTTAGCAGAAGTTGCAGAGGCTAAGGGAAGCTTCCCGTTTTAGGGACTTCTTGAAATAAGCTAAAAACAACTTATGGACATATCATTAGTTTTTTTTATAAATGTATTCTAAACACTAATATGAGTGTTTATATTATGCTTTAAGCCAAAATTTATTTTATCCTTATGTCCCCTAATATTTTATTTGCCACCTTGATTTAGGGTAAAGACTTAAAAGGGCGCATTTCTTGCAGCATTCTACTCATCAGATCAGCAAAATAAAATTTGACTCACTCAAAGAGGTTCGACGGTATTTCTGCAAAATCAAGAACCGTTCTTGTGCCTGAAAAATGTTGGTAGTCCTACAATGAAAACATGACAGCATCACATTACAAAAGTAACAACAGTAACCTTTTTCAAAGACATTTTGTGATCAAGTAAATCATTATTCATTAATTGCTTATGATGGTATTTGATTTACTAAAAAATTTGGTAATTTGTAAGACAACTCATGATTACAATTTCAAAATTCATTTAAACAATGTCATCAAAGTTAAACACCATTTTCGCAAATCATGTTCATATGTCATCTTTAGAATAGTTGATCAAAAGATATTTGGCTGCTATATTTTAGATGTTATTAATAGTTTAACATGTTTCACATGTTCTATAAAAATAATTTAATAGAGATAAACCAACAACGTCAATGGCGGAAGGCCAAAACTCCGCCACAAAGAGTATATTAGTAAAAAGGTAAAAGCTTCGTAAACTTTAGCTTCAGGGTGAGTTTTAAAATATATAAATATTACTTCATTATTTAATTTTTTTTGCTAAATATTACTTCATTATTATAATCAATTTTTTTATCAATTATATTACACTGTATTCATATTCCAAAAGTCTTTTGATAATGAAACAAATACTGCATGTTCTCAAAAAACCACTCACTTAACATAAACATCATATTGATAATTCTTGAAACATATATTTGTCAATATGGTCTTCAAGATGAAGCAGTTTCCCTTTTGTAAATTTGTTGACAACAATTGTGTGTGTTTATGTTTCCTAGAGTATCCACCTACTCGATAGGGTAGAGATGGATATCATGGGATCAAACCTAAGACCA